>Ga0222714_10001322_pt1 | contig 27939 bp, 22 predicted proteins | sample C33_3DmetaG_FD_165048 | JGI IMG/M metagenome (GOLD analysis project Ga0222714, IMG submission 165048) | Estuarine water microbial communities from San Francisco Bay, California, United States - C33_3D | ecosystem: Environmental > Aquatic > Marine > Unclassified | place: USA: California...
ATGAGCATCAACTGGTAAAAATGGACCAGATGAAAGTGAAAATGATAAATTGGAACTTATTTGTGAGACTCCTGACCTTACCCCGAGAAAGGATAAAAGTAATACTAAAGTAAGTTTTTTCATTTTAATAAAGTTCAAAATTCGTAATTTTTTAACAAAAAATACTAATGTCAAAAATTTAGTAGATTCACTATTGCTAATTCTAACAAAAAGTGACAATTATTTAAAATCCTTTATCCTCAATTGCAACTTTGTTATTCCGTTAAAATGGTTTTCCTCAACGCAATAACAACAAGAAAATTCATTCCCATTTGAAACGGTGGGTAAGTACTCGCTGAGTCCAAAGGCAATTGAATCATAAAAAGGACCACCCTGTGATACTTGAAGTTTTAAGTGCTTATCCTTTAGAACACGCACACTATTCGATGATTTTAAACCAGATGATATAAATACAGGAGTGGGGTTTCCTGGTCCAAATGGCGCCATTCGATTTATTATTTTTACGAATTCAGGTGTGATTTCTTCTAAGTTGATTTCAAGGTCGTATTCAATCTCTGGTGATAAAGAACTTTGAGCAATATTACTAGTTACTATTCCTTCAAATTTCTCGCAGAAAATTTCAAAGTTTTCTTCTTTAATTGATAGACCAGCAGCATATTTGTGTCCCCCAAATTGTTCAACCCATTCAGAACATAAAGAAATGGCTTCGTGTATGTCGAAATTCTTTACGCTTCTTGCTGATCCGGTAAGCATTCCATCATTAAGAGAGAAGATTATGGTTGGCTTATAATATTGTTCAACCATTCGGCTAGCAACAATACCAATAACACCTTTATGCCACTCTTTACCCATGATTACTAAACTTTTTTTGCTTTGTAATACTGGGTCGCAATCAACCATTTCAATTGCGGTTCGGGTAATATCTGTGTCAAGTTCCTTGCGTTCGTCGTTTTGATCATTAAGTACTCTTGTGAGTTGAACCGCTTTTGTGTAGTCACGTTCAATCAAAACACTAACAGCGGCTTTCGCATCTGAAACTCTACCTGCAGCATTTATTTTGGGTCCAATGCCAAATACAATATCTTGTACTGTGTACGAAATTTTTCTTTGGTTACTTGGCATTAATGCTTGTAATCCAATTGATGGATTTTCATTTAGTTTCTTGATACCATAAAACGCCAAAATTCGGTTTTCTCCTCGCATATCTACCAAGTCTGCAGCTATACTCACAGCGACTAGGTCAATATATTCCATAACCTTATCCTCGTCAAAACCTTCTTTTTTAGAATACCCTTGAATTAGTTTGAATCCAATTCCCGCACCGGATAGTTCTTTGTAAGGGTATGGACAATCATTTTGTTTTGGATTTAAAACCGCTGCCGCCGCTGGAATTTGATCTCCGGGTAGGTGATGGTCACAAATGATAAATTCAATTCCCAGTGAATTTGCATAATCAATTAACTCAACAGATCGGATTCCACAGTCTAGAGCAATTATTAAAGATATGCCTTGTTCTTTTGCGTAATCAATTCCAATTTTACTAATTCCATATCCTTCTTTATATCTATGGGGGATATAATACTCGATATTATGATTTAAGGTTTGAAAATATGAGAATACAATGCTAACGGCCGTAGTTCCATCTACATCATAGTCACCATATACCATCATTTTCTCTTGAGAATTTATTGCCGATTTAATTCTCTTTATTGCCTTATCCATATCCTTCATCAGGAAGGGGTCGTGCAATTCCGAAAGTTGGGGTCTGAAAAATGCTTGTGCCTTTTCTTTGTTATCAATATCTCTTTGCAATAAAATGGCACTAATGGAGTTCGATATGTTCATATTTTCAGATAGTTGCGATATCAATTCTGTGTTTGGTAATGATTTCGCTGTCCATCTGTTTTCCATAGACTTGCAAAAGTCGTTAATTTTCAGGATTTAATAATCATACACAAGATATTTTTCTTACTTTCGATGTATGAATTTTGCAAAATATTCGGCATTTCTAATGTTAACCCTTGCAACTCTTAACCTTTTCGGTCAAATAACAATAACTAATTCAGACATGCCTGTGTCTGGAGATACTATCAGATACTCTTCAGCTAGCGCTTTGAATTTAGGTTCACTTTGGATGAAAAAAGGGGGAAGCCAAAGTTGGGACTTCTCTAAATTAACCCCTACTGCATCAGGGCTATATGAATACCAAAGCGCATTAAAAACTAAATATGCCTTTTATTTTTTCGGTCAAACAGGGCTTTTAACTGCGGATACTTTAGGTGGAGGACCGTTAACCTTTACAAATGTTTACACCTTCTATTCCAATTCAAAATCAGTTTATAAAGCGGAGGGTATAGGCTATACAACCTCCGGAATCCCACTGGCGGCAAACTATAAGGATGAAGATGAGATTTATCAGTTCCCGTTAGAGTATAACGATAGTGATGTGACTGCTTTTGATTTTCAATTTTCAATTCCAGGTCAAAACGCCTTTTCTTTCAAGCAATCAGGAAAAAGAACGAATGTTGTTGATGCATGGGGTAGTATAACTACACCATTTGGTATATATAAAGACGTAATTAGAGTTAGAACATTTGTAGATGAGGTGGATACAATAATTTCTATTTTTGGTAAAACTCCAATTGCAAGAAAGCAATTATCGTTTAAATGGCTATCTAATGAAGAACATATACCTGTGCTTGAAATACAAGGTCAATTAGACAACCAAGGAAGATTTACACCTGTTACTATATTATACCGTGATAGCTTTAGAGGGCTAAATACGGGTGGTTCCGGTGGGAATCAACCCAATTTCGTAGCAGATTTTAAGGTAAATAAAGTTAAAGGAGAGGTGGGGAAAGACACATTTAAATTCACCAACCTTACAAAACCATTTGCGGCAACTGCTCAATGGCAATTTAATCCGGTAAACGGTGCTCAATTTGTTAACGGTACTTCTCAAACATCAATTAATCCAGAAGTTATATTTACTCAGGCCGGTACTTACACTGTTAAACTTACCAGCGGAGGAGGCCCAAATAGTGATGATACTACCTACAACGATTTGATATTTGTCGGATGGGGAGTTGGAACTGAAAAAATACAGAACAATCAAATTGGGGTTAATCCAAATCCAGTTAAGAATGAATTAACGATTACATCTTTACAAGCTAATATCTCAATTAATAATATTCGTTGTTACAGTTTTTCTGGCCAAGAAATAAAAATTCAAACAATGGCGGTGAAAGAAGGATTTCTTGTTAATACTTCTGATTGGGCTCAAGGAATTTACTTTTTGAAAATTGGGAATCAAATTAATCGAATAATTAAAGAATAGTATTTATTGACAAATATCACATTGTCAATTTAATTCAATATCTATATTCGCAATCTAAATAAATCTATATACGTGAAACTTGCTATCCTAAAAGAGCGTCGAAACGATGAAAGTCGAGTAGGTATGACGCCAATTATTGCAGGTAGTATCATTAAAATGGGTTTTGAGATTTTTGTTGAATCTGGTGCAGGACTTGCTGCAAATTTTACAGATGATGCATATACTCAAGCCGGTGCTACTGTGCAAACTTTTGATCAATTAAAAGGCTCAGACGCCTTTGTGCATATTAATATTCCAACAGGAGAATTAATTGATTCGCTTCCAGACGAAATTTATTGGATCTCTTCAATTTACCATAGAACAAATGCAGACATTGTGGCTAAAATGAACGCCAAAAATTGGAATGCAATTTCTTTAGATGCGATTCCTCGTATATCTCGTGCACAATCCATGGATATTTTGAGTTCTCAAGCAAACTTGGCAGGATACAGAGCTGTAATTGAAGGGGCATATCACCTCGATAAAATATTTCCAATGTTAATGACAGCTGCTGGTACAATTACTCCCTCCAAGGTTCTAGTTTTTGGAGTTGGTGTTGCAGGTTTACAGGCAATTGCAACTGCAAAGCGTTTAGGTGCAGTAGTTGAAGCAACCGATGTGCGTCCTGAAACAAAAGAGCAGGTTGAGAGTTTAGGAGGGAAATTCATCGAGGTTAAAGGTGCCAGCGTTGAAAGTGAAGGAGGATATGCAAAAGAAGCCTCAGACGAATATCGTAAACTTCAAAGGGAAGCCGTTAATAAGTCATTGTCGCAAGCGGACCTTGTTATAACCACAGCACTTGTTCCTGGAAGAAAAGCTCCCGTGTTAATTGATGAAGAGCAATTGTCGCTTATGAAACGCGGTTCAGTGGTTGTAGATATGGCAGCAGAACAAGGTGGAAATTGTGCTAAAACAGTAGCCAATAAAATTACAGAAGTAAACGGTGTTCGAATCATTGGTTCCGTTAATTTACCTTCAACCCTATCAACTAATGCATCTGATTTATTCGCCAGAAATATTTGGGAACTTCTAAAATTAATTGGAAAAGATGGTAATATTTCTCTTGACATGGAAGATGAAATTATTCAGGGAAGTTTAATCTGTTCTAACGGAACAATTCTTAAATCAGAATCATAAATTATGGAATCTATATTAACTTTTATTGGAGAAAATATATCATACATTTACCTAATCATATTAATGATTTTCGTAGGCGTTGAATTGATTTCTCATGTCCCCAGTGTTCTTCATACACCACTCATGAGTGGAGCAAATGCCATTCATGGCGTTGTCCTAATTGGAGCAATTATTGTTCTAGGTAAGGCTCAGCCAAATGATTATTTTTCATTAATCATAGGTTTTGTAGGCGTCGTGGTTGGAACATTAAATGTAATCGGAGGCTTTGTAGTTACCGACCGTATGTTAGAGATGTTTAAAAAGAAACCTAAAAAATAATCATGGAACATTTACAGGAAATTGCATACCTAATTGGTTCCGTAGGATTCATAATAGGTTTGAAAATGATGGGGAAAGCAGATTCTGCTAGAAAAGGGAATTTAGTAGCTGCTTTTGGTATGGCCGTTGCCGTTTTAGGAACGCTATTCCTAAACGAAAAAGGGTTCCATGTGATTGATAATATTGGATATATTTTAGCTGCTATTGTATTTGGCACTATTGTAGGTACCATAATGGCTAAACGTGTTCAAATGACAGCAATGCCAGAAATGGTATCCTTGTTCAATGGTATGGGTGGTTTAGCGGCTGCTCTTATTTCTATTATTGAGTGGAAACATATCTCTCATGTGTTGAATGAATTTGGAAAGGATGCCAGGGCAATGTCGTCCTCAGAAATAGATATTACTGACACTTTTAGTTTAGGTCTGTTTATCCCAATTATTGCTGGTTTAATAATTGGTACAGTATCTTTTATTGGAAGCATGGTTGCTTGGGGTAAATTAAACGGAAAAGTAGGAGACTTCAGATTTCCAGGTCAACAATATATCAATATGATATTCCTGATTGGAATTATCATTGCAGCTTATTTTACATATGATGCTGCTATACAGTTAAATGATACCATAATTTGGTTCTATGTTACGATGGGATTAGCGATAATTTATGGATTGCTATTCGTATTCCCAATTGGTGGAGCAGATATGCCTGTTGTAATTTCATTGCTGAATTCATTTACTGGTGTTGCCGCTGCTTGTGGTGGATTCCTGTATGACAATAACGTAATGTTGATGGGCGGTGTATTAGTGGGTTCAGCCGGAACGATACTTACCGTTGTAATGTGTAATGCAATGAATCGTTCACTTACTAACGTACTTATTGGAATGGTTGGTGGTGGTTCTAGTTCAGGTGGAGGTACTTCCACAAGTGGATCTGTTCGTGAAGTACAAGCTACAGACGTAGCAATTATGATGAAGTACGCATCTAAAGTAATAATTGTTCCCGGATACGGATTAGCAGTTGCTCAAGCACAACACGTTTGTCATGAATTAGAATTATTGTTAGAAGAAGAAGGTGTAGATGTTAAATATGCTATACATCCCGTGGCAGGTCGTATGCCTGGACACATGAACGTGTTATTAGCAGAAAGTAATGTTGAATACGATCGATTAATTGAGATGGAAGATATCAACTCGGAATTTCCAACTACAGATGTGGTGTTAGTTGTAGGTGCAAATGATGTTGTTAATCCAGCTGCTAAAAACGACTCAACTAGTCCAATTTACGGAATGCCTATACTTGATGTAGATCAATCGAAGCAAGTAGTTGTTCTCAAGAGAAGTATGAAATCTGGTTATGCCGGAATTGAAAATGCTTTATTCTATGATCCAAAATGTGGGATGTTATTTGGTGATGCTAAAGACAGTCTGCAAAAATTGGTAAATGAGGTTAAGAGCTTATAAGTGCTGAGAAAAGTAATTATAATAACGCTTATATTTTTAAATGCTGGGCCTTCTAAAGCCCAGCATTTATATTTAGGAGGGCAGTTTGACTTCGCCTCCGTGAGCGTAACACCAGAAGTAGCATTGAATAATGATTATCGATTTGGTTCATTTTTAAAAATGGGCTATTCTAAAAATATCTCTTACACTATTCCAGGGAATCAGCTAATATGGTTCAATGAACATTTTACCTATGGTGGATTCATTCAAAAAATAATCAGACAAGACTGTAACATTTGGGGTAAATCAAAGCACAAACCAGGTGATATTGTAATTTCAATTCTTCCGCCCGTAAAATGGGTTTGGGAGTTAGGGTTTAGAACGGGTTATGTTACGGTGGAAGACGATAATCCTAAACATGGGTTTTCCCATGCCGAAACTGCACATGCCTATTTAGCTCTGCGTAGAGCGTTAAATCACTATTCTCAATTGGGCGTAGAAATTGGGGGCGGATACAATGGTATAGGTATGATTTACCTAGGTGGTTTGCATTACCGAATGCAGTTTTATTTGATTTAGATTACTCTATACCTAAAGTGTAATAGTCGGCTATTATTTCTGCAGCAGAGTCATCATCAGTAACGCATTCAAAACAAGTATCACCAATACAGGTGTAAATTCCAGCACTCTGATTATCGGTATATTTTAACCAGAATAATTCTGAAAGAGAATTAGAATTAATAATTGTGAACCAAGATGGAAGTTTACCTTTTATCTGCAACTTCCCATTCCAATTATGTAAAACTGCGTGACCGTTCCCCACGGTTTCAATCAAGAATAATCTTGCCCAACCCGTATGCCAAGAAGGGTAGGCAGTTGTCATTTCTTTGGTTTGTGGAAGTAAAATATTATAGTATTTCTTAAATTTAATATCGCCAGTGTAATTAAATAAACTCTCTAAACATATTGCCATTAATGTACTTGAACTAGGAATCACATCGTCGGTAATATCCGGTCTTTGAATAATTAGTGATTCATTTTTTGTACCTGAGAATAAAAATTGATTTCTATCTTCATTGAAAAATTGTTCTATTGCCGAATTTATTATTTCTACTGCCCAATTCAACCATTTTTCATCTTCGGAGGCTTTAAATAAATGAATTAACCCAAGTCCAACAGCCGAATAATCCTCTAAAAACCCTGCCGTGTATCTTTTATTATTTGAAAAGGTTCGGAATAAAATCTTTTGATTATAATCCCACAAAGTATTTATTATGAAATTGGCCAATTCTAGAGCTTCTGTTAAAAAGTTTTCATCTTCTAAATAATAGGCACAGTCACTTAATCCTTTCAGCATTAATCCATTCCAAGAAGCTAAAATTTTTGTATCACATGATGGTCTTACTCTTGGTAACTGTGCTTCAAAGAGCTTAGATATTACTAGGGATTTGAGTTTGTAGAAATCTTCTCCTGAAATGCCTAAGTCCTCTAATACTTGAAGAGGTGCTTTTGAACCATATATTATATTGAAACCGTCCTCCCAGTTCCCATTTTCTTGTATGTTTGACCAAGATTGTATCCAATTAAATTCATTTTCTGTTAAAATGCTTTTAAGATCAGCATATGTAAAAACATAATATTTTCCTTCTACTCCTTCGCTATCAGCATCCAATCCCGAATAATATCCTCCCGAAGGGGATTTTAATTCTCTTTGAATAAATTCCCATGTTTTGAGAGTTATCTCTTTGTAGATGTCTGCTTTTGACCATGCGTGTGCTCTTGAATAAAGTGAAAGCATTTGAGCGTTATCATAGAGCATTTTTTCAAAGTGAGGAGCAAACCAATATCTATCTGTGCTGTAGCGGTAAAAACCGCCTCCTACTTGATCGAATATCCCACCGTTTGCCCATTTCAATAAGCTTAAATGTAAATATTCTTTGGCTTTGGGATCCTCAGTAAGTAAATAATAATCTAGAACATATTCAAATTGAATCGGAACCATAAATTTCGGTACCCTGGTTTTACCACCTTCTTCCCAGTCAACATCTTCAATATATTTTTCAAAAGTTTCAAATAATTCACTGCGATTGATATTCAATTCTTTAGAAACATTTTCTGGTTGTGCCATTCTCAACATCTCTTTTTGCAGGTTTTCTGCATATTCCTCAAACTTTTCAGGAGATGAAGTAAATTGTTGAGATAACTGAATGATTAGGTTCTGCCAATTAGATTTGGGAAAATATGTGCCCGCATATATTGGTCTGCCATCAGGTAGGCATATTGCATTTAATGGCCAACCTCCCTTTTGAGTCATTAATTGACATGCATCCATAAAAAACATATCTATATCCGGTCTTTCCTCACGATCAACTTTTATTGAAATTAAATGTTGATTCATAATCTCTGCCGTTTCATAATCTTCAAAAGACTCTTTTTCCATTACATGACACCAATGACAGGTGCTGTATCCAATGCTTACTAATACTAATTTATTCTGATGATTTGCCTGGTTCCAAATTTCTTCAGACCATTGGTTCCATTCTACAGGATTAAATGCGTGTTGCAATAAATATGGGCTTGATGATTGAATTAATTTATTTGGAGGATTGTCAAATGATGCCATTATGTGTTACTTTAGTGGAACATGTTCAAAGTTCGGAACTTTGTTTGGATAATAGTGTGGCTCATATCGCTTTTTTATTGTGATAGAACCAAATCACAAAATGTCTTAAATTCAGATACGTTCGATATTAAAAAAGATACGGGTTTTTCAAGTGTTGAGGTTGCAATGGATAGCCTATGGTGGTGGTCTTGTAATCCGAAGACCACAAAAAGCGAACAACTAATGCCGGAAAGAATATTTATTCAAATGGCAAGGGTGAATGATACTATTTCTCCAGTTATTATATTACACGGTCAGTATATAAATTATAGGTATAGGTTTACCAAAGGGATGGAATCTCTGCATAAAGCTATGCGGAATAAGCGAATCAAATCCTCCAATGTTGAATTTAAAAAAACAGAACTCATACATTATACGAATACAGGCGGAGCACCAAGTGTAAGGGCAGAAATTCCTGTAATTTATAAAAATAAAAAGTATCTATTTCGGACAATACTACTCATATTCGGAAACGTTTATTACCCTTCTGGAGATATTGAAATTCGATATGTTGGCGAACTACCTAAAAAGAAAAAAGGGAAACGCTAATCCCAGTCCGAATATCGAACTGATTTTTCAATGTTAAACTCAACATCATCAGATAAGTTGTGAAATAGATCTCGGCCTAATACAATTTCTAATGAGTCTATACTAACAACAAAATCTGAAAGAGGTTGGTCAGAACCTCTATTTGGTAGAATGAATGCAATTGCCTTATCCGTTCCCGTTGTATCTAATAGCGCTTTGTAAAAATAATTTGGTACTACAACTTTTGAAGTCCTCCCAATAAAATCTGTAGGATTATCAGTAAGTACTGGACCTGTAACAATAAATAGATTGCCTTCTTTTTCTGCCCAATTTCTGACATTTTCTTCGAGTTTTTTCCATATTCCACGATTGAATTTTGGCCTTTGTGGTGATATATTACTCATGAAAAAACTCTCTTCCATAGCAGTAATTGAGAATGCCATGTCTGCGGCAGGCGCTAAGTGTCCTCTATCAAAACCTGTTTTTGTATAGTCTTTAGTATTGGCTGATTTAGTTTTTACTAAAGGATCTGGTTTGAATCGATTGCTCCTTTTCGCGGCTTTGATTAGCTCTGAACTCTTCAAAGAATATGCAACCCAATTAGCTTGTTCATATTCTTCATTGTAGCTTAGGGTATATGCATAATGTTCGATTATCTGCTCTCCTTCAATTATTTTAGGTATTTCTAATTTCGTTTGGGTACTTTGACTCACCCATGAAATTAATACAGTGGCAATTAGATTTAGTGTAATTAATCGAAATCTCATAAAGCCAAATTACAATAAAATTATCAGCAGTCCTATTGCTTTAATCCATTAAGAATTGATTTTACAATCCAAGGACCTTGGTAAACAAATCCTGTATAAATTTGAATTAGTCCAGCTCCCCTGTTTATTTTTTCGTTCGCATCGTCAGCATTAAGGATACCACCAACTCCTATTATCGGGAAATCATTCCCCAATTCAATACTCAATGTAGATTGTATGGTTGTAGAAGTATTAAATAAAGGTCTACCGCTTAATCCACCAGCACCAATTTTTTTAATCTTCTTTTCCGAAGTTTCTAAATCATCACGAGATATAGTTGTATTAGTTGCTATGATACCTTGAATTGGTAATTTTTTAATTACTCCAACTAACCGTTTCAATTCAGACATCTGTAAGTCAGGAGCTATTTTTAAAAAGAGAGGTTTGAAAATCCCTTTTTCCTCTCTGATTTTATTAAGTTTCTCAAATAATGGAACTAAAAAAGATTCATTTTGTAAATCCCTCAGTCCTGGTGTATTGGGACTAGATACATTTACTGTGATATAGTCAACGAAATCATAAAGTTCGTTAAAGCAATGTATATAATCATTCTCAGCATCTTCATTAGGAGTAATCTTATTTTTTCCGATATTTCCACCCACAATTAGTCCTTCTGGACGCATTTTTAATCGTTCAACCATAGACGATACTCCGTCATTGTTAAAGCCCATTCTATTTATTATGGCTTCGTCAGATACTAAACGAAATAATCTTGGTTTAGGGTTACCGCTTTGTGGTTTTGGCGTAACTGTGCCCACTTCGACATGACCAAAGCCAATATCTTTCCAAAGTTTTAAGTGTTTTGCGTCTTTATCAAATCCCGCAGCGAGTCCTATGTGATTTGGGAATTTAATTCCACCAAAATTTATTGCTTTGATTATTTTATTTGAAGGTTTAAATGAAGACTTAAGTATTTTTCCGATAATAGGAAGTCTCAACGTTGTCTCTATTAATGATAGTGCAACGAAATGAGCTTTTTCAGGATTAAGTTTAAAAAGGAAAAATTTTATTAAGTTATACATTCTACTATCATGGTATTACACCAAAAATCATACCCAACTTTAATGTTTGAAATGACGAACGCCAGTAAACACCATAGCCATTTGATTATCATCACAGTAGTCAATACTTGCTTGGTCTTTTAAACTGCCTCCGGGTTGAACTACCGCTGTTATTCCACTTTGGTCTGCAATTTCAACACAGTCTGGGAAGGGGAAAAAGGCATCACTTGCCATTACCGCACCGCGTAAATCAAAACCAAATTTATTTGCTTTTTCAATAGCCTGTAATAGGGCATCAACACGACTAGTTTGCCCTGTACCACTGGCAAGTAACTGCTGATTTTTAGCTAAAACTATAGTATTGCTTTTTGTTTGTTTTACTACTTTAACGGCAAATTCTAGATCTTTAATTTCATCTTCTGTAGGTTGGGTTTTCGTAATGGATTTCATTTGTGATGATTTCTCAGTTGAATTGTCACGAACTTGAACTAATTCTCCGTTTAAAGCTGTTCTCACCAATACTTCATTCATTGATAATGTAGGTTGAATTTTCAGAAGTATACGATTCCCTTTTGCTGCTAATATTGATTTTGCTTCCGTAGTAAAATCGGGAGCTATTAAGACTTCAAAAAATAATTTATTAATCTCGGTTGCAGTTTGTCCATCGATGGTATGGTTGCATGCCAAAATACCTCCAAAAGCAGAAACTGGATCACCAGCGAGTGCATCAGTCCAAGCATCAAAAACAGTTTTACGTGTTGCCAACCCGCAAGCATTATTATGTTTAATAATAAGGAAGGTAGAACCATCATTAGCATCAAATTCACTTAGTAAACTAACAGCACTATCTACATCTAATAGATTATTATAGCTCAAATCTTTACCTTGGATTTTTTCGAAACATTCTTCAAGATTTCCTTTAAAGTATGCTTCTTGGTGGGGGTTTTCACCATATCGTAATGTTGTTTTGGTTTTTCCGTCAAACCAGTCAGCTATATCTCCATCATAATTGGAACTTACAAAAAATGCTTTTGACGCAAACGATTTTCTTTGTTCCATGTTGAGTTCACCTTTTTGTGAAATTAAAATATTTCCCAATTTCGAATAATCAGACTTATCAGAAATTATCGTCGTGTATTTAAAGTTTTTTGCAGCTGCACGGATTAATGAAATACCCCCAATATCAATTTTCTCAATAATATCTGATTCAGTTCCTTCGTTTGCAACGGTTTCATTAAAGGGATACAAATCAACTATTACAAGATCAAATGTTGGAATTTCATACTGTCCCAACTCTTCCATGTCTTTTGATTCTTCTCTGCGGGCTAATATTCCACCAAAAACTTTTGGATGTAATGTTTTTACTCTACCACCCAATATACTTGGGTAAGATGTTAAATCTTCAATTGCAACTACCGGGATATTTAAGTCCTCAATGAACTTTCTTGTTCCTCCAGTTGAATAAATCTTAATACCTTGATCATGAAGAGTTTGAGCTAATGTATCAAGGCCCTCTTTATAGAAAACGGATATGAGAGCGGATTGAATTTTATGCTTCACATAACAAAGTTACTTCGGATAGGCAAAAACTAGTTAATTTGTTTACAACTTCTGAAGAACTTTGGGATTGATATTTTTGTTTCCATATTCGCATTTAGGTTCATATGGACAATGTCTGCATCCATTACCACAACAATGGCCTCTTTTCATTAGAAAATGTTCAGTAAATACACAAAATCCATTCTCCCAATAGAAATTGTTGTCGCTATTTTGCAATTCTTTATTCGAAAGTTTTTCCTCGCGTCTACGCACGTCCATGACATTGTTTAAACTTCTTGCCACTCCCACAAGGGCAAGGATCATTTCGACCTACTTTCATATCATTTATAATTGGCGCTTGTGCTTGTTTAGGAGCAGATTGTTCCATAGCTTGTTTGTTATTACTAGCCGAAGAACTTCCAATTTCATCTTTAGAGGCGACCACTTTGGGATTATCTCTTCTTGATGTTTGACGAGCCTCCTGTACTGAATCACCATCATTTATTCTTGTTCTAAACAGAAGTCCAAGAATCTTTTGATTCATGCGCTGTAGCATTTGTCCGTATAACTCAAAACTTTCGATTTTATAAATCAATAACGGATCTTTTTGTTCGTATTGCGCATTTCTGGTGCTCTCTTTAAGATCATCTAACTCTCGGAGATGTTCTTTCCATTCATCGTCGATAGTTTGAAGAGTAACAGATTTCTCAAAATCACGAATCATTGACTCACATTTTGAATCTAACGCCCTTTGCATTGGAACGGTGATTTGGAATTGTGACGTACCATCGGTTAATGGTACAACAACATTTTCAATTTTATCGCCTTGCTCAGAACGGATTTTAGCAAAAACTGGGTAGGCTTGATTGGCAATACCTTGGGTCTTGTCTGAGTATTTTTTTGTTGCTTCTTGATAAAGTTCAAGTACTAAATCATCCTCTTTTTTGGAGTTGTATTTATCCTCGTTGAAAGGAGGAGCAATGGCTAAAGTACGAATAATTTCCATCTCAAAATCAACAAAAGAGCCACCTTGGGCTTTTATTTGATTTACTATTTCTTCACACCATCCCATTAGCATATTACGCAAATCAATGCTTAATTTATCTCCAAATAGAGCATTTCTACGAATTCGATAAATACTAGTTCTTTGTTGGTTCATTACATCATCGTATTCCAACAAACGCTTTCTTATACCGAAATTGTTTTGCTCCATTCTTTTCTGGTTACGTTCAATAGTTTTGGTCATCCATGAGTGTTCAATTACATCCCCTTCTTTATAACCAAACTTATCCATGAAACCAGCAACTTTTTCAGAACCGAAAATACGCATCAAATCATCTTCTAAACTTACGTAGAACCTAGATGATCCTGGATCTCCTTGACGACCTGCACGTCCTCTTAACTGACGGTCAACACGTCTACTTTCATGTCTTTCAGTACCTATAATTGCTAATCCACCAAAAGACTTAACCTCATCTGAGAGTTTAATATCTGTTCCACGACCCGCCATGTTAGTAGCAATTGTGACTGCCCCTGGAAGGCCAGCATTCGCAACTATCTCAGCTTCTTTTTGGTGTTGTTTTGCATTTAAAACATTATGCTTGATATTACGTAATCTCAACATTTTAGAAAGCAATTCACTTACTTCTACTGAAGTTGTACCCACAAGAACAGGTCTATTCTCTGCAGTTAATTTAACAATTTCATCAATTACCGCATTGTATTTTTCACGTTTAGTTTTATAAACTAAATCCTCTTGGTCTTTTCTAATTATTGGTCTATTAGTAGGGATCACTTTAACCCCTAATTTATATATGTCCCATAATTCTTGAGCTTCAGTTTCAGCGGTACCAGTCATCCCACTTAATTTGTGATACATTCTAAAATAATTTTGAAGCGTAATTGTTGCGTAGGTTTGTGTGGCAGCCTCAACTCTCACATTCTCTTTAGCTTCAATTGCTTGATGTAGCCCATCACTATATCTACGACCTTCCATCACACGACCGGTTTGCTCGTCAACAATTTTAACTTTTCCATCCTGTAGAATATACTCAACATCGCGTTCGAACATTGTGTATGCTTTCAATAATTGCTGAATTGAGTGGATTCGTTCACTTTTCTCCGCAAATTCCTGCATGAGTTGATCTTTGCCTTGAATCTTTGCTTCATCTTGCATATCGGACTTCTCAATTTCAGCCAACTCATGACCTACGTCTGGAAGTATGAAGAAATTTTCATCTTCTTCAACACGGGTAATTAATTCTAATCCTTTTTCCGTTAGATCAACTGAATTAGTTTTTTCATCAATAGTAAAGAATAATGGTAAATCAGCTTTTGGCATTTCTTTTTGCTGATCCTGTAAATAAACATTCTCTACTTTTGTAAGCAGAGTTCTCATACCAGGTTCCCCCAAATATTTAATCAATGCCTTACTTTTTGGAAGTGCCCTATATGCTCTGAAAAGGGCCAATCCACCTTCTCCTTCTTTTGCTCCATCATTACCTTCAGTAATAAGCTTTTTTGCCTGTGATAGTAACTGCGTAGCTAACTTTTTTTGTTCGTCGTAAAGATGTTGTATTCTTGGTTTTAATGCCTCAAACTGTTGTATATCTCCTTTCGGAGTAGGTCCACTTATAATCAATGGAGTTCTTGCATCATCAATTAACACGGAGTCTACCTCGTCAATTATTGCGTAATGGTGTTTATGTTGAACCAATTCAGCAGGTTCATGAACCATATTGTCTCTTAAATAATCAAAACCAAATTCATTGTTTGTTCCATAGGTAATATCCGCCTTATATGCCTGACGTCTGTCAACACTATTAGGTCTGTGATATTCTAAACAATCAACAGTTAATCCTAAAAAGTTGAAAATTGGAGCATTCCATTCGGAGTCTCGTCGTGCCAAGTAATCATTGACTGTAACCATGTGAACACCTCGGCCACCAAGTGCATTAAGATAAGCCGGTAGCGTAGATACTAAGGTTTTACCTTCACCCGTTGACATCTCTGCAATATTACCTGTATGTAATGCGTAACCTCCAATCAACTGAACATCATAATGTATCATGTTCCACTTAATCATTCCACCTGCAGCTTCCCATTCATTTTTATAACGGACTTTATCGCCATCAATAAGTATGTGATTTTTAGAAACTGCAAGTTGTTTATCTAGTTCACTTGCTGTAGCTTCAACAACTTCATTTTCAGTGAATCGGCGAGAAGTTTCTTTGATTACTGCAAATGCCTCAGGTAAAATTTCTTTTAAAATTTCTTCAAGTTTCGCATCTCTATTTTTTTCTAAATTTGAAAGTTCTTCAAATAAGATTTCTTTCTCATCTACTTTATCATTCGATAGGGTTTCTATTTCTTTCCGTATGCGATTAATTTTATCATCGATTTCTCCTAGAAAATCTCCAATTTTTAATTTGAATTCATTCGTTTTATTTCGTAATTCATCATTGCTCAATGTATTCAGTGAGGCGTAGATTTCGTTAATTGATTCAAGCACAGGCAATACCTCTTTCATGGCTTTTTCCTGCGCATTTCCTCCAAATAATTTAGCGATTCCGCCGATTACATTTCCAAACATAATTTTAAGATTTGCGAAGTTACTACATTTTAGCCTTGGTAGAAAGTTGTATTAGCCGAATCAAAACCATGTTTATCGGATTTTGTTGAATCTTGAAACTCTTTAAAAGATTAATTGTTAAACAAAATAATGAAAAGATACGGTCTGTTGTTAATTGGTTTATTATTAGTGTTGAACGCGGTTAGGGCTCAAGAAATTGCTATTAGAGGAATAGTGGTTGATGCCTCTAATCAAAAAGGAATCTCTAATGCTCAAATTACATTGGATGGAACTGAAAGTAAGGCAATTTCAGGTGATTCAGGTAAATTTATTTTACCTTTAAATGAACCAGGTTTTTATTCGGTTTCGGTAGTGGCCGAAGGATATTACAGCAATAGCAGCTTTGAACAACTTTTTACTTTTGATAAACAGAATGCTTTAAAAATAGAGTTAGAGTCAAAAGCAGATGAGATTGGCGTAGTTGAAATTCGTAAATCTAAACTTCAAAAAAGGGATGCAGCAAGCCCACTTTCCTCACAAGAACTATCTATAAGGGAAATAGAAAGAAACCCAGGTGGTAATCGTGATATTTCAAAAATTGTTCAATCTCTTCCAGGGGTTATAAGTATTCCTGGTTTTAGAAATGATATTGTAATTCGTGGTGGGTCGCCTCAAGAAAATAAATTTTACTTAGACGGAATTGAAATTCCAGTAATTAATCACTTTCAGACACAAGGTAGCACAGGTGGACCCGTTGGATTATTGAATGTGAATTTCATTAAAAATGTTAATTTCTACACAGGAGCATTTCCGGTAAACTATTCTAATGGCCTTTCCGCAGTAGTAGATTTTCAACAAATTGAAGGTAATAAACAAAAGAATAAATATCGATTTACTGTTGGTAGTAGTGATTTAGGTATAACAGCAGATGGACCTTTAGGCAAAAAAGCAAGTTATGTCTTCTCCGCAAGACAGAGTTATTTACAAGGGCTCTTTACGGTGTTGGGATTGCCATTTTTGCCAAATTTTATTGATTATCAAGGGAAAATAAATATAGACTTGGATGAAAGAAATAAACTTAAAATCATCACTGTGGGAGCATTTGATTTCTTCAGATTAAACACAGGAGTAAACGATAATATCACTGATAGCATACAATTGAAGAACAATCAATATATTCTTGGTTATCTGCCTGATTACAATCAATGGAATTATGCTTTTGGTTCGGTTTATACACATCTTGGTAGGAAAACTAAAACGGAAGTTTTCTTAAGTAGAAATATGTTGTACAACGAAACGAATAAATATGAAGATAATGATGACTCAGATCCATCAAAAAGAATATTGAATTACATCAGTACAGAAGAAGAAAATAAACTAAGAGTGGAGCATTCTGGCCGAATTGGTAGATATAAATGGTTAGTTGGAGCAGGCACAGAGTTTGCCCAGTATGGTGTCGATAATGCATTTAAAGTTATTACACCTAATGGTCTACAAGATATTGAATTTAGCAGTAACTTGGATTTATTTAAATATAATGCCTTCGGAAGAATGTCTGGAAGTTTTGATGGAGGGACTTTAGTTTCTGCATCACTTCGTTTTGATGGTTCTAATTATGGAGCTAATACAGCAAATCTTTTTACACAACCTACAATCTCTATTTCATTAAGTCATCCAATTATAAAGAATTTGTTCCTGAATGCAAATGTTGGTCAATTTCATCAATTACCAAACTATTCAATTTTGGGATATTTAGAAAATGGTGAATTGAGCAACCAAGATCGAGTGAGGTATATAAAGAACCAAATGGTTGCTATGGGAATTCAATATAACCAGGGTAAAGAAACAAAAATCACTTTGGAAGGATTTTACAAGCAATATTCAAACTATCCGTTTGCATTACGAGATAGTATAAACCTTGCAAACTTAGGTGCAGATTTTAACGTGGTTGGAAACGAGCCAATTTCATCATTTGGTGAGGGTAGGGCTTATGGTGCAGAATTTTTAATTCAAAGAAGATCTAAGTCTGGACTTTATGGAATAATTAGTTATACGTTGGCATGGTCTCAATTTAAAGATAAGAACGGAGAATATGTTGCGAGTTCATGGGATAGCAGACACACTGTCTCATTAACGGCGGGAAAGAAGTTGCCGAAAAATTGGGAAATTGGGGCAAAATGGAGATTAGTTACAGGGCGACCATATACACCAGATGATGTTCAACGCAGTTTATTAATTACAAACTGGGATGTGAGGGGAATTGCACTTCCAAACTATAACCAGTTAAACACCCAGCGTTTAAGTAATTTTAATCAATTCGACATTCGGGTAGATAAAGTTTGGTACAAAAAGAAATGGTCTTTGAATCTGTATTTGGATATTCAAAACTTCTTTAATGCCAAGTATTTCGGTCCTGAAACTCTAATCGCGGCTCAAGATGCAAATGGACAACCTATTGTTGATCCTAATAACACAAATAGCTATCTTCAGGATTCCATACCGAACGAAACGGGTACAGTACTACCAACAATTGGAATAATTTTAGACTTTTAAAACAATGAATAGATTTATGTGGTTTTTTATTTCTGCTGTGGTTATTGGGGTTGTTTTTTTACTATTCATGTCAATGCGTTTTTCAAATATTGAAACACCTAAGTATACTATATTATCGAGTATCGGTAAGGTAGAAATACGAAAGTACCCACAGATGATTACTGCAACGGCTAGACTAAAAAGCGCTGATTATGACGAAGAGGGTAGTACTGGTTTTAGAATTGTTGCAAATTATATTTTTGGCGGAAATTCTAACAAACAGAAAATTGCCATGACGGCTCCTGTAATTATGAATATGGGAGATTCCTCAACTTTATCGTTTGTGATGCCTAGTGAATACGATTTAAGTGATTTACCGGCTCCAAATAATTCAAAGGTCTCAGTAAAGAAGCAAGAATCAAAAACGCTTGCAGTACTTCAATTTGGTGGTTATTCCTCTGATAAGAAGATTCAAAAATATGCTAAGCAATTGAAAGATACACTAAACTCCAATAATATTGAGATTATTGGTCCATTACTTTATATGGGTTATAATGCACCATGGGATGTAATTAATAGGAAAAACGAAGTTGCGTTTGAAGTCAATTGGAATTAGTATATATATTACTTAACCCACAATTTTTAATTCAAACTATAACGATAACGGCTTCCTTTGGAAGCCGTTATTATGTGGATGAATGATAATTTTAATAGTCGTAATTGAAAGCGGGCTCAGTAGGATGTATGCACATAACGGCAACCTTCTCAGCTTTGTTTACTAATTGTTGGGTCAAAGTACCAATGATAAATTCACTAATACCTTTTTCCATGTGAGTCATTGCCACAATTAAATCAGCATCAATAATCTTAGCATAATTGTGAACCTCATTAGCAAAATTGTCTAAGATACCATCCTTAAATTCATACATTACATATTTCACATTATTCTCCTCTAATGCCATCTTGATTCGAGCAAGGTTATTCTTAAGTTTTTTATTTAAATACTCATCACTTTCTTCAGAGAATACAATGTGTATTTCAGAATTAAACTTTTTCGCTACGCTAATACCCCAATTTAGTTTTTGTTTTGATTCAATTGTTAGATCAAATGGCATTACAATTTTCTTGTATCCTTTTTCATCAACACTAATATTTTTAACAACAACTACTGGAACTTCTGCATATTGAATGGTTCTAGAAGCGTTTGAACCAACAACTTGCTCTAATCCACTGGCACCATGGCTCCCCATAATTATAGAGTCGTATTGATCTTTGTTCGCAATTTCTGCTATAGTTTTATAAACTTTACCAGACTCTATTCGAGTATTTATTTTAATCTTTGAAGAATTTCTAATTCCTTCAGCTAAAACTTCTAATTTGGTTTTAATTGCATCTTTCATAATAGCTGATTGCGACTTAGAAAATAAACTTCCAAAAAAGCTTTCTTCAATGATATAGATTAATGTAATTTCATTGTTGTAGGCTTTTGCAACGTTAATTGCGTGTTTTACAGCACAATCTGCAACTTCCGAAAAATCGGTTGGTACAAGAATGTTGTTGTTTGTCTTCCTTTCCATATAGATTAAATTTATATTACAAAATTATACACAATAAACTTTTATCTACTATGATAATTGTTACAAAAACATTTACCATTTAGATTTAAGATTATTCAATGATTATTGAATGTTGTTCAATAATACCATTGTTGTGTATTTCAACTATATAGATTCCTTTATCTAACGATATTGTAGAAATTCTACCATTTTTTTCTATCGTATTGCTGAAGTGTATTCTTCCATCAATTCCAAAAACCCTTACATTTACTATTTGCTGATTGTTGATATGTATGAAATCCTTTGCTGGATTAGGATATACATTCCATTGTTTGGTTATTTTTTCAATTGAGCTTCTATTGCAATTAACTTCAAATTTTTGAGATAATACTGTATCACAACGGTTGCATGTATCAATCATTTTTAAATAGAAAGTATATACACCTTTTTCAAGAAATTTATGTTTTAATATTCTTCCAGTGCCTAATGAAATTATACTACTATCTGCCAGACTGTACCACTCATATTTTATACAAGTGCTCTTTTCCGTGGGTGCTTCAAAAATTCTGTAACAATTACTGTCCTTTTGCCCAATTGCAAAATTATTACCACTCCAATTACATTTGGTATTATTGCTATCGCAATCCACATACAAGGTTTTACAAATCCAAGTATCGCATTGTAAGCAACTATTATATCCCCAAAGGCAAATATTGTAGTAGCCATCATTTTTAAAAGTATAATCATGAACCCTTCCAGTTTCTTGGTAAAGAACGGTATTGCCACTTACTATTTTTAGCTTCTGTGTAATACAGCTATCGGCGTAATATGTGCCCTCAAAAACATAAGTATTACATGATTTTCTATTACTCCAACTCAGATTTAATTTGCTCCAATCGCAAGTTTTATTTGAAATACAATCCGTTGTATATGAACTACAAATTGTAGTATCACATCCCGAACACTGATTTAAGTAATTAACACATATTTTATAGGTTCCATTTTCTGGCAATTTATATTCATAAATACGATAATTGGTCCTGCTTTGTGTTGCCGTTTTACCATTAACAGTAACGGATATTTTATAACAGGAGTCATCAAACTCATTCATTTTGATACTTAACCAAGGGCATTCAGGCATTGTGACTTTATAGCCCAAATTACTCGGCCAATCACATTTAGGCTTTTCAAAACATTCAATAACAAACGATTTCCAAATCACTGTATCACAATTGGTACAGTCATTTCTATACCTGAAACCGTAATAATAAGTCCCATTTTTTTCTAGTCTCTTAGTTAAAAATCGAGTGTCTTTAATAACTGAATTCCCCCAAAGAAAGTCAATATGAATGCATGTATCCTTACTAGCATTAGCTTCAAATGATACTTTACCGCATGAATCTTTAGATATGCCATGCCCAATACCTACATTGGTCCAATTACATGAATTGCTTGAATCTGAATTGCATTCTACTGGAATGGGGGTGTAAAACGCGGTATCACAATTATTACAGGAATTCCAAACTTTTACATAAACATAATAAAGACCAGTATCCTTGAAGGTCTTGCTAAAATTTCGAGTATCAAATGAGTCTATGTCTCGGGTATTGCTTTTTGAAACAATTAAAGTTTGGGTTTGGAAACAAGAATCAGCAGTTCCTGTGATTTCAAATTTGTATGATTTACAACTATTAGAATAAGCCAGTTTTACTTTAGACCAATCGCAAGATTTAGTTGAGTTACATGACACCTTTACTGTTTCACAAGCTGATTTAGTACATAAAGTATTTTGCTCATACCAACTAGTTTTAACACAAACTTGGTAGTTATTATCTTTAGAATAGGATTTTACTGGGTCGTTGGTGTATGCACTATCCCCATCTCCAAATGACCATTCATGTGAATATTTAGTGGTATTGTTTGTATATGGTGTTGTAGAGAAATAATATTTTCCACATTTGATACTGTCTTTCACAATTTTAATCGAAACTTTTGTGGTATCGCAAGGACATGCCGTCACCGTTATTTTATCACAAATTGTAGTATCCCAACGTTTACACGAATTAGTTATTTTCATACAAACAGAATAAGTTCCAGCGCTGCTGAAAGTATAAGTGAGATAATCATTTTTACTAACAACGGTATTCCCGATAGACCATTCTACGGTTTCACAAGCAGAATCAACAGAATTTGGAAATCCATATAACTTCAAGCAGCTAGTTTTTGTGCTAAAGCCGTATTTCTGTTGGGCATTTAGATTATTAGATGAAAAAGAAAAGCCAAAAATAAACATGGCCAGAAATAGAATTTTTAGTATTTTCATTGTTTGTTAAAGATTTATTGGTTGTAAAGTTAGACATCTTAATTCAATACTTTGTATCTTAAGTATTTTGAAAAATTTAATTTATGACACTCAATCAACAATCATAAGTTCAGATATAATATGGTTGGCTAATAGCTTACCCTCTGTACTTAATTGAATTAAATTATTATTTGAAAGTATCAAACCTTGATTTTTAAAGTATTGAATTGAAGCTTTATTAATCGATATCCAACTTGAGTCGAGAGAAATTATTTTTTCAATATTAATTCCCTTGGAAGTTCGGAGGGCGGTCATAATGTACTCATTAATAATATTGTTGGGGGTTAACTCTTCATTTTCCCAAAACGAGCTGCCATTTTCAGAAAATTGAATATATCGAGCATTATTTGCTATGTTCCATCGTCTTAAATTTTTGCCATTGAACGAGTGGGCTCCTGGTCCAATTCCGATGTAGGGTAAACCCTCCCAATATCTAGAATTGTGTACTGCATTAAAACTTGGTAAACAATAATTACTTATTTCATAGACATCCCAACCTCGATTAATCATCTCAGTTTGTAAGATATTGAATTGGCTAACCATTTTAATGTCCTGTAATTCCGGACTTTTACCTTGTTTAATTTCGTGCTCCAATCTAGTCTTCGGCTCAACTGTAAGTGCATAAGCAGAAATATGCTGGATATTCTGTTCAAATGCCCAATTAAGATCATTTTTCCATTGTTCATCTGATTTTAATGGCCCACCAAAAATTAAATCAATAGAAATATTATTGAAGCCAATATTTTGAGCTAATTCAATAGATTTAATCGCCTGTTTTGAACTGTGAATACGATTCATCCACAAAAGTTCAGAATCTTGTAATGATTGCACACCAATACTTAAACGATTGATGCCTATTTTTTTCCAAGTTTCTAAATTATCCTGATTGATATCTTCAGGATTTACCTCAATGGTAAATTCATCTATATCTTGATTGGAAAAATTCTCATTAATAGAATTGATCAAATCAATCCAATGGCTTTCTTTTAACAGCGAAGGAGTGCCACCACCAAAATAAATACTTCCAATTTTTTCAGTTGTTGATCTTTGCTTGATTTCTCTTACAAGAGCATTTACTAGATTATCCATATTTTTTAGTTGAGTACTAAAATGGAAGTTACAATATGAACAGGCCTTTTTACAAAAAGGAATATGAATGTAAAGCCCTGTTTTTATCATATTGCGAAATTAATACTACTGTTTACCTTTCCAATGTAAATATTACTTTTGTTGTGATGAAAAAGTGGGTTTACTTAATAATCACTTTAATTTTGGTTAAGTTAGCCGTTGCCCAAAATATTGATACAATAAGAAATCAAATTTCACCTTCATCTCCACAGTCATTTGATTCGCCTACCGAGGAAGCTTCCATGACCGCTTCAGAAACGGTAACCATAGACTCTAGTGCTGTAAATTCTCAAAACGACGAATATTGGTTGAATTTGAGTTTTGTAAAGGATTGGAAATTTGCAGATTCACTTGCAAAGGATACAGTGAAGCGATTTACTGGAGGTTTTAGTTTTCAATTACCTACTCAAAAAATTGCGTTTGACCCTGATCCTTTTAATCCTTACAACCACGAAGAATTTACTCGAATAACTCGTTATAAAACATGGTATCTATGGGTCACTTTAATAATTCTGATCTACTTTGTTTATTTCAAAAGTGTTTTCCCCAAGCAGTTTCAATTAAGAATGGGAAGTTTTATTCGAAACTATCATTTCGAGGATTTAATGAATGAGCAAAAAATCAGTTCTGCTGCTGGAAGTTTACACGCCAATGCTTTTGGAACACTGGTATTTGTTCAAGGTGTAATTCTGTTCTTATTAACCCAAAACTTAACAAAAATTAATAATATTTATATTTTCTTAATTGCACTGGTTATTACTTCCATTGGTACATTTATTATTTATTTTTTACAATGGGTATTCACATCCTCGATGGATTTAAATGAACTCTTGTCAAGGCAAATTCAACGACAAATTAATGTAAACCTATTACTTGGGCTATTTTTTATTCCATTGTTCTTATTGCTTTATTATAATAGCGATAATCAATCTGCTATTTGGATTATGGGGAATTTGCAATATGTACTTTTAGGATGGATTTTGTTACGTATTTGGGCTCAAATTAGGGGTTTATTTCAAGATAGGGTGCTAAATTTCACCTCTATATTGTATTTTTGCACTTTGGAAATATTTCCATACGCTTTATTAGTAAAGTATATATACAGCATTATATAAACCCACCCCAATGAGTTCTAATCAAGACAAAGAGAAAAAAGTTAAAAGCATTCTTATTACACAGCCACCGCCTGAACCCGGAAGAAACGTGTATGAGGATTTCGAAAATCGCTTTAAACTAAATATTGATTTCAGAGGATTTATCCATATTGAACCTCTAACGGCAAAAGAAATTAGAAAGCAAAAGATTAATTTTTTAGATTATTCTGCAATTATTTTTAATTCTCGAAATGCTGTTGATTACTTCTTTCAAATGGTTCAGGAATTCAAGGTCGAAATGCCACCCGAAACAAAATACTTCTCTATTAATGAGAGTGTTGCCAATTATGTCCAAAAGTATATTGTTCCGCGTAAAAGGAAAATGTTTACGGCTAAAGGAACTGAAAAAGAATTTCTTACACTTTTTAAAAATCATAAAAAAGAAAAGTTTCTTTTTCCATGTAGTGATATAAGAAAGCCGAGTATCCCTGATTTCTTTAACAATAACGGTTATGATTTTACAGAATGTATTATTTACAGAACGGTGAGTTCAGATCTAAGTGATTTGGAAGAAGTATTTTATGACATAATTGTTTTTTTCTCTCCAGCAGATATTAAATCACTGTACGATAACTTCCCAGCCTTCAAACAAAACAATACTCGTATTGCGGGTTTTGGAAGTAGTACACAAAAGGCCATTGCTGAACACGATTTAATTCTTGATATTCCTGCTCCTGCTCCTGGAATTCCGAGTATGGTAGCTGCTCTTGAAGATTATGTAACAAGAGCAAACTCGAAATAGAATTATTTTTCAGTAACCCATAGGTTGAACTTTCCCCTTAAAGAGGGAGCTAGAAATAGTTGATATTGATCCCCTTCTGCTATTCCGAGCCTTTTCTGTATTTCTGAACTGCTTAACCCTTTAACATTCCGCGCTCTTAGACCACCACTTAATATATTTTCTTCCCTAAGGGCAATTTTTAACTGATTTAAACTTAAATTGTTAAATGCGCTAAGTATTTTATATGTTTTACCTAATGATACTGGGATTTTTTTATTAGTAATAAAAAGTTGTCCATCTTTTGTAATGGATTCGAATCCAATTTTATTAATAAATATAGTTGGTAACCTCATGCAATTTAACATTCCAGAAGGAACCCATATGTTAAAGAATGTACTCGATGTAAAATTATAATCTTCTATTTTAGACTTATTCCAATGACAATAATTATTCTCACCTTCAATATAAAAGCCATCAATTGACTTTTTACTATTTTTGTTATTATCAATTAATAAGAGAATTTCTTTAACGTCTTCTCCATGTTGCAATACTGTTATTCTAGTCCAAAGAGCAAATTTGTTTTTTATCCATTCAATATCGGTATAAGGACTTAGTTTTATCAGTATACGATTAAAATTATTGCCTAATAATTTTAAAATTTCTAGAATATTAGGACTAAAATTTTCGGGATTAGAACCAGCTCTTTTATTCACAATTCTACGATCAGGATCAATATAAATAATGTCATAATCGGATGGATTAATTTGTGAAATTATATTTAATGCATCTCCATCAATTCTGTTGATATCTAGATTGAGTTTTTCAAAGTTGTAACGAGAAATGTGATTAAGAATAGGGTCAATATCTACACTCTTAACAATTGTTCCTGACATGGCCCATGCCCAATCGTCCACGCCTAATCCTCCGGTTAAGTTAAGAAATGTACTTGCAGGAAATTCTTTGGATTTCCATTTGGCTACAATTTCTGAGGTACACTGTTCAAATGCACGTTGTGTGAATAAGCAACCATGTTTTGAGTGGATTGGTAATTTTTTCCAAGATTTATTTCTAAGTTTAAATTGTTCGCGAGCAATTGGAGAGAATTCGCCATATTTATTCTGAAATTCGCCGATAGAAATTGGCTCTTCAACCTTTTTGTTTGAAATTATTTCACTTAGGGCAATCGATTTGAGGTCTAATGCGTTTACTTTGTAAATAATTTCCGAATCCATGAAGATCACAAAATTAATCGCAATCATCGGTATCGCCACATTATTATTTACCGCATGTGGAAGTCAGAAAAAAGTTCGTTGCCCGGATTTTGGGGAAAAGAATACCACAGTTAATAAATAATAAATGAAGGGTTGGAAAACTCTTAGCACTATCGCAGATGTTGATTCAGCTATTGAATCATCACATAAACGCAGTGTTGTTTTATTTAAACATTCTACGCGCTGCAGCATCAGTAGTATGGCTTGGAATAGAATCATAAACATCAATAATGATGAATCTGAATTCGTAGGTTTCTATTTTTTAGACTTGATTCAGCATCGCGATGTGTCAAATTATATCTCAGATAAATTATCTGTAAATCACGAATCGCCACAGGTAATAGTGGTAAAAAATGGAGAGGCTACTTTAGATATTTCCCATTTAGAGATTCAACCCCAAGAAATTTTAGACAATATTTAAACCCTTCGGAAATTATTAAGGAATAATTGCCTTGAGGAGTTAGATAATGTATAATTGGGTATGGATGAAATTATTTTCAAGCAGGAAGCCGAGAGGATTCGTAAAAATAGGATTTAAATTTTGACTACTAATTAATTCCTTTTAATTTGGGGGAGTGAAACACCTTTATCAAGTAGGAGATACAAAGGATCTGATTTTTTCGATTACTAAAAAGGATATGGCCATGTTTAATGGTGAAGTAGTTCACCCATTTTACTCTACATTTTCACTGGGTCGAGATGCTGAATGGACTTGCAGACAATTTGTACTTGATATGAAAGAAGATCACGAAGAGGGTATAGGTACATTCTTAAATATTAGGCATAAATCACCGGCGCTATTGGGTGAGATGGTCCGAATTGAAGCAGTAATAAAGCT
>Ga0222714_10001323_pt1 | contig 27903 bp, 28 predicted proteins | sample C33_3DmetaG_FD_165048 | JGI IMG/M metagenome (GOLD analysis project Ga0222714, IMG submission 165048) | Estuarine water microbial communities from San Francisco Bay, California, United States - C33_3D | ecosystem: Environmental > Aquatic > Marine > Unclassified | place: USA: California...
GGGGCTGCCCAAATCCATTCGCAAAGCCTGCGACAGGGTATAGCGGTTGGAACTGTAGATCAGACAAAGACCGATGATACTGATCAGGAGGTGGCGCGCATCCATGTCGGGCCGGATGCGCTTCGCGGCAATCCCCTCCCTCAACAGGCGGTTAAGCGCAGTCAGCGCGGGGTCCTTGCTGAGCTTGGAGTCCGCCTTGGCCAACCCGCGGCCATCGTTGAGGTTCTCAAACAACAACAAGCGCACAAATTCAGGGTGCGCGGACAAAAAATCAAAATACGAACGCACCATCGCCCCGGTCAGTTCGTCTATATTCTGGGTATGAGAAAGCGCCTCCACTTCGACTGTTTCCAATCCTCGGTAAGCTTCCGTGAGCACGGCATGATACAGCCGCTCTTTATCTCCGAAATAATGGTAGACCATCCGCTTGTTGACCTTCGCCTCCGCCACAATCTCGTCGACCGTCGTCCCCCGGTAGCCCGTTTGGGCGAACAGCCGCGTCGCTGCCTGCAACAATCGCGTGCGGACCGGCAGGGGTTCCGGGAGTTTCGTTTTGGCGATTCGAGGCATCGTGCCCCACACTTAGGTGAACAACCCGCGCTTGTCACGATGAACTCCCGCCGCTAATTTCTTCATTCGCCCATCATGCGCATTATTGACGTTCATACTCACCCCATTTTTTTCGGCGACGGCCGCAAGGAAACGGCCGTTAATCAACTCGTGACCCACGGTCGCACCTTGGGCATCGAGCGGATGATCGCTCTCGGGGATGTCCTGCGCTACGGCGCGCGGCCCGATGAAAAACAGTTGGTCAAACTGAACAACGAGAACGGCCGCCTCCAACAACTGCATCCGGACTACTTTATCGGCTTTTGCTACCTCAATCCCTTGCTCGGCGAGCGGGCAGTCATGAAAGAAGCCGAACGTTGCGTGACCAAGTTCGGCTTCAAAGGCATCAAGCTGGAGATCGCTAACAATGCCTCCGATCCCTGCATGCGTCATGTCATGAAAGCCGCCCGCACGTTCAATATTCCGGTCCTGCAGCACAGCTGGAGCACTGTGAACATGGGACCCGACATGAAGGATCACAGCGATCCGGATGACACGGCCGGACTCGCGCGCCGCAATCCCGATGTAAACATCATCATGGCCCACCTCGTGGGTATAGGATATCGGGGGGTGCTCGCCGCGAAGGGCCTGCCGAATATCTTCGTCGACACTTCCGGGGCTTATCCCGAGGACGGTTTGGTCGAATACGCCGTGGAACACCTTGGTGCTGACAATGTGCTCTTCGGCACGGATCTACCGATCCGCGAATGCAGCGTCAAACTGGGCTCGGTGCTCGGCGGTCGGCTGTCCGCCACTGCGAAGCACAAGATTCTATTTTCCAATACCGCCCGTCTGCTGCAACTCTACTGACCATTCTCATGCTCATCGATACCAACACCCAACTTGGCGTGTGGCCTTTCACTTTCACGCCAGATCGCACCGCCGCCGAACTCCTCAAACATTTACGGGCGAGTGGCATCAGTCGCGCATTGGTGTCACATCTGGGGGCCGTGTTTCAGCCGGACCCGATGCCCAGCAATCGCACTTTATTCGCGGCGGTCAAACGGACTCCAGCGCTCGTGCCGGTGCCGGTCGTCAATCTGCGGCTCGCCAATTGGCGGGAACAACTCGAGGCCTGTGTTGCGGCCAAAGCAAAGGCCGTGAAGCTGCTGCCCAATTTTCACAACTACAACCTGGCTGCACCCGCCGTTGATGAGTTCGTCGCCACCTTGGCCAAAACCAAGCTGCGTCTCGTAATCAATTTTCGGTATGAAGACGAACGCCACCGCTACTTCGGCCTCAATGTGAAAGGCACCCCGGTGGCGGATGTGCAGGCCCTGCTCCAACGGCAGCCCAAGCTCAATCCCTTGCTCGCCGGCATCTATCGCCCCGAACTCAAGGAACTCGCCAAAGCCTGCGCCAATTTTTCCGCAGAGATCTCCTTCTGCGAGTGGCACAATACCCTGGAGGATTTGCTGAAGGTCATCCCGGCCCGCCGGCTCATGCTCGGCACCTGCACTCCCATGCTCTCCACTCGTGGTGAAGTGGATAAACTGCGCTGTGCCCATCTTCCCGTGAAAACCAAGGCCCTCATCGGTTCCGCCAACGCCATTCGTTTCTTCAAACTCTGATCCGTCACCATGAGCATCACCGCCCAACCTCCCGTCTTAAAACCCATTGTCGACGAACCCCAACCCCAGCAGGCGCGGTGGGGTGAGGCCGAACTCACGCGGTTGGAAGCGATGGTAAAACAGCGATCCCTATTCTATTGGAAAGGACCCCAGACCGAGGTTCTGCTCGGCGAATTTCGCCGCCACTATCCCCTCAAACAAGTTTTCCCTTGTTCGTCTGGAACGGCCGCGTTGCACATCGCGATCGCTGCGTTGCGGCTGAAGCCCGGTGAAGAAGTGATCGTGTCACCGATCACGGACATGGGCTCCGTGATTGGCATTCTATATCAGCAAGGTGTCCCGGTTTTCGCCGATCTCGATCCCCGCACCTATAACCTGACCCCCGACAATATCCGGGCGGCGATTACCCCCAAGACTCGCGCGATTATGGCCATCCACCTCGCCGGCAACGCATGTGATATGACGGCTATCATGGCGATCGCCAAAGCACACAACTTGGTGGTGATTGAAGACTGTGCGCAATCCTGGGGGTCCCGTCATCAAGGCACTCTAGTGGGACTGATGGGGGACTTCGGCTGTTATTCGTTCAACGATTTCAAGCACGTATCCTGCGGCGACGGTGGCATGGTAGGCACCAATCGCGATGACTTTGGCGCGGGCCTCTCCAAATGGGGCGACAAATGCTATGACCGTGTGGCCGGCACCCGTGACCCCGCCGAACTGGCCCCGAATTACCGCATGAGCGAACCGCTCGCTGCCATCGGGGCCGCCCAACTGACCAAGTTGGATAGCATTGTCTCCCGTCGCGTGCACAACGGCACCCGGCTGGCCGGACTGCTGGCAGACCTCCCCGGCGTCCTGCCGCCGGTCACGCGTTCAGGTGACACGCATAGTTATTGGTTTTTCCTGTTCCGCCTTGAACTCGATGCGCTCAAATGCACGCGCGACGAATTTGTCGAAGCACTGCGAGCGCAAGGGGCCAATGCCAATGGGGCGTATCTACCCTGCCCGGTTTACCGCTATAAAGTATTCCAGAATCACAATTTCTTTGGCGGCACATGGCCGGCCCGCCTCATGGGCGCGACCACCATGGACTACACCAAAGTCGACTGCCCGGTCGCTGAAGCCATTCTGCAGGACTGCGTCGTGTTGCCGCTTAATGAAGCCATGACCGATAGCTACATCGACAAAGTCGCGCAGGCCGTGCGGCACGTCGCGAACAACCATCGGAAATAACCAAATCACTTCATGAGCCTAACTCCGCCCGTGCTTCGCGATCAGTCGATAGTTGACGCCGAACACATGCGGCTATTGCAGATATTTCATTATATCCTGGCGGGATTGGCCCTCGTGGGCCTCGGTTTTCTGGCCCTCCACTACGGAGTGATGCATTACGTGCTTACCAATCCAGAGATGGTGCAAAAGCAAAAGGACGGTCCGCCGCCGGAGCAAATTTTTGCCCTGTTGCGATGGTTTTACTGGATCGGCGGCGGCCTCCTTCTGTCGATGGGCACAGCCAATTTGTTGTCCGGTTTATTCATCCGGAGACGGGTAAACCGGCTCTTCTCCATTATCATTGCAGGGATAAATTGCATCCAAATACCCTTTGGCACTGCACTCGGTGTCTTCACAATCATTGTGCTCATGCGGGATTCCGTGCGTGAATCCTACTCGGCAAGGAATATACCCTAGGGATCGTGCCTTGCCCGGGTAAGTAGGTGCAGTCACTTTCCGGCGCATGAGATTTTTCCCCAAGCGGTTTCTGTGCAGTGTCACCACTTTCATTTGCCTCAGCGCAGTGTCGTGGTTGCAGGCGGACGAAACCACCAGCAAGCCGGACCCCGAGGTCCGCGGCACCAAGGTAAACGGTGTTTACGATGGCAAGGTGGAAATCTGGTCGACCCCAACCGTCAAACAGGCCGCGGGTGGTTTTGCCAACGGTGAGCCGGACGGGACTTGGACTTTCTGGGATGAATCCGGGACCAAGATCGTCGAGTTCAACTACCAATTAGGCACTTTCACTGGTGCAGTCACCATGTGGTATGACACCTCGGCCGGTCCCCGTATCCGGGGCAAAATCAAATTCCGCGGTTCCTTCGACGACGGCATGTGGGCCGGCAGCGTGTTGACCTATTATCCCGATGGGAAAATGCGCAGTGAACGCGTTTACACTGACGGCGTGGTCACCCAGAGTTATGCCTATAACCCCCGGGGCCAGACCTTGTCGGAGGAGGATGCCAAACGGGTGGCAACCGAAGACGAGAGCACCGACAACGCCTACGTCGATGCGTTGGATGAATTTATCCGCAAGTGGGCATGTGCGGACGCTGAATAATCGGTCAATTCGCTGATTTTCCCCGTGACTTGCGGGGCACACTTGGCTTCACGTGGATCCCGTCATCCCATGAGTGTAATCACCCCCACCCCGGAGTTGTTAGCCCAGTATCAACGCGACGGCTTCCTCGTCCTCCCGGATGCGCTGTCGTCCACGGACGTCGCAACCTTGAAAGCGGGCGTCGAACGGGCCTTTGCCAAACACTGTCCCGAAGCCGATCTCTACGGCATGCAGGAAATCTGGCGACCCAAGATGTTTGAGCATGGTCCCGAGTTCGAGGCTCTCGTCGATCATCCCAACATCATCCCGCTCATTGAGACAATCCTCGGTGAGAATTGCCACCTCATCGCCAACAGCGCGCTGCGCACCTCGCCCGGAAAAACCATCACATTCTGGCATGTGGACGACGAAGTGCGCTTCCCGCGACCAGCCGATGTGCCGTGGGATCCACGTGTCACCGTCCCCACACTCAACATCAATCTCAATTACTACCTGTGCGACGTGGACGAGGAACTCGGTCCCACGGAATTCATCCCAGGCAGTCACCGGGCCGGACGTCACCCCACGCCCGAAGACAACGACGCCAACGGCAATCCAGTTTATGACGGCCAGCACATGGTCAAAGCCTGTGGCAAGGCCGGCACCGCCGTGCTCTGGAATGACCAAACTTGGCACCAAGGTGGACGCAACACTTCCAACGGACGCATCCGCTGGGTCATCCAAGCCCCTTACGCCAAGCGCTACATCGCGCAGCGGTTTTATCCGTTCATCAATTACCGGATGCCGCAGGAGATACTCGACCGAGCCAACCCACGGCGCAAACGCCTGCTCGGCCTCCACGCCATCGGGGCTTACGGTTGATTGACGCGCAGGCTCGACCGACAGCGCGCCGGTGTCACTATCGCGGTATGAGTCAGTCCCAAGATCCATTGCATGGGGTAACCCTTGAAAAACTCCTGACCGAATTGGTGGATAACTACGGGTGGGAAGCCTTGGCGCTTGATGTGAACGTGCGCTGTTTCAAATTCGACCCTAGTATCAAATCCAGCCTGCAATTTCTTCGGCGAACGCCGTGGGCCCGGGCCAAGGTGGAGCAACTTTACGTGCGGCATCTGGAGCGGTCGTGAAACACGATTTACCCATCACGCAGTTTGGGCTCAGCGCCGTGGACATGGATTCCACGGCACTGGAGGTGCTCCAAGGAGATAAACGCGCCACCACCGGTCTGCACGCCTCCTACCGGCACGATCACGAACCTCTGCCCCAAATCGGAAACCGCAGCATGGTTCAAGACAGCCGGGGCCGCGATATCGCCATCATCGAAGTCACCAGGGTGGAAATCCGTCGCTATTGCGATGTGGATGCGACTTATGCCGCCATCGAAGGCGAGGGTGACAAGTCACTGGCTTACTGGCAGCGGGTGCATTTGGCATACTTCGCCGCAGAATGTCGCCGGATACGTGTTGCTTGGGATGAGCAGCAGGAAGTTGTGTTGGAATACTTTAAAGTAGTGCAGCTCTGCATCACACCAGAAGAATTCTCCAAGGCCCACTGATCGAAAGCCAATATTGCAATTTTGGGCCATGAATCCCAAGCTGTGGCTTCCTTCCATCACAATCCAACCTGTTACGCCGGAATGAAAAAATTACTCGCCCTGTTTGTTGCCCTGCTCTTTGCCGTCGTCACGTTTGCCGCCGTTGATTTGAACACTGCCGATGAAGCCACCCTCGTGAAGCTTCCGGGTGTTGGCAAAGTGACCGCCAAGGCCATCGTAGCCGAACGCGATGCCAATGGTCCATTTGTCAGCTTCGAGGACTTGGACAAACGCGTCAAAGGCGTTGGCAAAAAGACCGTCGAAAAACTGAAGGATGCTGGCGCTACCATCGGATCGGAAGACGTTTCCTCCGAGAAAGAATAACCACCACAATCCAATCCTGAATCTTTCAAGCGCAACCCGGCTGGGTTGCGCTTTTTTGCGGCTGCTTACTACCGGACCAGCGAAGCGTGCCTGTTCAACCGCAGACTTCGCGGTGAATCTTCACCACCGAATCCCCGATGTAATCCGCGTCCTCCTCCGTGTAGAGCCAGCCGATCGGCAAGGCGATGTAACGCTTGGTCAGGTCTTCGGTGCGTGGGAAATCCTGCGCCCGGTAACCTGGGGCCGGCCACTCCTTGAAATCCTTGAACGGAGAGAGAGCTGGATGGTGCGCCAACCCAGTCTTCACATAGTCGCGGTTGTATTGGGGATAGGTCCCGGTGCGGGCCCCGCAGTTCACGTTGAGGGCGTTTAACTTTTCGTGGAAGGGCGCAACCTGTTCGAGGTTTTCAAACATCAGGTAAATTTCGAAACCAAAGTCACCGGTCGAATCCGGCACGCGGCGCAAGTTGATCCCTTTGAGTCCGGTTACCTTCTGCAAGACCCGGGACTGCAATTTGCGACAATGTTCGCGGATCATGTTTATTTTCCGCAACTGCGCCAACGCAACCGCCGCGGCCAGTTCACTCATGCGATACTGTCCACCCACAAACGCCGGCTCCTTTGGGGTTACGATGCCGGCGTGGTAAGGCCGGTAGTTGCCGAGATCGCTGAGCCGGACCGCCCGTTCGTAGATGCGCTGATCACGGGTCGCCACCAAGCCGCCTTCGCCACAAGTGGCGGTTTTGTTGTATTGGAAGCTGTAGATCGCCACGTCGCCCCAACTGCCGATCTGCCGGCCACGATAGGTCGTGCCAAGTGATTGGGCACAGTCCTCCACCACAAAAAGTCCTTTGCGATGCGCCGCTAACACGATCTTGTCCATTTCGACAGCCACCCCTTGGTAATGAATGACCGAAACCGCCTTTGTCCGCGGGGTGACCAATCGGTCGATTTCGCTCGGATCAAAATTCAAAGTGTCGTCGATTTCACACAACACTGGCCTGGCCCCCACCCGCACGATGGCAGTGAAACAGGAAACCCAGCTCCATGCTGGCACGATGACTTCATCACCGGGCCCCAGCCCAATGGCGGCATAAGCGACTTCAAGGGCGGCGGTCCCGCTCGATACGGCCAAGGCATATTCAATGCCGATATACGCCTGCATTTCCCTTTCCAAGGTCGCGACCATCGGCGGCGGTGACTTGGGATCCAGACCGTAGTAACGAAATGGCTCTTTGCGCCGCAGCACATCGAGCACGAGTTCTTCTTCTTCCTTGCCAATGGCATTGGAACCAAGGCCGGGGACGGGACGGGGGCGGAGCGAGTCTGACATCCCCGGCATGCTTCAACAAAATCCTCCGCTGCCGCAAGCGTGCTGTGATGCATAAACTCAGAAAAGCACGTTGCAGTGTAACCTCGCTCCACCTTTAATCGCCGGCCATGCATCTGCCCCTCCGCCTGAGCTGGTTGTGGGTGAGTCTCCCCGTGATCATGACTGCCCTACCCCCCAGCGTTCGCGATCTTGGCATTCCCGTCAAAGGAGTGAGTTGGACCCGGCTGCACCCCGGCCAGACAGCCGATGGGCAAGCTTCCCTCCTCGCAACCATGAGTCAGAACAACGACGGATTTTTCGTCAGTGATATCGATCTCGAAACCGGCCATTGCACTCAGTTTTACACCGAGGCCCCCAAACGTTCCACCTTTTCACCCGCTTCCTACCGCTCCCTGCTGACAGGCATCCTTTATGTATGCTCGGCCTGGGATGGCCATCTGCACCGCTTTGACGCCAATCATCCGGAAAAAAGAATCGAGGATCTCGGTCGCGTTGATGAAATTGCCACATTCGGCAACGGCATCACTGAGACTCCTGACGGAATGATTTGGATCGGCGCTTACCCCGGAGCCACCCTCACACGCTTCAATCCGACCACCGGCGAGTTCACCCGTTTCGGAGGCATCGTGGATGATGATAAATACCTCTATCCCGTGGCCGGGGGCGACGGTTCACTCGCGGTATTCATCAAATCCAACCGCCCACGCGTGAGGTTGATCGATCCACTCACCGGTGAATCGCAGCCGATAGGTCCCATCATCACCGACCCGACTGACGAGACCCAATTTCTCAAACTTTATCGCGGGACGGATGAGAGCCTCTACTTGGAATCGCATGCAGGGACCTGGCGTATTTCAGGAATGGCCGCTGAACCGGTGGATCAAGCCCCGCCACCCCGGCCGGGCATTGCCGCCACCTACCAACACAACTATCAGGACCCGCTCGATATGCCGGGTGGTTGGACCGCGGAATTTACCGATGCAGACATGAACGGCACCGGTGCACCGCGCGATCTCGTCCTAACCAATCGCGACCCGGCGATCGCCCCGCGCCACCTGCGCCTCGATTGGGTTGGCGGCGGCAACAATTTGCACGTCATCGGGGTCGGACCTGACGGCGATCTCTACGGATCGAGCTATCTGCCCAACCGCCTCTTTCACGCCAAGCCGGACGGCAGTGTGATTGAGGATCTGGGAAAACACAGTTTCGCCGGCGGGCAGGCCTACTCGCTCGTCAACCTCGACGGCAAACTCTACCTCGCCTCCTACCCCGGTTCACACCTCACGGTTTACGATCCCACGCTCCCGCTCCACTACGGCACCGAGCCTACCGACAACCCACGCGATCTCGGACGATTGGACAACGTTAGTTTTCGCCCCAACGCCCTCATTGCGACCCCCGACAAACGGTTGTGGATGGGCTCCGCACCCGATTACGGGCTGCACGGTGGCACGCTCGTTTGGTATGATCCGGCATCTGGCGAATCCAAGACCCACCGCTCCCTCCTCCCTGATACTACACCTTCAGCCTTATTGTATCTGCCAAATCTTAAGCAGATTCTGGTCGGCCTCAGCATCGAAGTCGGCACCGGCGCCACCGTGCGACGTAACGAGGGTGCGTTTGCTTTATGGGATCCAACGGCAGACAAACTCATCTGGTCCGGTGATCTCGGGATTGAGGATATGGCCGACCCCGTGGCCTTCACCCCGACCGTCGACGGTTTGGTTTATGTGCTCATCGGCCGCGGCGATCAGATTCTCAGTGCCGGCGCTCCAGCAATTCGCCCGCGCATTGCGCTGATCGACCCCGCCCAGCGGAAACTCATTTCCATCGCGTGGCTGCCGGAGGACTTCGGTCCGATCGCGTGGCACGGCCATTTTTCCCTGAGGGTCGGCCCCGGTGGCACGGTTTACGGTGCCACGGGCTACTGTGTTTTTCGGATCAAGCCCGGCACCTGCGAAGTGGAACGCGTCTGGCAAAACGACCAACCGCCGCCTCCGCGTGAAGATCCCGTCTGGCTCACCCACTCCACGCCCGATGCCATCGATGTCGTCGGCCCGATCATCGGCAACCAATTCTACTTCTCCACGGGCTGGCGGCTGCGCGTGCTGACACTCGATTAATTTCCCTGATCGTCAAGAAACCAATCTCCTGATGACTGCTTCCCTTTTGTCAGAATCTGATCAGCACACCGCCGCCGCGGATTTCGCCCGCGATGGATTTTGGATTGCGCCACCCCTCATCCCCGCGGAGTTGCTCGCCCGGGTGCGCACTCGGATCGACGCCGTCTATGCCGGCAACTATGAGACGGGCATCCCTCCCCTCGGCCCTCCGCCCAAACGCACTCAACCGCCAACCGCACTCGTCAAAATTGATAATGCTCATCGCTCGGACCGGACGATTCTCGAACTCATAAGCCATCCCGCGATCGGGCAATGGGCTTCCGCGCTGACTTCCGCTAAATTCGTGCAGGTCTTCGCCACCCAACTCTTAATCAAGCCCCCGCTACCAGAAGGCCAAGTCAGTGTCGGCTGGCATCAGGATCAAGAATACTGGAACCCTGCGTTGGAGGGGGAACTGTTCACGGCTTGGGTAGCGATCAGTGAAGTCACGGAGAATTCCGGGCCGATGCGTTTTGTGCGGGGCTCCCAACATTGGGGCCTCTTGAATTCAGGTGATTTTTTCAGCAGCAACCTCGATGCCTTGAAATATAGCATCCGCGAAAAAAGCGACCGAAACTCCTGGCAGGAAGTGGCCGCCGTGATGCCGCCGGGAGCCGTCAGTTTTCATCACAATCTCACGGTGCATGGCAGCGGTCCCAACTTGAGCACGGCAGCACGGGTCAGTTTTGCGATCCACTTGCGCACCGACAAATCCGGGCTGCGCGAAGGGATTAACTGGCGGGATGTGAATTACTTGAATGATTTCGCTGATCCGCAGGGTTGCCCCGTTTGTTATCGCGCGGCTGGACTGCAGTAATCCTGCCCTGAAACAACCGCACTCCCATTTTCATGTCCTCCCCTGAATCCAATTCCGCCATTCGCGATCTCGGCATTCCCGTCAAAGCCATCAATTGGGTGCGCCTCCATCCCGGTCTAACCGCCGATGGCAATGGCTCCCTGCTGGGCTCAATGGGCCAGAACAACGGCGGACCATTCGTGATTGATATCGATTTGGCCACCGGCCACTGCCGACAGTTTCCCGTGCAGTGTCCGGGCGCTGAAGCACCCACGGCGTCAATGCGCAGTCTGCGCACGGGCATTCTCTGGGTCGGCACCGCCTGGCAGGGACATCTGCACCGCTACGATCCCGCCCATCCCGAGCGCGGTCTGGAAAATCTCGGCCGCCTCGATCCGGAACTCGCCACCTTCCCCACCGGCATCACCGAAACACCCGACGGCATGATCTGGGTCGGCGCCTATCCAGGCTGCAGTCTGACGCGCTTCAATCCCACTACCGGTGAGTTCACCCGTTTCGGCCGCATGGATCCGGTGGACAAATATCTCTACCCCCTCGCCTCGGACGACGGTCAACTCTTCGCCCAGGTCAAGATGGCGACCTACCGGATGATTTCCATCGATACCACCACGGGCCAAGCCACCCGCATCGGGCCCGTGCTAGAATCACCGCCCACCAACCCAAAACGCTACGAGTTTTTCAAGGGCACCGACGGCCAACTCTATCTCGACAGCTATGAAGGCGCTTTTCATCTCACCAACGGCACTGCCACGCCAGTGACTCAAATCCCGGCACAGATGCCCGGCGTGCACGCCACCTACAAGCACGGCTACCAGCAGATCCGGCCTTTCCCCGACGGCTCCATCGCCACCTTCAACGACGACCATAGCTTTGAGTTCCGTCGTCTGCAAATCACGGCCGCTGACGGCACACCCACCCGCGAACTCAAACTCGATTGGACAGGCAGTGGCACAGCTTTGTGGACCCTTCATCTCGGTCCCGACCAAAAGCTCTACGGTTCCAGTATGTTGCCGGAACACCTCTTCTCTTGCGAATTGGATGGTAGTAACATGGTCAACCACGGCCAGTGTAGTGTCTCGGGTGGCGAGGCTTATTCCATGGTCAACTATCAAGGGAAACTAGCCATCGGTTCCTACCCGGCGTCGCGTATCTCGCTATACGATCCTGCTCTGCCCTACAAGTTCGGCACCGGTCCCGGGGCCAATCCGCTCGACGTCGGTCCGGCCGATGATCTCAGCACACGGCCGCATGCAATGATCACGACCCCTGATGGAAAACTTTGGATCGGATCAGCCGCGGACTACGGATTGAATGATGGTTCACTGGCGTGGTTTGATCCGGCGACCGCCAAGCGCGGCAGCACTCGTGGCATCATGCCTGACCGCACCCCGTTCGTCCTGCACTGGTTGCCGGCACTCAAGCAGATCCTGATTGGATTCAATAGTGAACCCGGCACGGGTGTTTCGGCCAAACATCAGCAAGGGGGCTATGCGCTTTGGGATCCGGCCAAGAACTCCGCCGCTTATATCGGCGATTTTGACGATCCCAATCTCGTCGATGTCTGCTCTTTGATTGATGCTGGCAACGGCTTGGTCTATACGCTTACGGGCCGCAATCCGCGGTTGGTGACTCACTACGAATGCACTCCTGCGCCCAGCCGGCTTTGCTTGATCGATCCCGCAAAGCGCAAAGTGCTGCAGTCAACCTTACTGCCGGAAGCTTACGGCAAACTGCCATTTGAATCCGGGCATATCCTGCGAACAGACACCGATGGCACACTCTACGGTGCCACGACCGAAACCGTTTTTCGCATCAAGCCCGGCACAGTCGAAACCGAAGTAGTGACCAAGATTTCCGGCCATCCCCTCAGTGTGGTTGGCCCCATCCATCAAGGCACTTTCTACTTCGCCAGCGAATGGGTCGTCAGATGCCTGCAACTCTAGTTGAGTTCTCGGGCATCAAACAAATTTACTTTTTATACCAGCGGCCGCTTTCATCCTGCAGCCAGACTCCCGCCGCACTGTTGTTGGCAATCTGGCGGGCCCGCGCCCGACCGACCAAATCGGCACTGGAGCCTGTCTTCCGCGCCAATTCGGCATAGACCGTTACACGATCACTGTTCTCGGCCGCCACTACCGAAGCGGCATCACCACCGCCATCCCGCACTTCCAGCAAACCCCGGTTGTTTTCGCCCACCGCTCCACTGCTCTTGAGGGTATCGATTCGCCCGATGCGCTGTTCCATGCGGGCGCGGATGGTATTGAGGTCTTCTGCCCGACTCATCGGTGCAGTCAGGACCATGGCGGTCAGGATCAGGAAGGAAGAGAGGAAAAGCTTTTTCATGACGAGATCAGTTGGAGTTTTCGTAAGTGATGGTGGTGGATTTCTTGTCGAGATCGCCAAAGAAATCATCGAGGGCCCGATCCACCTTCACATTCACATCCACCGTGGCGTGGACTTCGATGGGATCCATCTTGACGTGGATACAGCCGCCCAGAACCGGGAACATAAGAAGGAGGAGGACGGATGGACGCATAGGTTAATCAGAGGCTTTGGACCGCGAAGCGCAATCCGGGTTTCATGGTTTCGTATCGACGCGAAATTTTACCTTATCATTGGTGCCCAGCTTAAGCACTTCATCCAGCGGACCGGAGACGTTGACCTGAAACGAAACGAGGCCGACTGCACTCCCGTCTGCAGGTCTGGCTTGCACCACCGCCGTGGCTGAACGCGGGCCACTTGGTCCGTCGGGATACAATTCGACCCGTAATTTTTCCACGACCAAGGGGAGTTCGCCGAGCTCTATGCGGCGGAGGGTATCATACGCGGGATTTTCCACGGACAACCACTTCCCAAAACGCCCAAAGCTATCAGGCAGAAATTGAATGCGCTCCGTGGTATGTTGCGTTAGAAAACCCGGCGTGGACGTCAAACGGATGCTGGCGGGGGTATCGGGTGAAACCGTCAATAATCCGTCACCGGGCTGGATGCCCAATTTGGAACTCCAACGCACCGCAATTCGCCCACTGACCCGTCCTTTAGCCTCACTCAAAGCCTCTGGGACAAATGCAGCCAATGCCGACATGTCCACGCCATCCAAATCAGCCGTCGTATCAATGACAGGATTACCGAGATCAAGCATGAATGGCCGCAGGTTTATGCGTCCTCCCAGCATGGACAATTCGGCTTGTTGAATAAGCAACCGATGCTGTGGATCACCAGCAGCATAGACTGCTATCTCAGTCGCTGTCATCCCGACTGCATTCGCTTCATTCACATGCAGTTGCAGGGATTGTAGCAGAGCCCCCCCCGAAGCTAGGTCCACCTTCGCTTCCAAATCGAGGCGATTCAGGTTCCAGTTTTGTTGAACACTGTGTGCACTGCCATCCGCCAGTGTTGCGATGAGATTTCCGGCCAGGTCGCTTCCATTCAGGGTGCCGCTTCCAGAAAATTTCAATAGGCCGGTTACCAAAATATCAGCCGGGACGGACGTCCCACCAAAGTTGGCCGCCAACGGAGGCCCCCAGACACTCAGGTCAATCTCCGCACTACGGATTTGCCACGATATCGTCCCTTCTTTTTGCGCCAATTGGAGATCCATCACCGCCTTCAACCCGTGCGCATTGAGCTCCGCCATCAACTGATTTTCACCGGTATTCGTTGGCCGTGCCCGGATTTGCCAATCTATATCTGGCAATTTTCCCCAACTCTGCAGAACCAGTCGGCCGGACAAATCACCGGTCAGTGGAGGCAAAGTGAATGCACCAAGTGACGGACCAAATAGGGTCAGGCAGATGATAAATGACACGAAGCGCATTGGGCTTAGATTCGTGATTCGCGGAAAGGTTGCTAGCCTGTTTCCGCCGCATCCGGTTGCAAAACAACGCTTCATCATGTAATGAATGCGCTCATACACATGCAATTGACCTGCAAGGTGATGTTAAAAGTTTCTAAAAATTAACATCGCACGCCGCAGTCAGGCCATTTTGCTGCGGACAGCTTGCGGATAGCGCCGGTTGTCCGCATGCACAACTTCATCGATGGATTCCAAACCCTCATCAGAAAATTACACTGCGCCAATTCCCACCGAATTGTTGAAGCACCTGCCTGACCGGGTCTTAAAGGCTTACCAACGTTTTGCCACCACTGGCGACGTTGATGCCGCTGATGAAGTGGTGCTGGCGATCATCAAGGATCATGTGCCGGCCAAGCGAGTGGCGCACATCCCCGCCAACCTCACCGACTCCTCTACCTTGGTAGGCGATCTGGGCATCGACTCAGTTTCAATCGCAGATGCCCTCTATGTTTTGGAAGATGTTTTTGATGTAAACATCTCGAACCAAGATCTGGCCAAACTGCGCACCATCGGCGATTTGAAGGTATTTCTCAGAAGCAAGCTCGCCAAGAACTCAGCCTGAGGAAATTCTACCGGCATGCCGCGCCAAGCCCTCGTTACCGGCCTCGGATTCATCACCCCAATCGGCAATACCCGCGCGGCGGTCACTCAAAGTTTGCGCGCAGGGTTGCACGGCATCGAGACCGTTGAGTTTCTAAACAACCCCAACCTGGCGGTCAAAGTCGTCGGCACGATCAAGGACTTTGTCGCCGGTTCTCCCAATTGGCGCGACTGGAGCTACCCATCGAATTATGCCATTCCCCGCGAGGCCCTGCGTGGACTTTCCCCCCACGGCTTGTTTGCCCTCTGTGCCATTGAACAGGCTCTGACCGACGCCCATTTGAGCGCGGCGGATATCCGCAACGGGGATACCGGACTTTATTGCGCCTCGGCCGGATCCACCTTGCTCGCCAATTACCATCTGACCCGACTGCTGGAAACCCGCGGCGAACGCTGCGGGCCATTGAGTGTGGTTTCATCCATTGCCGGCACTTTGAATTTCAATCTAGCGGCCCATTTCGGTATCCGAGGTGCCGTGGGCGGTTTCGTCGCCGCGTGTGCTTCATCCAGTCACGCACTCGGTTGTGCGCTGGACGACATTCGACTCGGACGGCAAAAACGCATGCTCGTGGTGGGTGCCGAAGAGGCCACGGCGGAAAGCATCCTCCCATTTGCGGCCATGCGTGCGCTGTCCACTAATCCGGACCCGGCTACGGCTTCCCGGCCTTTTGATGTGAATCGGGATGGCTTTGTTGGTTCTGGTGGAGCTGTCGCGATGATTATCGAAGAAGCCGAATACGCCACCCAACGCGGAGCACCGGTCTACGCCGAATTTTCCGGCTGGGGCCAGGCGGCCGACGGTTACAACATCGCTATATCCCACCCTGAGGGCACCGGGTTGGTGGACGCTATGCGACGGGCCTTAGCGGATGCTCAGCTCAATACCGCGCAAATCGGCTATATCAATGCACACGCTACTTCGACTCCGGCTGGTGATCGCTCCGAAGCCATTGCGTTGAAAAAAACTTTTACTGAAGTCGGGGCCAAACCCTTCGTCAGCAGCACCAAGGGTCTGACCGGCCATCCGCTATCCATGGCCGGGGTGATGGAAGCCGCCTTCTGTTCACTGGCCATCAAGGACGGCTTTGTCCCGGGCAATGCACATCTGGTCACCGCAGATGACGCCTGTGCGGGACTGGAATTACCCCACGAAACCCTACCGCAAAATCCCGGAGCGGTGCTCAGCACCAGCAGCGGTTTCGGCGGCAGTAATGTTGCGCTAATCTTTCAAGGTGCCTGATCAGGGCACGGCGACCGCCGGCAGAACCCAGATTTGCTCGGCGTATTCGCGGATGGTGCGATCGCTGGAAAACTTGCCCACGCGGGCCGTGTTCAAGATCGCCATCTCCGCCCATTTCGCCTGATCGCGGTAAGCCGCATCAACCTTCAGCTGGGCATCGCTGTAAGCCCGGAAGTCGGCCAGAACCATGAAGGGATCCCCGCCATGCAACAGACTGTGATGCAAGGCCGCGAAGGCATTGTGTTCACCGGGCGTGAAATAGTCGCTGCCGATCCAGTCCACGATGGCGCGCAGTTCTTCATCGCGTTCGTAGAAATCAATCGGGTTGTAGCCACGAGCGCGGAGGGCTTCCACCTCCTCCACCGTCATGCCAAAGATGAAGATATTATCGTCACCCACTTCTTCGCCGATTTCAACGTTCGCCCCGTCCAGCGTGCCGATCGTGAGGGCTCCGTTGAGGGAGAGTTTCATGTTGCCGGTGCCGGAAGCTTCCTTACCCGCGGTGGAAATCTGTTCGGAAAGATCCGCCGCCGGGATGATTTTCTCGGCCAGGGAAACCCGGTAGTTGGGCAGAAAGGCTACCTTCAGTTTGCTGCCGATCCGTTCATCCGCATTGATCCGTGCCCCAATAATATTGATCGCCCGGATGATGTTCTTCGCGAGGTCATAGCCGGGGGCTGCCTTGGCCGCAAAGACGAAGACACGCGGCACGATGTCGAGTGAAGGATTTTGCAGCAAGCGGCGGTAGAGCGCGAGAATGTGCAGCAAATTCAAATGCTGGCGCTTGTATTCGTGCAGTCGTTTGATTTGCACATCAAACAGCGCGTCGGGTGAAACCTCCACGCCGCAAGCATGCTTGATGACGGCAGCCAGCTCCACTTTGTTGGCGCGCTTGATCGCCATGAATTTTTTCTGGGCGGCCGGTTTCTTGGCCGACTTGGCCAGCTCCTGCAGCAGGTCGAGATTCCGCACCCACCGTTTGTGGCCGAGGGTTTCGGTAATGAAAGCGGACAGCAAGGGATTGCACTGGAGCAACCAACGACGCGGTGTGATCCCATTGGTCTTGTTTTGGAATTTGCCAGGATAGAGGGCGTCGAATTCGGGGAAGAGATGTTTGCGCAACAGCACGGTATGCAGGGCCGCCACGCCGTTGACCGTATGCGAACCGGCCACCGCCAGATTCGCCATCCGGACCATCTTGCCGCCGTTTTCCTCAATGAGGGAGCAGACCCGCATCTTGTCGTGATCTTCCGGCCACTTCTCGGCGCAGGTCTTCATCAGCCGGGAATTGATCTCAAAGATGATCTGCAGATGGCGGGGCAATACGCGCTCAAAAAGTGGCACGCCCCATTTTTCCAAGGCTTCGGGAAGGAGCGTGTGGTTTGTGTAGGCAAAGGTCTTCGCGACAATGGTCCAGGCGTCGTTCCAGCTCTGGTCATGTTCATCAAGCAGGATGCGCATGAGCTCGACCACCGCGATGGCCGGGTGCGTATCGTTGAGCTGGATCGCCACTTTGGCGGAGAAATTTCCCCAAGAGTTCGACTTGTCGCGGAAATGACGCCGGATCAGATCGCGCAAAGAACAGGCCACGAAGAAATACTGCTGCACGAGCCGCAGTTCCTTGCCGTTCTCGGTCTTGTCGTTCGGGTATAGCACCTTCGAGATGGTCTCGCCGGCGGCTTTTTCCTTCACCGCCTCCTCATACCCACCGGAATTAAATGCCGCGAGGTCGAAGTCCTCCGTTGCATGGGATGACCAGAGGCGCAGGAGATTCACGGTCTTCGTGCCATAACCCGCGATTGGAATATCGTGCGGCACACCCAGCATTTCCTTGGTGTCTACCCAGCGCGGCCGGTAATTGCCCCGGTCATCGAAAACATTTTCCACCCGGCCGTAGAGTGGGATCTTCTGGGTGTAATCCGGGTGCATGACTTCCCACGGACTGCCGAACACCCGCCACCGGTCCGGATGCTCCACTTGATGGCCTTTGACAAATTCCTGCTTAAACAAACCGAATTCGTAATAGATGCCGTAACCCAGCGCCGGGTAATCCAAGGTGGATAGTGAATCGAGGAAACATGCTGCCAGACGGCCGAGACCACCGTTGCCCAAACCCATATCGAGTTCGGATTCCCGAATTTCATCAAAGTCGATGCCAAGTCCGGCGAGGGCCCCGCGGGCCGTCTCCAATTGATCGGTCGCGTGCAGGTTGCTCTCAAACAAGCGGCCCATCAAATACTCCATCGAAAAGTAGTAGAGGCGGCGGACGTTCTTTTCCGCATGCACGCCTTGGGTCGCAATCATGCGATGATGGATGCCGTCCCGCACCGCCAAGGCGGTCGCCACCCACCAGTCCCGTGCGGTGGCCCCAGCCTGATGCCGCGCCAGCGTTGAGGTCAAGTGACGCAAAATCAACGAGCGCATCACCTCCTCAGGCGTATCCGTGGACGGTGGGGCGGTCGTGACTTTTGTAGACGTTACTTTTTTGGTTTTTGGCATCTTTGGAAAATGGAAGCTAACATGAATCGTGCCACATGGAAGCTGTGGTCATGTCAATTTTTGGAAACGACGGGCAAGTTCGGCGTGGTTGAGCTCGATATATGTGGGACGGCCCGCGGGGTTCGTAAGTGGATGACTGGTCGCCAATAACTGGCCGAGGAGCGCCCGAATCTCGGTTTCGCGGGCAATTTCCGGCAAACGCACGGCCTTGGCTACGGCCAAACGGGCCAATTCTTCCCGCGCCAAATCCACATTTTTGCCCTGCAGACGTCCGTCCCGCAACAGGCCGAGTAAATCCCGCATAAACCCTTCCACATCTCCTGGTTCCATCCAGGCCGGCAAGGCCTCTACGCGAAAGAAATTTCGGCCGAATTCCGACACTTCAAAACCGTGCGCGGACAGAAAATCCAACCGATCCAGCAGCAAGGCGGAGGCAATCGGATCCAACTCCATTGGCACGGGGAGTAACAAACGCTGACTCGGCACTTGGCCCGAACGGAATTGCTCCTGCAACCGCTCAAACCAAATCCGCTCATGCGCCGCGCGCCGATCCAGTAAAACGAGTCCCGCAGCGGTTTCGAACAACGCAAAATTACCATGCGCCAGCCCAACGAAACGCCAGTCCGGCGTAGGTGAATTCGGCTTAGCCGATGTAACCGGAGCCGGCTGATGGTCAGCCACGGGTTTGACGGGGGCCGCTGGACTCGGAGTCAAAACCCTCGAAGTATCTGGTGCTGGTGGGCTCGGCGTCGTGCCTGATGTTGGCCGGTAAACCGGCGTTGAAACCGGCGGCGCAACGACCGGTGAATTCGTCGGTTTTGTCGGTGGCGTAACGGCGACCACGGGGCCGGTGCCGACCGTGTATTCGCGCAGTCGACCGAGCACACTGCGAATCACAAAAGCACGCACAGCCGGCTCGCTGCGAAACCGCACTTCGCGTTTCGCCGGATGCACATTCACGTCCACTTGGGCCGGCTCACATTCGAAGAAAACAAACGCGAGAGGGTAACGGCCTTTCGGCAGGGATTCGTGATAGCTCTCGATCAAGGCATAATTGAGTGTGCGGCTGTCCACCGGCCGTTGGTTGACGAAGACCACCATTTCATGCCGGGTCGCCCGCCCCACTCCGGGTCGGCCGATCAGACCACTCAAGCGCATGCCATCCTCCTCCGCCTGAATCGGCAGCAGAGATTCCGCCGTCTGCCGCCCAAATATTTCCGCGACGCGCTCTGCCAACGTGGAACACTCCGGCGAGCGGAATATCACGCGGCCGTTCTCAATCAGGGTAAACGCCGCCTGCGGACTAGCCAGGGCGTAGAATCGGACGCACTGGATGATATGCGCCGCCTCGGTCTGATCCGTTTTGAGAAACTTTCGACGCGCTGGCACCGAGTTGAACAAATGGGTCACCACGATTCGGGTGCCGACCGGTCGGCCACAATCGCGCACATGCAGGAGCTTGCCACCATTGACGAGAATCTCCGTGCCGACATCGCGGTCGGCCTCCCGCGTCTGCAATTCAAAGCGTGACACGCTCGCAATCGACGGCAGGGCCTCGCCCCGAAAACCATAACTGGCGAGCCGGTCCAAATCGGCAGCTTCGGCGATCTTGCTGGTCGCATGCCGTTCAAGGGCCATCAAGGCGTCATCCTTGCTCATCCCATAGCCATTATCCTCGATCCGCATCAGGGAACGGCCGCCGTGCCGAAATTCCACTTCGATGCGGGTCGCTCCGGCATCCAACGCATTTTCCACCAGTTCCTTGATGACCGCAGCTGGCCGCTCAATCACCTCTCCGGCGGCGATTTGATTAGCAACCTGGTCGGGCAGGATTCGAACAGTGGCCATGGAAGGGTCAGCCAATCACGGAAACCCGGCCGGACGGAAGCGCGGAATTACTCCCCCGGGGAATTGGCCGGTTTTTCCCGACCCCGGGCCGCCCCGGGCAAATCGATCAAATTTACCATGTAACTCGCCGCCCGGAATGGGCGGAGCAATGCATTGCCCATGATCAACGGTTCGACAGACGTTTTGTTGTCCTCCTTCAGCCGGGCCACGAGCATCGAAAGGATGCTGAAGCTCACCAGCAGGCAGACGAAAAACCACTCAAATACCGTGGCATTGATACCGGGGGACCCATCCGCATTGGTCTCCTTGAGAAACAAGCCCCAGATGATGGGCGCACAGCCACCCAAAAATGCCGTGACCGCGGCATGGATGGAAATATACAAGGGTCGTTCCGCCGATGGCACCACCTTGGGCAGGTAATTCAAGTTGGCCACATTCCAGCACACGGCCCCCAGCCCGACCACAAAGTAGATACCAAACAGCACCGCCCCACCGCCCATGAGGCCGCGCAGATACAACCACCAAAATACCGCCACAAGGGCATAAAGCAGCAGCGAGAGCAGGAAAAACGGTTTGGCCCCGGTGTGGTCGATTCGCCGACGTAACAACCAGGCACCCACGATCACCCCGATAAAGCGCAACACCTCAAAGAGCATGATGCGACCCGAACTCAGGTGCACATCTACTTTCAAAAAATAAGCCGAGAAGGGCGGGATCGATGTAATTGTGCCGGCATACCACGCCGCCAGCCAAAGGTAATGCCGGAAGGGTGACGGTTTCAGGATGTGACGCGGCGTATCGCGCAGCACAGATGCCAGACTGATCGTCGTCGGCTTGGCGATATCCGGCAGGCGATCGAGCGCGCCATAACTCAAAACCGAACCGATGACCGCAATACCGTATTGGATCAGCAGCGCTGTGTAGATCGGCATAAATGCAAATAACGACGCACAGGCCACCAACGTTCCGACACCGGAAATACCTGAGAGCATTTGGTCATTCGCAAAAAAACGGCCCCTCACCTTGGACGGCAACAAACCGAAAAACCATGGAGTCATCGCTGAAGCCCCAACGGTCCGGAAAAAACTAAAGAAAAATACACTCCCGATAAATGCGCTGATCATCCAAGGGCGGCCGATGTCCGGTGCCAGAATCGCCAGATAAAGTGGAATCGCCAGAAACACACTCCGGGCAGCCCACCCTCCCATCGCCATGCGTTTGAAGCCGAAGCGCGGCAGGAGCGCGGTCGCAAAAACCAGCAACGGCGTCTGCAGAAACACGAAGGAATAGGCCATCCCGACTTGCAGGGAACTCGCGCCAAGTCGCTCGGCAAACAGCACCATGGGGGTGCCGATCGCAATCTGCCAAACCAGTGCGTTGAAAAAACCAAAGAACAATCCGGCCCGATATGGGACCAGTTCAGGATCGGACTTCTCCGTGGGAAACAATGTCGCCATGGCTCAAGCTCCGCCTCCAACACGGGCGTTTGGTCCTGCGTAACCGGCCATCATCCTCAGACCTTGCCACCAAGACGTTTCTGCCAACGTTGCATCTGACGATTGAGCTGTTTGGGTCCGGGCATCCCCGTGCCTTGGCGCTTGGCCATGGCACGTTGTAAATCAAATACCTCGGCCCAATCGGCTCCAAAGCCCTTGTGCAACTTCATCACTTCCTCGGTCGGCAGATGATCCAATTGCATGGCATTTTTCTCGGCCAATTGCACCACGGCCCCGACCGCATGGTGGGCCTCGCGAAAAGGCACCCCCCGTTCGACGAGGTAGTCTGCGAGGTCGGTGGCGAGCAAAGCCGGATCGGCCACTGCAGCCGCACATTTGTCGGTGTGCACGGTCATCCCGCCAACCGTGCCGGCAAACACGTCGGCACACAGCGCGGTCTGATCGTAGCTGTCGAACACCGGCGGCTTGTCCTCCTGCAGGTCACGATTGTAGGTCATCGGCAGGCCCTTCGCGAGAGTCAGCAGCGTATGCAGATTTCCCTGCAACCGCGCGGACTTGCCCCGGAGCAGTTCGCACGAATCGGGATTCTTCTTCTGCGGCATCAGGGAGGAACCGGTGCAAAATGCATCCGGTAATTCGACGAATTTGAATTCCGCGCTACTCCACAAAATCAGATCCTCGGCCATCCGGGAAAAATGCACGCCAACCAGCGCACAAGCTTGGGCAAATTCAATGAAGACGTCGCGATCCGCCACGGTATCCATGGAATTTTGCGTGACCTGCGGCCGGCCTTTCGCATCCACGAAACCAAGTTGCTTGGCGGTAAACTCCCGATCAATTGGCAACGTAGTGCCGGCGATGGCTCCGGAGCCTAATGGACACCAGTTGGCCTGCGCGGCGACATGCTCAAACCGCAGACGGTCCCGCTCCAACATTTCCAACCAGGCAAAAAGATGGTGCGCGAGATAGACTGGCTGCGCCCGCTGCAAATGCGTGTAACCCGGGATGAGCACTTCGCGATTGGCCGTCGCAACCGCCAACAAAGCCTGCTGGGCGGAGAGCAATTTTGCCGCGAGTTCTCCGCAGGCATGCTTGAACCAAAGCCGCATATCCGTCGCCACTTGGTCATTGCGACTCCGGGCCGTGTGCAACTTGGCCGCCGCCGGGACCTTCTTGGTCAAAGCCTGTTCGATGTTCATGTGCACATCTTCCAGCTGCGCGTCCCATTTGAACTTGCCGGCCGAGATCTCCTGCAGAATGGCATCAAGTCCGGAGTGTATCGCATCCCGCTCCCGGGTGGTGATCAAACCCACGTGGGCGAGCATCGCCGAGTGCGCTTTGCTGCCGGCGATATCAAACGGGGCCAAGCGATGATCAAACGACACCGACTCGCTGAATTTCAGCATCAGTTCGGCGGGACCGGCGGAAAACCGGCCGCCCCAGGTGACTTGTTTGTGCTTCTTGGCCATGGGTTTTAGCTGACGCCGGGCTGACCCGACGCGCAATGAGAAATTACGGCTGAACTTCCCGTTTGCGCAATGGTCTGAGCAGATCATGGTTCCTGCCATGCGATTGTCCCGCCTGTTGCCCCTGTTAGGCCTGTTGTGGTTGAGCCCACTTTTTGCGGCCCCGCTCGCGCAGCCAGAATGGACCCGCGTTGAGGTGGGATCGATGAAAACCTCGATCTACGTCGGCAGCGTCACCCTCCAGACCAGTGCCTTTAAAAGTGAGGACGACCAGTTTACCGCCACTTACAGCGCCAAGGTGTTTCCGTGGATTTTTTGGAATGAAACCGGCCGGATCACCATCAAGATCACCCATGAGGATTTCTTGAAACTGAAACGCGGAGAACGCTGTGAGTTCACCGGCGAGGCCATGAATCACAAAAACAAACCCCGCCACGTGACTGGTTATGCTGATCCGGCGGGTGATGCCACGGGGAAAATCAAGGTGCGCATTGGCGTCGACGATACGGAACTGATTTTCAACGGTACGTATAACTTGAGCACGGTTTCGTATCAGGCCTCGTCGGCCCAGTGAAACACGATCGGCTTGTCGATATCTGGGTGCAGACTGCGATGCACCGGGCAACCCAAGGCCACCCGTTCAAGCGATCCAGTCGGATCCTTTGACTTGGGAATCGGCAGCCAGACCTCCGTGCCGATGCGCACAATCCGGCGCGGTGCATCGGTGGACATTTCCTTGGTCACCACCCAACGCACACCGGGGATATCAAAGCCCAACTTGCTGCGGGCTGAGATCGCCATGGTCGTCACAATGCATGAACCCAGCGAGGCGGCGGTCAGATCGGTCGGTGAAAAAGCCTGCCCCCTTCCCTGATTATCCACCGGCGCATCGGTGGAGATCACCTGCCCGGAAGGGCCATGGGTAAGTTCGCAATTCAGTTCGCCGCGATAAATGCCGGTGCTCTTGACCATCCCCTATCGCTAAATGGGTCCGTCGATTTCGCAACCGGTAAACAGGGTAATCGGAACCGTAAGTTCCGTGTCAAACTCGACACGATGGGGTAATTGGTGGTTGGGTTTGGTTATGCCCCAGAAAAAGTCCCGTAAAATTCGCAAGGCACTCGTCACCGGTGGAGCCAAAGGTTATGGTCTCGGCATCACCCAAGCCCTCGTGCAGGCCGGTTACCAAGTCTGGATCACCGGACGTGACACGAAAGCGCTGAATCGCGCCGCAAGCAAGTTAGGCGCCACCGCCATCCAAGCCGATGTGACTTCAACCGCCGACTGGGACCGCGTGTTCGCCGTGATCGATCAAGCCCCGGGTAAGTTTGAGGTGCTGGTCAACAATGCCGGTGCCGGTATTCACATCGCCCCGGCCGTCGAGCAATCTGATGCCGACATGGATCTCGCCCTCGCCGTGAATTTGAATGGCGCCCTCTACGGCTGCCGACGAGCGGCTCCGCGCATCGTGATGGCCGGCGGCGGCACCATCGTCAATATCAGCAGTGTGTGCGCGCGGCAGGCTTGGGCTGGTTGGAGCACGTATTCCGCCGCTAAGGCCGGGCTCGAACAATTTGCCAAGTGCCTCTACCTCGAACACCGCGAACAAGGACTGCGCGTAACCTCGCTTGCGCCTTCATGGGGCGCGACCGAATTTGGCGCGGCCGCCAAACTGGACAAACAGGCCGCGGCCGTGCGCAAAAAAAGTATTCAACCAGCTGAACTCGGCAAAATCGTCGCCGACATCTGCGCCCTACCTTCGCATCTCTTCGTGCAGGAAATGGTCCTCTGGCCGTCCATTCAGCCAGTCGAACCGCTTTGACCATCCGCTTGGTGGCCCGCCTTTGCCCTTAGCTTCGGCGGGCACATTTCTATCCACATTGGAAAAAAGTGGTGGAGCAGAGGGGGATCAAACCCCTGACCTCGTCATTGCGAACGACGCGCTCTATCAACTGAGCTACTGCCCCGAAAGGAGGTGTGGTTTTGCGGAAACCACGGGACTGAGTAAACATCATTTTTTGCCCTGAACCCGTTACAGACCGGCAAATTATCCGTTACGAGGCAACTTGGTCCCGGATTTGCTATGGACACGGAACCAGCCACCCTGTTTGGCAGACATAACAATTCATCCATTTCCGTCATGAAAAAGACCACTAAAACCAAGGCGCTCACCCCGGCGAAAAAGACGGCTGCAAAGCCCGTCGTTAAGAAATCCGCGGCCGCCCCAGCCGCCAAAAAGGCGAAGACCGTCGCGAAGAAACCCGCGGCTCCCAAGGTCTCGATCACCACAATTACCGCTCAAATCGATGTCGGCTTTGGCAATGCCCTGTTTCTCCGCGGCGAAGGCCCGGGGCTGAACTGGGAAAAGGGCCTGCTGCTCAATTGCGTCGCCGATACCGAATGGAGCGTAAATCTCAGCGGGGCCAAGAGTCCATTGACCTTCAAGTTTCTCCTCAATGACGAAACTTGGTGCGTCGGTGAGGACTACACCCTCGCTCCCGGCAAAGTGGGCACCTTCGCCCCTGAGTTTTAATCCCACGTGGGATTCACTTAATTCCGGTCGGGATTCAATTCCACCAAACGTGCCTGCAGTTGGTCGAGAGCGCCATCGCGGTCGGCCAGTTGCTCCGCTGTGACCAATTCACAACGCATGCGCACCTTGGAGAATGGTTTGGGCAGGTAAAACCGATCCCATGCCTTGTTGAATCGCCAGGCTGACTCAAAATCGGCTCCGATCAGCAGCAGGGGCGTCTTGGTGCGTCGGGCAACAATCAAGGCCCCGGGTTTAAACACATAGCGCGGTCCACGCGGTCCGTCGGGCGTGATCCCCAAGTCGTTGCCCGCGCGCAGGGCACTGACGAGCGCACTCGCCGCCTCGCGGCCCAGATTGCTACTCGAACCCCGCACGGCACGCAGACCGATCAAACTGAAAAAGGCGGTCAGCCACGCGCCGTCCTGACTCGGACTGACCAGCGCATACATCGGTCTTGGCTGGCGGTAACGCCGGAATATTTCCGCCGCCAGAAACAGGCGGTTGTGCCAAAGCACCATCGAAACCGGCTCGTCGTTTTTGGTGTAGTTACGCAGATCTTCCGCGGATTCCTCAAAGCGCAACGACATGCCCCACAAACGTAACAGCATCCCAAACGGCCACAGCACCAAACGGCGCCAGCCAGTGATACCTTGGATGGCGGCCTGTCCGTCGGAGGCTGTCGGATTCGATTTCAGGACCTGTGTTCTTGGCGATAGTCGGCCATGCGCCAAGCGCGAAACCGATGCGTTCCGGTTGACGCCGCGAAGCATCGCCCTCACCAAACCGATTCATGGCCGCACCATTTCCACCCTGCCCTCACCTGCCGATTCCACGTGCAGGCCTGGATTGGCGAACCCTGCATGTCTTTCGCGGCGATACTCGCGGACCGGATTTCTACCACGCTTGCTTGGAATATGGGCATTCCCTGTGGTCACGCGGACTCGCCGCACGCGCCATGCTCTGTCTCGACCGCGCCATGGGCGCAGAACTGCACGGCGCCGAGCCCGTGCTGGCGCAATGGCCCATGCCTTATGCCGCCATGGTATGGTTCATGACACATACCCCATCGGATGTGTTCATCGGCAATCCCCGGGTGCATTTTCAACATTACGCCGACCGGTTGCGCGAACCTCGACGGGATCAACGACGCGCCCGGGCCTGGGCTTGTTGGGCTTTGGCCTGTGCCGCCAGACCCGAATGGCCGGGTGACCCCAAGCACGAGGTGGAAGAACCCACTCTCGAAAAAATCGCTGGATACCTGGATGCCCACGGCCACCCGGGCGAAACCACCCTCTGGCAATCGGTGCTAGCAGCCATCAACCCCTAATCGACGTCCGTTAGAAGCTGGCCGTGCCATGCGAAGCTCGAACGAGCGAAGCATGGCGCGGTGGGCGGGCTAATCTAGGTGCAACGCACCTGGCCTGACACCAACGACCCGCGTGGGTGAGACTGGCGCGGTGGGCGGGACTCGAACCCACGACCGTCGGTTTAGAAAACCGATGCTCTATCCAGTTGAGCTACCACCGCATCAATTACTTACGAAATTTTTCAGAATTCAAAATTTATTCATTGCAGATGCATTGAACTGACTACATCCGAAATCGGCAGCGCGTTGGGGTCAAACAAATCACCGCTTAGGCGTCATAAAAACAGCGAGGC
>Ga0222714_10001327_pt1 | contig 27879 bp, 22 predicted proteins | sample C33_3DmetaG_FD_165048 | JGI IMG/M metagenome (GOLD analysis project Ga0222714, IMG submission 165048) | Estuarine water microbial communities from San Francisco Bay, California, United States - C33_3D | ecosystem: Environmental > Aquatic > Marine > Unclassified | place: USA: California...
CTTTTGCCGTCGATCATCTGCTACTGGTATCGCTACTCCCACGATGGCGTCCGCATCGATACCGCCCTCGACGACGATTCCATCGGCGCCCATTTCCTGCATATGCTGTCCGGCAAGGCGCCGAGCGCCCTCTTCTCCCAGGTGATGAATGTCTCCCTGATCCTGTACGCCGAGCACGAATTTAATGCTTCGACCTTCACGGCCCGGGTCTGCGCCTCCACCCTGTCCGACATGCATTCCTGCATCACCGCCGCTATCGGCAGCCTGCGCGGACCGCTGCACGGCGGTGCCAATGAGGCCGCGATGGACATGATTCAGGACTGGGGCTCACCGGATGAGGCGGAAAGTGAAATCCTCGGCATGCTCGCCCGCAAGGAGAAGATAATGGGCTTTGGCCATGCCATCTATTCGGAGTCGGATCCCCGCAATGCCATCATCAAGCAGTGGGCCGAGAAGCTGGCCGCCGAGGTCGGCGATACCGTGCTTTACCCCGTTTCCGTGCGTTGCGAAGAAGTCATGTGGCGGGAGAAGAAGTTATTTTGCAACGCCGACTTCTTCCACGCCTGCGCTTACCACTTCATGGATATCCCGACGAAGCTGTTCACGCCGATCTTTGTGATGTCGCGGGTGACGGGCTGGGCGGCTCACGTGAAGGAGCAGCGGGCCAACAACCGCATTATACGGCCGTCGGCGGACTATGTGGGACCTGCTACCGCTGCTTGGATTGATATTAAGGATCGGTAGACCTCCCGGAGGCTTTCTGCCCTGAAAGCCTTCGGATTAAGGCGTCCCGGTGGAACGATTCCCCGCAAGCGAAAATCGGACGAATAGGCCGGTGGATGTAAACAAACGAAGGGTTTTGAGAAATAGCCAGCTACGAGGACTTTCCACCCTGACCATCACTAGCAAACGGCAGGAGTGGTTTTGTTTTACTTTTGATTAGGGCTTCCGATTAAGGCTTCGAATTGAAGCTTCGGATTAAGGCTTAGAATTAAGGGATCGAGGCGGAACATTTCCCCGCGAGCGAAAACCAAGCGAAGGGATTGGATGAAGCACATAAACGATGGATTTGGAGAAATCACCACCCAAGATTCCGTTATCAACCAAGCCATCAGGAACAAACGGCACCGCCGAATTCTCTGGTCAGAAGGCTCAATCCGGGGCATCCTAGTATAAGCTATTAGATTAAGTAGTAATTTCAATTAACTGTTTTATAAGGATTTAATGTGTCTGCAAATGTTGATTTGAACAACCGGCCTGCGCCGGATCAGGTGTTGGTGGATATCGCGGATTATGTCTGTGATTACGAGATCGATTCGGCCGAGGCCTACGATACGGCGCGTAATTGCCTGATGGATACGCTTGGCTGTGGCTTGCTGGCGCTGCGGTTTCCGGAGTGTACCAAGCTGCTTGGGCCCCTCGTCGAGGGTACGACCGTCCCTAATGGCGCGCGGGTACCCGGTACCCAGTTCCGGCTGGATCCGGTGAAAGCAGCCTGGGACATCGGCTGCATTATCCGCTGGCTGGACTACAACGATACCTGGCTCGCGGCCGAATGGGGTCACCCGTCGGACAATCTGGGGGCGATTCTGGCCTTGGCCGACTACCTGTCGCAGAAGAATATCGCTGCCGGTAAAGCCCCGCTGGTGATGAAAGACGTGCTGACGGCAATGATCAAGGCCCATGAAATCCAGGGTGTGCTGGCGCTCGAGAATAGCTTCAATCGAGTCGGTCTGTGCCACGTGCTGCTGGTGCGCGTCGCTTCCACGGCGCTGGCCACCCAGATGCTGGGCGGCAGTCGCGACCAGATCGTCGATGCCTTGTCCCAGGCCTGGCTGGATGGCTCCAGCCTGCGCACCTATCGCCACGCGCCCAACGCCGGCCCGCGCAAGTCCTGGGCTGCCGGCGACGCTACCTCCCGCGCCGTGCGCCTGGCCGATTTGACGATGCGCGGGGAAATTGGCTATCCCAGCGTGTTGACTGCTCCCACCTGGGGCTTCTACGACGTCTCCTTCAAGGGCAAACCCTTCAAGTTCCCTCGCGCCTATGAGAGTTACGTGATGGAGAACATTCTGTTCAAGATCTCGTTCCCGGCCGAATTCCACTCCCAAACCGCCGCCGAAGCCGCGGTGCAGTTACATCCAGAGGTGAAAGACCGCTTGCATGAGATCGAGAAGATCGTCATTCATACCCACGAGTCGGCCATCCGCATCATCAGCAAGGTCGGCCCGCTGAACAATCCGGCGGACCGCGACCACTGTTTGCAATACATGACAGCAGTGCCGCTCGCCTTTGGCAATCTGGTGGCCGAGCACTACGAAGATGACTTCCACAAGGCCAACCCGATTATCGACGAATTGCGGGAAAAGATGGAGATTCATGAGAATCCCACCTATACCAAGGAATATCTGGAACCCGCCAAGCGCTCCATCGCGAATGCCCTGCAGGTCTACTTCAAGGACGGCAACAGCACCAAGCAGATCGCTATCGAATACCCGGTTGGCCATCGTCGTCGACGTGAAGAAGGCATTCCATTGCTGGAGAGCAAGTTCAAGAGCAACCTTGCTACCCGCTTCCCGGCCAAACGCGCTGCCGAGATCTTCGCTCTCTGCAAGGATCAGCAACGACTGGAGCAGACATCAGTCAATGAGTTCATGGACTTGTTCGTTATTTAAGATTGATTTTCTGATTGCGCCTACGGTCATCCGGTGTTGTCTCGCCGGATGACCCAACAGGTTCGCGCCACGTACCACCCATCTTACTTTGCCAACCTGGCGAAGCCGAAAACCTGCCTTACTGCCCTACTACTTCTACCCTACTTTTTCAGTACTCTAGCCCTGCTCTTGCTCTGCTCTTGTTGTGCCATCGCTTTGCGTCTGCCCGCCCCTACTGATTCCGCCTCCTGTCTTCCTCCAACATTACCAACTGCTTCTGCACCGATCGGTTTATCAACATTTTTCCTGCTTCGCACTTGAAATGATTTTGCGGAACCACATATAGGAAATTGTGGCGGATGCTCTTGTGAGGCTGCCATGAAGCCCGATCATTGTGATGGGCTTGTTCTGAACTTACATATTGCTTAATTGCGAGGATATGACTATGCGTACTTTTGATTTCTCTCCCCTTTACCGCTCTACCGTTGGTTTCGATCACCTGTCTTCTCTGCTTGACGCGGTGGCACAACGGGATGCAAACGTGAACGCCTACCCGCCTTATAACATCGAACTGTTGGACAAGGACTCGTATCAAATCACGATGGCGGTTGCCGGTTTCGTCGAAGATGAACTGGAACTGCAAACTGAAAAGCAGGTGCTGACCGTGAAAGGCACCAAGGCCCCGGAACAGACTGCGGGCGACCGCAAATACCTGCATCAGGGCATTGCCGCGCGCAACTTCGAGCGCCGCTTCAACCTGGCCGACCACGTCGAAGTGACTGGCGCCAAGCTGACGAATGGCCTGCTGTACATCAATCTGGTTCGGAAAATTCCAGAAGCGATGAAGCCAAAGAAAATTGCCATTACCAGTGCGCAAGGCAAGCTGATCGACGTCGACAAGCGCGACGCTGCCTGAAGCTTGCGTAAAGCTTACGGGGCAAACCACGCCTTAATCCCCCAAGGCTGTCCCCGAATCGCGGTGCTGTTGGTGTTATAACCGAGATCGGTTTCTCTTGGAGCACTAACGTAGTACCTTGAGTAGCACCTTAAGTAGCACCTTGATTAGCACCAAAAGCTGTACCACAAGCAGTACCACAAGTACTACCAAAAACAGCACCGCGATGTTTTATTGACGGCGCCGCAGACATTGCCAAACGCAGGTCTGCGGCATCTTCATTCGATTGATTCGATGCTGGAAGACACCATGGAAATACTACGAAGAATCAAGACTCTGCTGGTTGCTGGGCTGATGCACTACGTTTGTCTGCGACTGCGCTTCAGAAGCAAGTTACTGACCGAGACAGCAAATACGATCGCAGCCTGTTGCAAGCACCCGGCGTGCTGCGCAAATTGACGCAGCATACCGGGCATCACCTGTTATATTGTGGTAGACAGAGGGAGAGAGGGAGAGCGGTTAGTCGAGCATGTGCACGACAAGGCCGCTCTTCAGCTTGGGCTCGAACCAGGTTGATTTAGGTGGCATGACTTCACCCGCATCGGCGATTGCCATCAGACTTTGGATCGAGGTGGGATAGAGCGCAATCGCCGCCTTCCACTCACCCGAGTCCACCCGCTTCTCGAGTTCCTGCAATCCACGAATACCCCCGACGAAATCCACACGCTTGTCAGTACGTTGATCGGTAATTCCGAGTAGCGGTGAAAACACGTGTTCTTGCAGGATGCTGACATCCAGACTCTGCACCGGATTCTTCATATCGACCTTCGCAAGGAGGTTTGCATTCGCCTTCAGCTTGTACCACTGTTTACTCAGATAAAGCGCAAATTCCTGCGCGGCGGCGGGCTTCGCTTTAGAGACTGATTCCATTGGGGTGACATCGAAGTTCTTTGCCAATGCTGCGAGGAAATCTTTGTCGTCCACGCCATTCAGGTCCTTCACGATGCGGTTGTAGTCCAGAATCTGCATCTGATTATCCGGAAACAGCACACTCAGGAAGAAGTTATAGGACTCCTCGCCTGTGTGAGCAGGATTGCGCTTCTGATAGAGATTCTGCACTCGTGCCGCCGCGGCCGATCGGTGGTGTCCGTCAGCGACGTAGAGGCACTCGACCTTGTCAAAGGCGGCTTCAATATTGGCCGCCAGCGTAAGGTCCTCAATTACCCAGAACACATGCCGAGTGCCTTCAGGTGCGACGAAATCGTATTCCGGGCTCGTTGCGGTGACCTTTGCAATCAGGGCATCGATGGCCGGCTGTGCCTTGTACGTGAGGAATACCGGGCCGACCTGAGCCCCCAGGGTCGCCATGTGATTGACCCGGTCGTCTTCCTTGTCCGGTCGAGTGAATTCGTGTTTCTTGATGAGGTTTGCCTCGTAGGCCGCGACCGAAGCCACGGCGACCAGTCCCACTTGCTCGTGCGAACCCATGACCTGCTTGTAGACATACAACTTTTCTTCACCGTCGTAGCGCAGGGTACCTTCGTCGATGAAGCGGTACAGATTCTCCCTGCCCTTGTCATACACCGCCTGATCGTGCACATCGAGGCTAACGGCGACATCTACTTCCGGCTTGTTGATATGCAGGAAACTGTAGGGGTTGTCCTTGGCCAGCTCGAAGGCTTCTTCACGGTTCAATACGTCATAGGGATGAGCGGCGACACGAGCCGCCAGTTCCCGGGATGGCCTGAGCCCCCGTAAGGGTTTGATTAATTTCATCTTGGGTTCCAGTTACTGAGAGGATACGGTGTGCGGTAATTATGCCTTATTTATAGTATGAAACTTAAGTCTTAGAGCAAATTTATCAATCTTGCATCAAATTAAAGGCGACCGGTTTAACTTAATATCCTTTTTGCGCCGGTGTCAGTGTGTACAACGAAAGTAGATTAGTCGCACTTCTTAGTGGGCCAGATAACAGTTCCTTACGGGAATCTCCTGAGAGGTAGGCTAAGAAGTTATTTGACTGCGTCCAGCCTTTGGGCGGCAGTAGACACAGGCTCGACCAAATCACATCCGTGTGCCAAGTCTATTGCAAAACGTCACGCTTTTAATCACTTGCAGCAATCACTGATCAGAGGATTCCCTCGATTCCGACACATTAGCGAAATATTGTGCTAGGTAACGATTATCGAAACCAGCTGCCGGAATCGAGGACAAAAAGGTCTCACCGCAAGGCTATCAATTCAGTTTGAGGGCAAGTACTCGACGCGTGTCGAGCTGGCTGAAACCGCGGGACTCGAGGAATTTGGCGAGCCGTCGGTGTTGAGACGAGCCGTATTCGAGAGTACCGTCGTCGCCGAGCCGCTTACTGACCAGTCCCAGAGCAATTTCGGGCCAGTCGGCATCGTCTTCGTAGAGATAGGCATTAATGATTGCCATCGGCACCTTGCGCTGCACCAGGTCTGACTTGATGTGCAAGTAAGCGAAGCCCTTGGATTTGCGATAGCGCACGTACGCCTCGGTAAAGCGTTCGTCCGACTGCAGATTTTGTTCCTTCAGACGGATGAGTACCTGTTCGATCAGTTCTGCACTCGCATCCGGAAATTTGCCGAGCAGCTTTTGGGAAAGCTCATAGAAAGAGTGTTCCCGGCGGGCCAAGAAGTCCATGGCGGCCCGCCGGAGAACGGGGACATCACTAGGAGGTGATTCCGTGTGCATTTGCGCTCGTTAGCAAGTGCTATTTACTTTTTGCCGTGGCCAGCACGACTACATCATCATTGGCGGGTTGCGAGGATTTGCCGCTCGCCTTCTCGCGGGCTGCCTCGATGGCCTTTTCCTTCGCCGACTTCTCGGTAACAGCGCTCAATAACTGCTCGCGTATTGCACTTTCCAACTCGGCTGCGATCTCGGGATTCTCTTCGAGGTACTGGGCCACGTTCTTCTTGCCTTGGCCGATCTTGTCGCCTTTGTACGCATACCAGGCGCCGGATTTCTCGATCAACCCCTGCTTCACGCCGAGGTCGATAATCTCACCCATTTGGTAGATGCCTTCGCCATACATGATCTGGAATTCGGCCTGACGGAAAGGCGGAGCAACCTTGTTCTTGACAACCTTGACGCGGGTCTCGTTGCCGACCACCTCCTCGCCTTCCTTGATGGAACCGATGCGACGGATATCGAGACGCACCGAGGCATAGAATTTCAGCGCATTACCACCGGTTGTGGTTTCGGGAGAGCCGAACATGACACCGATCTTCATGCGAATCTGGTTGATGAAGATGACCAGCGTGTTGGAGTTCTTGATGTTCGCTGTCATCTTGCGCAGCGCCTGTGACATCAGTCGTGCCTGCAGGCCCATGTGGCTGTCGCCCATGTCACCCTCGATCTCGGCCCGTGGTGTGAGTGCCGCGACCGAGTCGATAACGACGACGTCCAGCGCACCGGAACGTACGACCATGTCGCAGATTTCCAGTGCCTGTTCACCGGTATCCGGTTGACTCACGAGCAGATTATCCACGTCCACGCCGAGACGCTTCGCGTAAATGGGGTCGAGTGCGTGCTCGGCATCGATGAACGCACAACTGCCACCGGCCTTCTGGGCTTCGGCGATAACTTGCAGGGTCAGGGTGGTCTTGCCGGAGGATTCCGGTCCGTAAATTTCGACGATACGACCGCGTGGCAGACCACCGATGCCGAGCGCGATATCGAGACCAAGCGAACCGGTAGAGATCGCCGGGATTGCTTCGCGCTCTTCATCGCCGAGGCGCATCATGGAACCCTTGCCAAACTGTCGCTCAATCTGTGCGAGCGCCGCTGCCAGTGCTTTTTCTTTATTGACGTTATCTTCAATCATAGTGATTTCCTTGTTGAGTCTTCTATACAACTATACTTAGACAACTGGAGCCTGGTTCCATGAGTAAAGCAGTTGCGCCGCCCGGTCATCCCGGGATTAAGAGTAGCCTGTCCCCGACTACTTGCTAAATTATTCAGGAAACTACCCGAATCTTCGCCGGCCTTTCGTACTTCCCGACCTTGCCGGCTGTCGTGCTGGTGACTTGACTCGCTGCTGCGCATGGCATCGGCGGCTGTACCGGGACACCCTGAACCGCAGCGAGTCTAGCCATAACTCCTTTGGTTCTGCCTTGCGGCCTACGGCGATTGCTAAGATTTGTCAGGCCGGCTGTCTTTGACTGAGACTCTCGCTCAGACTCTCAATCAGTCTCTGCCTTGAACGACCTCCGCTGTGGGCAGGGAACCGTTAAATCCATCAATCACTGTATGTATGAACAGTGCGAATTAAATCAGAAGATCACTGTATATACAACCAGTATATTGGCCGAATCACTATTTCCTTTAACCCTTCAGCCGAATTTATTCGCCGATCAGCAACAAGCATCCTTCGAGCGCCGCCACTACCGTCGCGTGCCGCACCTCCTCCCGGTCACCGGCAAACTGGAAGCGCCGTGCCAAGGTTTGATCACGCCACTGCCAGGCAATCCACACCGTGCCTACAGGCTTGTCGTCCGAGCCACCGTCAGGCCCGGCGATGCCGCTGACGGCGACGGCCAGCTCGGCGGCACTGTTGGCAATCGCACCTGCCGTCATCGCTCTCACCGTCTCTTCACTCACCGCACCGGGAGCACCTGGTGCGAACAGGGACTCAGGCACCTGCAGCAAGCGTTGCTTGGCGTGATTGGAGTAGGTGACGAAACCGGTATCGAACCAGGCAGAGCTGCCCGCACGTGCCGTCAGGGCCTGGGCGATGCCCCCGCCAGTGCAGGATTCGGCGGTGGCGATGAGGAGTCCTTGGGCGGTCAGACGCTGGGCAAGGCGGGCGACGAGATCGGGAATGCTGTTAGGAGAAACATCCGGCATGGTCCTGTATGGTAGCGGCTTGCAGCTCACATGCAAACCGAAAGCGGTATTCCTTTCTGTCTTGAGTGGGCATGAGGCACGTTGCTTAAAAAATGCCCAGCCGTTACGGCGCGGCGGCGCCTATACGGTCACCAGAATTTACGGTCCAAGTGCTGCCCCAAACCGTGTAGAATCCCTTCCCAGCAACGAGGGCCCCCACGGTCTCACTCAACCCAGCCAACCAGCGATTCGCAAGCAGCATTTTGACCGTAGACGACTCACATACTCCGATGATGCAGCAGTTCCTGCGCATCAAGGCCCAACATCAGGACGGGCTGCTGTTTTATCGTATGGGGGACTTCTATGAGCTGTTCTTCGACGACGCCAAACGCGCCGCCGCCATCCTCGACATTACCCTGACAGCACGCGGCAAATCGGCAGGCGAACCGATCCCCATGTGTGGAATCCCCTTCCATGCTGCCGACCGCTATCTGGCGAAACTGGTCGAGGCCGGCGTGTCTGTTGCCATCTGCGAGCAGATCGGTGATCCGGCCACGAGCAAAGGCCCGGTCGAACGTCAGGTGGTACGCATCATCACACCGGGAACAGTCAGCGATGAGGCCCTGCTCGATGAGCGCCGCGACAATTGCCTGTTCGCTGTGACGGCAGCCAGCAAATCCGGCGAAGAGACGGCGCAACGGCAGTACGGGTTTGCCTACATGAATATCAGTAGTGGTCGCTTCGTACTTGGCGAGGTCCACAGCCTAGACGCCCTGTTGAGCGAGATTGGCCGCATTCGGCCAGCCGAGATATTGCTGAATGAGTCGCTGAACGAACTGGACTCCGCCCTCAAGCGTCCCGCAGTGCGCAAGCGTCCGCCCTGGGAGTTCGAGTTCGACAACGCGGTGCGCCTGCTCACCGGGCATTTCGGCACGCGCGACCTGTCTGCCTTTGACTGCGAGCAATTGCCTGTCGCCCTGCAGGCAGCGGGCTGTCTTTTGCAGTACGCGCGCGACACTCAAAAATCCGAGCTACCCCATATTCAGGGATTGCTCATCGAGCGACAACAGGACAGCGTCATCCTCGACGCAGCGAGCCGCCGCAATCTGGAGCTGGACCTAAACCTGGCCGGCGGTCGGGATAACACACTGCTGTCGGTGCTCGATCGGTGTGCCACCGCCATGGGCAGCCGCCTGTTATCGCGCTGGATCAATCGGCCGCTCAGGGACAGCGCGATTCTCGAGCAGCGACAGGAAGTGGTCGCTGCGCTCATGATGCACCATCATTACGAACCTGTGCATGAGACTTTGCAGGCAATTGGCGATCAGGAACGTATCATTGCCCGACTCGGGCTGAGGTCAGCACGGCCGCGCGATCTCGCCAAATTGCGCGATGGTCTGGCATTACTTCCGACCCTACAAAATCTGTTACGAAATATCGCCTGCGACCGGGTACAGGAACTGGCGCGAGGCATCGCCGAATTTCCCGCACAGCTCGCCTTGTTGGAGCGCGCACTGGAAGCGAATCCACCCGTTGTAATACGTGAGGGAGGCGTCATTGCCAACGGCTACGATGCCGAGCTGGACGAGTTGCGGAATCTCAGCAGCAATGCCGGTCAATATCTGCTTGATCTCGAGCGTCGCGAACACGAACGCACTGGCCTCAGCACTTTAAAGGTCGGCTACAATCGCGTGCACGGTTATTACATCGAGATCAGCAAGGGCCAGTCCGATACCGAACTGCCCGCCGAATACCAGCGTCGGCAGACACTGAAAAATGCCGAGCGCTACATAACACCTGAACTCAAGGAATTCGAGGACAAGGTGCTGAGCTCACGCAGCAAGTCCCTCGCGCGCGAGAAGGAGTTGTACGATGCACTGCTGGAAACCCTGGCGCTGGAACTGGCTGCATTAATCGCCAGCGCCGAGGCGCTGGCGGAACTGGATGTGCTGGCAAATTTCGCTGAGCGGGCGGTGAACCTCGATTACAGTCGCCCGCAACTGAGCGATCATCCCGGCATCGAGATCGAGGGTGGCCGGCATCCCGTGGTGGAGCAGGTAACCTCGGAAACCTTCGTCGCCAACGATCTGGTGCTGAATGCACAGCAGAAGATGCTCATCATCACCGGACCCAACATGGGCGGCAAGTCGACCTACATGCGTCAGACAGCGCTCATCGTGCTGCTGGCCCTGTGCGGCAGTTATGTACCTGCCAGTTCGGTACGGCTTGGTCCCGTCGATCGCATCTTCACCCGCATTGGCTCTTCCGATGATCTCGCCGGTGGCCGCTCAACCTTCATGGTCGAGATGACCGAAACCGCCAACATCCTGCACAACGCGACCAGTAACAGCCTCGTGCTAATGGATGAAATTGGGCGCGGCACGAGCACCTTCGACGGCCTGTCGCTGGCGTGGGCTGCCGCGGTGTTCATCGCCGAGCAACGCAATGCCTACACCCTGTTTGCTACGCATTATTTCGAACTGACGAGCCTGCCCGAAGACTATCCCGGCATTCGTAATGTGCACCTGGATGCGGTCGAGCATGATAACGGCATCGTGTTTCTGCACGCCGTGAAGTCAGGCCCTGCGAATCAGAGTTATGGCTTGCAGGTCGCCCAACTGGCCGGCATACCCCGACCGGTCATCGAACAGGCCCGGGCCAAGCTCCAGCAACTGGAAGCCGACAGTGGCCCGACTGCGCCCAAGCCGCCACCCGCCAATCAGCCACCGCAGCAGACTGAGCTATTTGCCAGTGTTCAGCATCCCGTGCTTGACATGCTGGAGCGGGTGAATCCCGATGAGATAAGCGCCCGCGAGGCCCTCGCGCTGCTTTACGAACTGAAGCAGAAAAGCGGGTCCTGAATGGCATTGGACGGAAAAAAGCTGGTAGAATGCACGCCGCTGCCCCGGCTCCTGTGTTGCACCCCTGCCACAGCCGAGCGGCACTTTACCTGACCATGCTGGCCGTTTTCACAACGGCAAAACACGATAAAAGCCTGGAGATAACATGACGTTCGTAGTGGGTGAAAACTGCATCAAATGTAAACACACGGATTGCGTGGAGGTGTGTCCCGTAGACTGTTTCTACGAAGGCCCGAACTTCCTCGTCATTCACCCCGATGAATGCATCGACTGTGCGCTGTGCGAACCCGAATGCCCGGTGGATGCGATCTATGCCGAAGATGAATTGCCCGAAGCCCAGCACGAGTTCCTGCAATTGAATGCAGAGCTGGCTGAGAAATGGGCGAACATCACTGAAAAGAAAGATGCCTTGCCCGATGCAGAAGAATGGGCAGACAAGCCCAACAAACGTCCCCTGCTGGAAATGTAAATTCGAGTCACTGCCAGCGCGGCCCTGTCGCGCTGACAGTTCAAGACTTGGCTCTCGCGCGTCACCCCGCAATCAAGCCTGACTGTCTAACGCCGCGGTAACAGTCCCGTCGGATCGACTGACTTGCCGTCCACCCGTATCTCGAAATGCAACGCCGGATCTCCCGCTGAGCTGGCACCGACTTCTGCGATCTGCTGCCCGGCGCGTACGCGATCACCTTCCTTGACGCGCATCGCACTGTTGTAGGCATACGCGCTTAGGTAGCGGTCACTGTGTCGCAGGATGATGAGCTCACCGGCACCCTGAATCCCTCGTCCTGAATACACCACATCACCATCACTGGCTGCGTACACGGGATCACCGAGGCGGGCACCGATGTCGATACCCTTGTTCTGACCATTTTCGAATCCGCGGATGATCTGGCCCGAGAGTGGCCACTGCCAGCTGGGTTCAGTGTTGGCGCCGATCGGTTGCCGGATCAACCCTCCTGATCCGGTTGCCGTGCCTTGTGCGCGCGCCACTGAGTTATTTGCTACCGGCGTGCCAAGGTTACCGATCACCGAGCTCGACGACGCCGGCGCGCCCTGCCCCACCTCCAGTTTCAACTCCTGGTCGACGAAGATCGTATAGGGAGGATTGAGGTTATTCGCGAGAGCCAGGGCGCGGAAATCGAGGTCATACTGAAAGGCAATCGAATACAGGGTTTCGCCGCGCCGAACGGTATGTGTACGCGCCTGGCCGAGCGGACGACTCGCTGCAGGCGCCCTTGCTGCCGTGGCTACCGGTGTTGGGTTGCCTCGGGACTGACTCGCGGGAGCGTCACCACTCAGTATCAAGGGAGGCTGCACAACCTGCGGCGCGCCTTGCTCGGAAACCGGTGCCTGATAATTATTATTGCAGGCGACGAGCAGCACCAGCCCTGCCGCTATCAGTTGTTGCCGCAGCGCTCTTGCGTGCACAAAAACGTGAATGCAACTGACCATATCAGTTCACCGCTCGTGGTGGGTTGGCAAAGAGGCGATGCAGCCCGGCAACTACACCCACGCCGAGGAGAAGACTCACGAACACAAGTCCGACCATCGGATCCTGGCCCGTTATCTCGGTGTAATTGAATGGCATCACATTGATCGCTTGCAAAGGATGCAGTTCCCCACTGCTATCGGTGTAATAGGCCTGGGTGTGCTGCCACGGCCACAGGACCGAGAGCGATCCCAGCAACATGCCGATGATGAAGGCGTAGCAGGCTTCCCGTCGGGTTCGCAGCAACCATGCGAGCAGCCGTGAGAATGAAAGCAGCCCGAGTACGCAGCCGAGCACAAAGACGCAGATCACGGCGACATTGAACTCGATGAGTGCCCGCAGCACGTACTCGTAGACACCCAGCAAGAGCAGGATAAAGGCGCCGGACAAGCCCGGCAAGATCATGGCACAGATTGCCACCGCGCCGCTGAGAAAAATGGCAGGCAGGGAAAAGTTGCCATTGGCCGGATCCAGCAGGCCAATACTGACAGTCAAGGTGATGCCGGCCAGCAGGAAGAGCAATACCCGTCCATCACGATAATTGCATTCGTGTTTCAACAACCAGCAGGAGGCGAGCACGAGACCGACGAAGAACGCCATCAGAGCCTCAAACCAGTACTGCAATAAATACAGTACGGTGTTGGCACTCAGTAACAACCCGGACAGGATGCCGAGGGCCAGCACCAGCAGGAAGCTGCCGTTGATGTGTTGCCAGAGTTGACGCAGCCGTCCTCGTAACAGCAACTGCAGCGCCTGCAAGTCAATCGCGCGCAGGGAGAAGATCAATTCGTCATAAATCTGGGTAATCACGGCGATCGTGCCGCCGGAAACTCCGGGCACGGCATCGCCCATTCCCATCGCCACCCCCTTGCAATAAAGCAGGGCGCGCGCTTTCACCGACCTTGGTGCCGGCACCGCACGGGATTGACTTGTGTCTGCTGTATCGGACATGGAATTGCCGGATTCAATCAATGTTGCAATGAACCTACGAGCAGCGGTACGAAGCGCACCGCCTCGAGAATTGTTGTATGAAACTCACCGCCCTCCCGGGTGATGAGTTGCAATTCCTGTCGGGCATCGCCACCGACCGGAATAATCAGGCGGCCGCCGTCGGCCAGTTGCATCAGCAAGTTGCCAGGAATCTGTTGTGGTGCCGCCGTCGTCAGAATCGCATCGTAGGGCCCGTATTTCTCCCATCCACCGCTGCCGTCACCATGCATGAAATCGATATTGCGCAACCCCAGCAATTTCAGATTCTTTTTCGCGCGCTCCATCAATGGACGAATGCGCTCTATCGTATAGACCGATTTCGCGAGTTGGGCAATCACCGCCGTCTGGTAGCCACAACCGGTCCCGATCTCGAGGACCTTCTCCAGTGGACCTGACCGCAGCAACGCCTCGGTCATCTTGGCCACGACATAGGGCTGTGAAATTGTCTGGTTAAATCCGATGGGCAGTGCCACGTCTTCGTAAGCGCGATGCGACAAGGCCTCGTCAAGAAATATGTGGCGCGGCGTCGAACGAATCACATCCAGCACTTCCATGCTCTGAATACCTTGATCCATCAGTCTGCCCAATAGACGCTCACGCGTGCGCCGGGAGGTCATGCCGATGCCATTGAGATTGATTTTGTTTTGCATGAATAGTGTTACCAGTCAGTGTCAGCGGATGGCTTGATTACACACAGTTCCCGCAGCAAACTGGTCGCATAGCAACCTTTCGACAGCGAAAATCGCAGCTGAAGTACGGCATCCTCTTCCCATTCCCAAGTCAGATCAAGCGCTTGCATGCGCAGCGGTCGACGGGCCGCAACCAGGCCACAGCGTGCCAGGCCCTCCACCAGGGTCGGATATTGTCGCAGTACTGCATCTTCAATATCGGCCGCTTCGGCGCAGCTTAGATACCTATCTTTGGGATCGATCGTGCCCGCCAGTGGTCCAGTAATGTGGATATCAAATTGGCGCAGGCGCTGTTCCAGCGTTTCATCCCAGACTTCGCCATCGCGCACACGAAAACAGCGATCGGTGCCCTCGAGATTCAACACGTCACCGTCGACGTAGCGACACCAGGTGTCTGCCTGCACGCGCGAGGACAAGACAAGGTTAAACAGATAGGATCGTGCCGCGGAATACAGCATGCCCCGCTTGAAGTCGCGACCGGCGGGTCGTAAATGGGTGTCAGGCGCGCCGGCGACGACTTGCTGCATGAGGGCAGTCACCTGTGTCAGATTCGCCAGATCGCGCCCAAAACGTTGTTGACCGAAGTAGTTGGGCACGCCCAATTGCCGGATCTTTCGGAGGCGCGCCTCGAATGCGTCCTTGCCTCCTTCACACTCGCGCAAGCGCAGACAGAAATGATTGCGCCGATGACTGCCGATCTTGAGCTTGCGACTATTGCGTTGGGTCGCGAGTACGGTAAAGGGTTCGCCCTCGAGAGCCGCCAGTCGCGACTCCTGTTCGATCGGCAACTGCACACTGAACCATTGACTGCAGACCGCACGCCGGTCTTTCATGCCCGCATAGCCGATTGCAGACAGCGGCACCCCGGTCAACTCACTCAAGCGCCGGGCCGTGTCCGGCGTCGATACATCGGTCTTGCGCAACTGAACGCACACGTGTTCGCCGTTGCCGGTGAAATCGAAACCGAGTTCCTCGTCCACCCGGAAGTCGTCGAATTCCTGTTTAATGCGCGCACGACCCACAGGCGCAGCCCCCAGAGAGGCGAGCGTATCCAAGGCCTGGATTGGCGCATCGGTAACCGTCAAAGGCTCAGTCATCCTTGCACATCAGCACCACACAGTGGCAGCCGATGCCTTCCTCCCGACCGATCGCGCCGAGCCGTTCCGTGGTAGTAGCCTTGATATTGACCCGATCGGTGTCGATGCCGAGGACATCGGCGAGACTGGCCCGCATCAGGTCGCGATAGGGCCCCAATTTCGGCACCTGGGCGACCACGGTGACATCACAGTTGATGAGCAGGAAATTCTTCTTCGCCGCCAGCTCAAGCACCTGGCTGAGTAATTGCGTACTGTCGATATTGGCGTAAGTCGAGGAAGTGTCGGGAAAGTGCTGACCGATGTCTCCCGCGGCAATCGCGCCCAGAATAGCATCGCAGATCGCGTGCAGAATCACATCGCCATCAGAATGCGCGAGCAGACTGCGCTTTTCGGCGAGCTCCACCCCAGCCAGTTTCAGCGGTTTTCGGGGGTCATACTCTGCACTGAAGCGATGCACATCGAAACCGTGACCCACTCGCATGTTTTTCGCATTCATAGGTTTTCCTGCATTTCGAGAATTCTGCTTGCCAGAAGCAGATCAGCCTCATGGGTGATTTTGATATTGTCTGCGTGTCCCACCACCATCTGCGGTTGCAGTCCCTGCCGTTCGATCGCGGCCGCTTCGTCAGTGACCTGTTCTCCGGCATCGACGAGTGACCGCAACGCATCAGACAGCAATCCATAGCGAAACATCTGGGGGGTTAGCGCATTCCAATAACGGCTGCGGTCAACGGTAGCTTCAACCACTGCGCTCTCATTCACCCGCTTCAGAGTATTCTCCACCGGCACACCTAACAGTCCACCTACGTCATGCCGGTACAGTTCCGTGATAAGTTTCTGGATATCGGCACTGCGAACGCAGGGTCTCACGGCATCGTGAACGAGCACCCAATCATCGACAGCGGCGACTTCGCGCAGCGACTCAAGTCCGTTCAGCACCGAGCGAAACCGTTCGTCACCACCTGTCGCAAGCTGCAATCGACCGGGTTCGATATCGAGACGGGACCAGTGAGTGTCGTCTGGATGCAGGACTACCACGATTTTTTCAATAGCGCTGATGGCTGCAAGTTTGCGCAGGGAATGCGTAATCACGGCAGTGCCGTTAATGGGGAGATACTGTTTGGGGGTAATCGATCCCATGCGGCGACCGATGCCAGCGGCTGGCAGAATAGCCCAAATTGTCATAGTGATGTCTTCTTGTGTAACGCCACAAGCAGTCGTTGCGCTGCGCGTATTCCTACTCGATTATCAGATAGAAGGTTTCACCTTCTGCGATCATGCCGAGTTCCGAGCGGGCACGCTCCTCGACAGCTTCCAGTCCATTTTTCAGGTCAACCACTTCCACTTCCAGCAATTTATTGCGCTGTTCCAACTCTGCATTGATGGCGCGTTGCGCAGCCAGTTCGACTTCCAGGTCGCTCAGACTATGCACACTGCCGTCGCCGACCCACAGTTGAGCCTGCAAGACGACGAACGCAATGGCAAGAAATGCAAACAATATCTTCATGGTGTGCAACCAACCTCACTGCTGTCGGCCGCTGCCGACCGCTAGGCACCGAAGCGGGCGAATTCCTTGATGCCGTTGTAGACCGAGCCTGCGCCCAGTTCTTCTTCAATTCGCAACAACCGGTTGTACTTCGCCACCCGGTCCGAGCGGCACAGTGATCCGGTCTTGATCTGGCCTGCCGCGGTTGCGACCGCCAGATCGGCAATTGTTGTATCTTCAGTCTCACCCGAGCGATGGGAGATGACTGCCGTGTACTGGGCCGCTTTCGCCATGCTGATGGCAGCCAGAGTCTCCGTCAGGGAGCCGATCTGGTTAAACTTGATCAGGATAGAGTTCGCGATATGCTCGTCGATACCACGCGCCAGAATGCGCGTGTTGGTGACAAACAAATCATCTCCCACTAACTGCACTTTATCGCCAATTTTGCCAGTTAATTGAGCCCAACCATCCCAATCGGACTCATCCATGCCATCTTCAATCGAGAGAATCGGGTACTGGCGCGACAGGCCAGCCAGATACTCGGCGAACTGACCGGGATCGAACTGCTTGCCCTCACCCTTCAGGTCGTACTTGCCGTTGATATAGAACTCCGAGGCCGCACAATCCAGCGCCAGATGGATATCCTTGCCAGCCTGCAGACCCGTCAACTGGATAGCCTGCAAAATGGCATCGATGGCAGCGGCATTGGACGGCAGATTGGGGGCAAATCCCCCTTCATCACCTACCGCGGTGCCGAGTCCCTGTTTCGACAGGACCGATTTGAGGGCGTGGAAGACCTCGGCCCCATAACGCAGGGCTTCCCGGAAATTCGGTGCCCCGGTGGGCTGGATCATGAATTCCTGGATGTCCACGTTGTTGTCGGCGTGCTCGCCACCATTGATGATGTTCATCATGGGCACTGGAAGGGAGTAGTGTCCGGCACTCCCGTTCAACTGCGCGATGTGGGCATACAAAGGGATGCCGGCATCCAGGGCAGCGGCCTTCGCCGTCGCCAGAGACACGGCCAGGATTGCGTTCGCGCCGAGTTGGGTCTTGTTCTCGGTACCATCGAGCTTCAGCATGGCGCTGTCCAGTTCGTTCTGGCGGGCCGGGTCGTAACCGATCAGGGTCTCGCGAATAGTGGTGTTCACATTCTGAACAGCCTTGAGCACCCCCTTGCCTCCATAGCGCTTCGGATCCTTGTCGCGGAGTTCCAGCGCCTCGCGGGACCCCGTGGAGGCTCCGGACGGTGCACAGGCGGTGCCGATAATGCCGTTGCCGAGCTGCACATCGACTTCGATCGTGGGATTGCCGCGAGAGTCCAGTATTTCGCGAGCGATGATATTTTTTATTTCAGACATTTCAATACCTTATTGTTGATACTTAATTTTTATTATTAGATGACAAAAAAGTCTTGCCTAACCGATCACGAGCGGCGGCAGGCTCTTGACGAGGGTATCCACTGCCTGCATCTGCTCCAGAAACGGGCTCAGAGAAGTCAGGGGTAATGCGCTGGGTCCATCGCATTTGGCACTGTTCGGATCAGGATGGGCCTCGAGAAACAGGCCGGCAATGCCCTGGGCCAGTCCGGCACGACCGAGATTGGCGACATCGCTGCGGCGCCCACCAGCACTGTCGCTGCGACCACCGGGAATCTGCAGGGAATGGGTAACATCGAAGATCACCGGATAGGCAAATGACTTCAGCGTGGTGAAGCCCAGCATGTCCACGACGAGATTATTGTAGCCGAATGCACTGCCCCGTTCGCACAGCATCAGGTTGGCGTTGCCGGCTCCTTCGAACTTGGCGAGGATGTGCCGCATCTCGTGGGGAGCCAGATACTGGGCTTTCTTGATGTTGATGGCGGCACCGGTCCGGGCCATCGCCACAACGAGATCTGTCTGACGCGAGAGAAACGCTGGCAATTGCAATACATCGACGACCTCACTCACGGGCAGGGCCTGGGCCGGCTCATGAATATCCGTGATCAGCGGGACATCGAACTGCTGTTTGATTTCCTGCAACAATTTCAGGCCGGCATCGAGCCCGGGTCCGCGGAACGAGTCCGCTGACGAGCGATTCGCCTTGTCAAATGACGCCTTGAAGACAAAGGGGATGCGGAGACGATCCGTAACCGACTTGAAGTGTTCGGCCACCGCAAGCGCGGTGTCGCGACTCTCGAGCACGTTCATGCCGCCAAACAGCACAAAGGGCCGATCGTTGGCAATCGTAATGTCAGCGACATGAATCTGCTTACAGGTCATGGTCGGAGCCTACGGGGCAAGTGACGCACGAATCACGCTTGCGCCGTCTTAGCCACAAGTGGCTCAGAGCCAGCCGACGCGGCGATGGTGGCCGAAGTCGACTGTGTAGCGTCGTGTCGGGCAATAGCCGCTCGGATGAAGCCGGTGAACAGCGGATGGCCATCCCGGGGAGTCGAGGTGAACTCCGGGTGGAACTGGCAACCGACAAACCACGGATGATCGGACACCTCGATGACTTCGACCAGCGAACCATCCGCGGATTTGCCAACCAGTTTCAGGCCCGCGGCGGAGAGCCGCTCCAGATAGTCGTTGTTGAATTCGAACCGGTGGCGGTGACGCTCGGTGATTTCGGTGGCGCCATAACACTGACTGGTAATGGAATCAGGCTCCAGTACACACTTCTGGGCACCGAGGCGCATCGTACCTCCGAGATCAGAGTCTTCGTTGCGGGTCTCAATCTCGCCACTGGCCGTAGTCCATTCACTGATCAGGGCAATGACCGGATGTGGGGTCTTCTTGTCGAACTCGGTGCTATTGGCGCCCTCGAGTCTGGCGACATTCCGGGCGTAGTCGATTACTGCGGCCTGCAAGCCCAGGCAGATGCCGAGAAATGGGATCTTGTTCTCCCGGGCGTAGCGTGAGGCCATAATCTTGCCTTCCACGCCCCGCTCTCCGAAACCGCCTGGAATCAGGATGGCGTCGTGACCATCCAGCGCAGCCGTGCCCTTGCGCATGATCTCCGAGGAATCGAGATAGCTGATTCTCACTCGCGTGCGCGTCTGGATACCGGCATGGATAATGGCTTCATTGAGGGATTTGTACGCATCCAGTAATTCCATGTACTTGCCGACCATGGCCAGTTTCACTTCCCGGTCTGGGTGTAACTGGGCGTCGACAACCTGATCCCATTCGGCAAATGAGGCCGGCGGACAGTCCAGCTGGAAACGCTGGCAGATAATCTCGTCGATTCCCGTAGCGCCCAGAATTGAAGGAATGCGATAAATTGAATCGGTATCGGGGAGCGAGACCACTGCGGGCAGTTCGACGTTGGTAAATAACGCAATCTTGCGACGGGCGGATTCGTCGATCTCTTTTTCCGAACGGCACACCAGAATATCGGGCTGGATACCGATAGAACGCAGTTCCTTCACTGAATGCTGGGTCGGCTTGGTCTTGGTCTCTCCGGCGGTGGCAATATAGGGCACCAGCGTCAAATGCAGAAACAGGGCACGGGCACTGCCGAGTTCAACCTTTAGCTGCCGGACGGCTTCCAGGAAAGGCTGGGATTCGATGTCACCTACTGTGCCACCAATTTCGACGAGCGCCACATCGGCATCACCCGCTCCATCGATTACGCGCTGTTTAATCTCATCGGTAATATGGGGAATGACCTGGATTGTCGCGCCCAGATAATCTCCACGACGCTCACGTTTGAGAACTTGCTCGTACACCTTGCCTGTCGTGAAATTGTTTTTCTTGAGCATAGTTGCTCGGGAGAATCGCTCGTAATGACCGAGATCAAGATCGGTCTCGGCGCCGTCTTCAGTGACATAGACTTCGCCGTGCTGGAACGGGCTCATCGTGCCAGGATCGACATTGATGTAGGGGTCCAGCTTGAGCAGAGTGACGTTCAGGCCGCGGGCTTCGAGAATTGCCGCGAGAGATGCAGAAGTAATGCCTTTGCCTAGTGATGAAACTACACCACCAGTAATAAAGATATATCGAGTCATTGAGGCCCCATCTTGTTGTTGCGAATCAGCTGTGCACTGACCCAAGCAGATGGAAGTACAGATTACCAGAAGGCCCCCGCCTCCACAATCTGAAAAAGCACGCAGGCGTGATTTAATCCTGAGGTCCTGGTCCTGCCGGGCGCTGCCACTCGATAACCACTTCCGCGCCGACGCCAGTAGCACCTACTCCGGGAATGCAAAGCAGTGCGTCATTGCAATACAGCAGCGGCAATCGCTCGCGCCACCACGGTTCGATGCGCGCTTCTTGCAGTAGTTTCTTCAGGGACTTGCGCGGACGATCCCGCAATCGGACGGTCTCGCCACCATCACGATAACGAATCTGCACGGGACCGGCGAGGCTGACTGCCAATCGGCGGTCGCTGGCAGAGCCACTGCTCGGACGCACGATGAGCCTGCCATTGGCAGGCAGCTCACAGCTCGATGTGGCTATCGGGTTCCATTGAATTTGCGCGTGGGGGTCGAACGCCGGTAGCGGAACACGAAGAACGAGGCGGTCTGCGAAGCGGGCGACCTCGATGCCATGTGCCTGTTTACGGGAATGATTGCCAGACGCACTCTCAAGCAACTCGTCAGTCACGCTGTGCAACAACTGCCAACCCGGTTCCGGTAATTGCAGGGTTGCAAACCAGTATCGCAGGACATTGCGCTGTCGCGCCTTGCCGAGCTCCCGCAATGCCGGCACTTGCAGCTCATTGGCGAGCTCACCTTGAACCAATTGCAAGTCAGACTGCGCCAGTTCCTGCAGCACGGAGTCGGCCTCGGCGGCGAGCGCGGCAGACTTGCTCCAGCTCTCGCGGTAGCCCGGCCAGCGCGCTTCCAGGCGGGGTAAAATCTCGTGTCGCAGGTAGTTGCGGTCGAAGTGGGTGTCTGCATTGGCACTGTCATCAATCCACTCCAGTCCCTGCTCCCGGGCCCAGAGCTCCAAGGCCCGCCGATCGATGTCAAGCAAGGGTCTGGCTAACAGGCCATTTCCGACCGGGCGCTGACGGGGGATTCCCGCCATCCCGCGTGGACCCGCTCCGCGCAGCAGGCGCAGCAACAGCGTCTCCATCTGGTCATCACGATGGTGGGCCAGCAAGAGCACCTCATCGGGACGCAGGACTGAGGCAAACAGGGTGTAGCGGGCCTCCCGTGCCGCGTTCTCAAGCCCGGCACCGGTTGTGCTCGAGAGCTTCACGGCGGCGCTGGCGTATTCCACTCCCCACGCCGCGCACTGCGCGTGGCAACGATGCTCCCAGTCAGCCGCTTCAGGATGCAAGCCGTGATTAATGTGAATCGCGCGCAGTGCGGGCACTAGCCGCTGCTGTGCCCGCAATTGTACAAGGCCGTACAGCAGAGCGACCGAATCGAGCCCGCCACTGAAGCCCACGAGTAAGCCTTTGCAGGCTGGCAGCCGCGCCAGTTCACGAGTGAGAATGTCGAGATCAAATGTCATGTTTGAAGTGGCGGCTTCCTGCCGCGCCGATTGCTGAGCCGCCCTGCTTCAGTGCGGCCAGGCTCAGGAACTGCTCAAGCCGTAGCTCATCAGGCGTTTGTAGCGACGCTCAACGAGATCATCGATATCCATGGCCTGCAGGCGCTCGAGTTGATCCAGCAACGCCGACTTGATGTTGGCAGCGGTCGCGGCCACATCTCGGTGAGCGCCACCGAGCGGCTCCGGAATCGTATGATCGACGATACCCAGTTCCTGCAGCCGCTTGGAGGTGACCCCCATGGCTTCGGCCGCATTGGAAGCATATTCGGCCGATTTCCACAGGATGGTGGCACAGCCTTCCGGCGTAATCACGGTATAGGTGGCGTACTGCAACATATTGAGTTGATCAGCGACGCCGATGGCGATCGCACCACCAGAGTTACCTTCTCCAGTCACCGTCGCGATCAGTGGTGTGCGCACGCGGGACATCATCGCCATATTTTCGGCGATGGCCTCATTAATGCCCCGCTCTTCAGAGTCGATTCCCGGATACGCGCCAGGCGTATCGATAAACGACAGGACTGGCAGCTTGTATTGCTCTGCCAATTTTACCAGTCGGCGCGCCTTACGATAACCTTCCGGTCTGGGCATACCGAAGTTATGACGCACCTTTTCCTTGGTGCCGCGTCCTTTCTGATGACCAATCACCATAACAGGAATGTTATCAATTTTGGCAAGACCTCCAATCAAGGCCTGATCATCGGCGAACAAGCGGTCTCCGTGCAGCTGATCGAAGTCGGTGAAGATGTGTTCGATATAATCCCGAGTATAAGGTCGCAGAGGGTGACGAGCGACCTGGGAAATTTGCCAGGATGACAGGTTGGAATAGATCTTCTGTGTGAGCTTGGTGCTCTTCTGTTTGAGATTCAGGATTTCTTCATTGATGTTCAACTCATTGTCGCTACCAACCAGACGCAATTCGTTGATCTTTGCTTCCAGCTCGGCAATGGGTTGTTCAAATTCGAGGTAATTGGGGTCCATGAAGAGTCTGTTCCGTCCTGCAGATTAACGTTTGTAGTCGAGTACGACCTTGTCTTTGCCGTATTCGAGTCTGAGTTGCTGTATCAGGTCATCTGTCGGCGAGACCAGCCACTCCCGGCCAAGCATTATACACCCTTGCGACCCGTCGCGCTGATAATGCACCACAACCCTGCAGCCTTCCGGCACCGCGCTGGTTTCAGCGGCATCCTCAGCCATTTCGGCGAGTGCCGGTACGGGTTTTCGATACGGAGCGAGAATATTGGCCAGATGCTCACAGAAGCCGGATTGAAGCCGCTTCTGTTCAAGATTTACCGCCAGACGGTGAGCGTATTGCTTGCGCGCTTCGGCCAGAGTCATCACATGCTTGGCACGGCCTCGCAGGCTGCTGCCTCCGTTGTAATCGTCCACAGTCACCGTACATTCCACAACGAGGATGACATCTTTCTGCAAGACATCGCGAAACTGCTCGTATTCCTTTGCCAGTAGCGATACATCGAAACGGCCGCTGCGATCATCCAGCGTCAGGAAGGCGATCGTGTCACCGGCCTTGCTCTTCATCGTGCGAACGCCATGCAATAGCCCGGCGATCACCTGTGGACCGCGTTCGGGACGCAGTTCGGCGAGTCGATTGCGGGTGATGTGGGCGAGCTCAGGCAGAAACTCATCGATGGGGTGACCCGACAGATAGAGCCCCAAGGTTTCTTTTTCCGCCGTCAGACGCTGCTGTTCAGCCCATGGACGGAATCGGTACTCGCCTTCATGATCTTGCAGCGCATCGTCAGTGGTGGGCGTGATATCGCCAAACAGGTCCTCTACCCCACTGGCCTGATTGCGGCTGCTCTGTTCAGCTGCGCGCATGGCATCTGGCAACATCGCGGACAATTTCGCTCGCGAATAGTCATAGTCGCCCTCTACCAGCTTGTCCAGGGCCCCCGAACGAATCAAAGCTTCCATAGTACGCTTGTTAAGCGTTTGGGCGTCGACTCGTTGACAGACATCCCACAAGTTGACGAAAGGCTTGTCGGAGCGCGCCTTGATCAAGCCCGCCACCGGCCCTTCGCCGAGGCCCTTGATGGCACCGAGGCCGTAGACGATTTCGCCGGCGTCGTTTACCGTGAAGTTGAAATGGCCGACGTTGATGTCCGGCGGCACTATGACCAGATCCATCGAACGACACTCGTCGATGAGCGTCACAATCTTGTCAATATTCTGCATGTCCGCTGAGAGCACGGCCGCCATGAAATAGGCTGGATAATGTGCCTTCAGCCACGCCGTTTGATAAGAAACCAATGCGTAGGCAGCCGAGTGCGACTTGTTGAATCCATATCCGGCAAACTTCTCCATGAGGTCGAAGATAGACTCGGCCAGCGTCTCGTCGATGCCGCGGGCCACAGCACCTTTGGTGAAGGTAGCCCGTTGCTTCGCCATCTCGTCGGGATTTTTCTTGCCCATAGCCTTGCGCAGAATATCGGCGCCGCCCAGGGTGTAATTGGCCAGTACCTGGGCAATCTTCATCACCTGTTCCTGATACAGGATGACACCATAGGTGTTGCGCAGCACCGGCTCCAGCTCCGGATGGGAATACTCAACCTGCTTGCGTCCGTGCTTGCGATCGATGAAGTCATCGACCATGCCCGACTGCAGAGGTCCGGGCCGGAACAGCGCGACCAGAGCAATGATGTCTTCGAAGCAGTTCGGCAGCAGACGCTTGATCAGATCCTTCATGCCGCGCGATTCGAGCTGGAATACCGCGGTTGTCTCGCCCTTCTGCATCAGACGGAATACGGCCTCGTCGTTCAGGGGCAGGGTCTGAATGTCGATCTTCTGCGCCGCATCAGTCTGGCGATCGTTGATCATCTTCACCGCCCAATCGATGATCGTCAGCGTGCGCAAGCCGAGAAAGTCAAATTTGACGAGTCCGGCAGTCTCCACGTCATTCTTGTCGAACTGGGTTACGACACCCTCGCCCGATTCGTCGCAATAGAGCGGTGTGAAATCAGTGAGACGGGTTGGAGCAATGACCACTCCGCCGGCGTGCTTGCCGACATTGCGGGTGATGCCCTCCAGCTTGTAGGCCATCTCCATGATTTCCTGGGCATCTTCGTCACCAGCCACGAACTCACCCAGCAGAGGCTCGTCCTCGAACGCCTGCTTCAGGGTCATGCCCGGTACGAACGGAATCAACTTGGAAAGCTTGTCCGCGAGGGCATAGGGCTTGCCCTGCACACGCGCGACGTCTCTCACCACGGCCTTTGCCGCCATGGTGCCGAAGGTAATAATCTGGGAGACGGCATCTTTGCCATACAGTTCTGCCACGTGCTGGATGACCCGATCGCGACCCTCCATGCAGAAATCCACGTCGAAGTCAGGCATCGACACCCGTTCCGGATTGAGGAAACGCTCGAACAGCAGGTCGTACTTGAGGGGATCCAGGTCGGTGATGCCGAGAGCATAGGCGACGATGGAGCCAGCACCGGAACCCCGCCCAGGGCCCACGGGTATACCATTCGCCTTCGACCACTGAATGAACTCCATTACGATCAGGAAGTAGCCCGCGAATCCCATCTGGTTGATGATCCCCAGTTCGAATTCGAGACGCTCGGTATAGGGCCGCAGCAAGGCCGGATCGGCTTCTTCGGCATACAAATGGGACAGCCGCTGCTGCAGGCCTTCCACACTCAGTCGGGACAGATAGTCTTCCAGCGCGGACCCATCGGGAACCGGGTAGTTCGGCAACCTGGGGTTGTCCAGGACCAGGGCGAGGTTGCATCGTTTGACGATTTCCCAGGCATTCGCGATAGCCTCCGGGATGTCGACGAACAAGGCGGCCATCTCTTCGCTGCGCTTCAGGTACTGTTGCTCGGTGTAATTATGCGGTCGGCGGGAATCATCCAGGGTGCGGCGCTCGTTGATACAGACGCGAACTTCATGGGCATCGAAATCGTCCTGATGCAGAAAACGTACATCATTCGTCGCCACCACGGGACATTCTGCAGCGAGTGCCAGGGTAACGGCGGCGTCGATGTAATCCTCTTCGTCGGGCTTGCCCACCCGCTGAAGTTCCAGGTAGAAGCTGTCAGGAAACAGTCGCTGCCAATCGGCGAGTAATTGTCTTGCCTGCTCCATCTCATTGGCGAGCAGGGCCGCCCCGATATCGCTGCGCTGGGCGCCGGACAGGGCTATCAAGCCGTCGGTGCGCCCCTGCAGCTTGGCCTTGTGCAGCACCGGGGCACCATGACTGGGATTGTCGGTATACAGTTCCGAGATCAATTGGGTCAGGTTCAGATAGCCCAATTGATTCTTAACCAACAACACCAGATGGGTTTCGCTGCCGCTGTCGTCGTCACGCACCAGGACGTCGCAACCGACCACCGGTTTAATCCCTGTCTTTAAGGCAGCCTTATAGAACTTGATAAGGGCGAACAGATTCGCCTGATCGGTAATGGCGACGGCCGGCATCTGCAACTCCCGCAATCGTTCGCACAAGGGACCGATGGTGATCAGGCCATCGCTGATTGAAAATTCGGTGTGGAGTCGAAGGTGGGCGAACGCTTGAGGTGGGCTGGCTTGAGATGGGCTGGCTTCAGTCATGCGTCGAATAGGGGCCGGTTGGAAAGCGGTGTCACACTATACCCTGTTTCAGCGAAAATTTTTAGTCGAGCTTGCCATCACGCAAGGCACGTGCCACCGGCGCGAAGGAACGACGATGGATGGGACTGGGGCCCAGCGCGGAGAGCGCCGCCACATGCTGCGACGTGGGATAGCCCTTGTGCTGCGCGAATCCATAACCGGGGTAGGCAGCGTCCAGGGCGATCATCTCCCGGTCGCGGGTGACTTTGGCGAGGATGGAGGCGGCGGCTATAGCGGGGACCAGCGAATCCCCTTTTACGACTGCCCGGGAAGGGTACGCCCAACGCGGGCAGCGATTGCCATCGACATAGACGAACTGGGGCTGTACCTGCAGGGCCATGACTGCTCGCTGCATAGCCAGCAGGCTCGCCTGCAGGATATTGAGCGCATCGATTTCTGGGGCGGTGGCACGACCGACGGCACACGCGAGCGTGTGGCTCAGAATCAGCTCATAGCATCGTTCCCGTTGCCGCTCACTGAGTGCCTTGGAATCCGCCAACCCGGCAATGGGCCGTTCGGGATCGAGGATGACGGCGGCCGCCACTACATCGCCAGCGAGCGGCCCCCGCCCCACTTCATCCGCACCGGCACTGAGATGACTTGCCGCCTCAGCATGCAGGGCAAAATGGCTATAGACGGCGTCCGCCGGCATCTAGCGCCTCGCTCCGGTGGCAAGCAGGCCCGCAATGGCCTTGGCTGCCTCCCGGGAGGCATCGCGGCGTAACATGTGATGAATGGTATCGAACTGCGCCAGCACGGTAGCCTGT
>Ga0222714_10001328_pt1 | contig 27839 bp, 23 predicted proteins | sample C33_3DmetaG_FD_165048 | JGI IMG/M metagenome (GOLD analysis project Ga0222714, IMG submission 165048) | Estuarine water microbial communities from San Francisco Bay, California, United States - C33_3D | ecosystem: Environmental > Aquatic > Marine > Unclassified | place: USA: California...
AAATCTTGTAACATAAATCTCTGGTCTTGAATCAGAGGTGAATACTTCATCATCTTCGGTCAAGATATTAATCATATTTGAACTATTGATGGTATCTGGTAGTTTCAACTTATCAGTAATAACATATTCATTACTTACAAAAGATGAATCGTTAGATAAAAAGTTGTAACCACGACCTGTATATTGATATTTTGATATATCATTAAACCAAGTATCATACCCCTTGTCTTGCGTTATAGAACCAGAAGTTAGGTCTTGTACAACAAATTGTCCACTTCCATCAGAACCAGTAATTTGATTAAATGACCAGTCAAGTACCAAAGTTTCTATTTCTGGTATTACGTTTGTTGAGTTTAAATACGAACTATTGGCTGGGTTGGTTGTTCCATAATTATATGAATCATATGCGTGTTGTTTGATTGATTCATCTGATAATCTCGTAGCCCAATATCTTAAATATGATACCTTAGAATCTGCATAATTTATTAAAGACCCGGTAAAATTAGTCTTATAAGAACCAGCAAACATTGTTTTATTTGTTTGTAATGCTCTATTACCAACTAAAGCTGATAGTGTTGCTGATTGGGTAAATGAATTTTGTATAACATTTCCAACAGAATTTATACCAATAAATTCAAGTGCATAGTTGGTAGCGGCAGTTGAAACTAAGTCAGAGTTTTCATATTTTTCTGGTGATAATCTTACAGCAAAATTCCATTTTTCATTATTATAAACATCATAAAAAATTTGAGTAGTTAATGGTGAGCCTAATAATGTAGAATCTAATTCAAAATATACATCCTTACTTTCTACACCGTTTCTAACAGCTTTTACAACAAAATTAAAATAATCAAAAGAAGCCCAAGATAAATCTGTATTACTACCATTTGTGGTGTGTAAACCAAATACAGATGTTTCGGTAAACGGGGTGTCGTCAAATAATTCATCATTAAATACTTTTAATGGAAATATTGTCTCACACTCTATCGTTATAGAACTTCCCGCAACAGAACCAGTTATAAAAGACCTAGTATTTAAATTACTAGAATCATAATACTGATGAATTGTAGCCGCATATCTGTCAGCTTCATTGAAATCAATTACTTTTCTTTTTTGTGTTATATTGCTTGAATTATCATCAAAAGTATAAGTAGTGTTAGTTGGGTAAGTGTTGATTTTAACCAACTTTTCATCAATACCAAAAGAGTGTAAAATGTTTTTATATGATTTTTTAGTTCCTTTGGTTTTAAAAGCATTAATTAGCGATGAATAAATATTGTTATAAATATTATTTTTGATATCTTCCAAAGAAGAATCAAAATTTATATCTTCATTTCTGGCAAAGAATTTTTCTAATATACTTGCATCAGCAAACAATTCTGGTGTTACTATTCCATTTGATATTAAAAGAGACTTGGCAAAAGGAAGTGGTTTGCTGGAAGTTTGTTTAATACCAACAACTTCATTTAATTCCGTTTCTCCTTCAACAATATCTTGAATTTTAGATAAAGTAGAAAGATTATCTTTTAATTTTGTTAACGATTGTATTTGTAGATAAAGAGTGTCAAAATAACTACAGATTATTTGAGTTAGATTGTTAAGTTGGTCACCAGATTCTTCATCTTCTTCGGTAATCCAACCGGGAATAAGTTTGTATAGTGATGTTGAGTTATTTAAATCATGTAAAGAGCCGCTAGTTTGAAGTTCTGATAATTTGCTAGATACTTCTGTGTGAGTGGAATATAAAATTGGGTCGCTAGATTCAGTAAAATTGCCACCATAAAGATTTATAGCACTTCCAGTATTTCTAGAATTGCTAGTATATCCATACCAATAACCATTTGTTGTACGACCAGAATAATCAACTACAACTTGGTCGCGACTTGTAGTGCCAACTATACCTTCATTAAACTTATAATAAACACCCAAATCAGAAGCATAATCATCAGTATTTGCACCACCATCTACATTGGTCCACCAATATCTTCCAATCTCTTGAGATGTTCTAGCAACTTTCCAATATCTAAGTTCATCTAATGATGCACTTAATTTACCGTATCCAATTGCAGTAGATGTACCTGCTATGGCAGTTCTCAAAGAGCCTATGTGGGCTGTAACGGCACCAGCTATAGCTCCGATATCAGTTCCTGTATTTATTTGTTCATATACAGCACCATCACGATATAGAGATATCGATAAATCAACATTTGTATTTTTTATAGTTATTGCATAATGGTGCCAACCACCAAGAACACTTAAGCTGGAGCCAAGTGGTATATTACTGTCTCCATCAGAGCCAGAACGAACCGTTAGATTAAAACCACCAGCAGAATCTAGTGCTATTGTAAGCCTTCCGTAAGAAAGACTAGCGGTGTCTTCGTTATTCCAGAGGTCAAATATAACTTCTTTTTCAGTTTTAGCCGTATCAAAGGAGTCTTTATTAAGCCAAAACTCTATTGTAAAACCAGTAGACCCATTAACATATAAATTGTACAATCTATTGTTTGTGGTATCAAGTTTGTTTGAATATTCAAACGTATCTTTTAAACTGTTGAGCGTAGTAGAGCCAGTATTTAATGTTCCATTTAGAAAAATATATTCTTGATTATTTGAAAGACCGTAGCCAGATGTTTTAGAACCAACTAAAGTTCCCCAACCGTTAGCAGAAAATGTTGCATAACCAGTTGTCTTTGGATATTGATTATCAAATATCCATTTATCAATTAAAGTAGATTCATTTCTCCATTTTAACTTTTCAGCAGTAGAACCATCGTATGGATATAAATTCAAGATTCTGTCAAAAGAATCTGAATAATACTTTTCAGCAGAACCAAAAAAAGCAAAATTTGCTGGGTTTGAGAAATCTACGTTTGGTACAAACGATGTTTCATTTTCTATGTGTTCGTCAAGAAAATTATCAGAGCGTAAATCAGAATTTATCTCTTCGTTTGTAAGTTTTTCGTTTTTAACAGTTGTTTGGAATAGTTCTTTAAGGCTCATTCTTCTCTACTCTAAATTTGAAACTATTTTTTTGCTCTCTCCATGAATTAGTCTGCGAATCAAAAAATGTCAAGTAAATTTGATACATATAATTTGGCTCTAACATACTCATATCAAGGTCGAAATAGTTTCCAGATACATCGTAGCTTAACATAGTATGTAAATTTGAGCCAGTTCCATAATCAATTACTTTTAAATTATCTGATACTCTGACTAACTTATAAGACGCACTCTCTATAGTTAACGTTTCCACTTCACTAGTGGCTACATTGTAAATAGTGGGATTCCAATCTTTATTGCGAATAAAGAAACGGAATCTTGCAGTTTCATCTTGAGTATAAAAAGGTTTTGAATTTATCAAAGAAACAACATGATTTGTTGTTAAATCATAATCTTCTGCATCTTGTTGAATTACATCGATTGCACCAGTATGATAACAAATGGACAAACCAGAGTTAAACCATCTATCAAATACTTGCGAAGAAGTGGTATCAAGAGCAAAAGAAGCGGTGTATATACCAGTAGATACCCACCCACCAGTAATAACCGTGTTTGTGACCAAGCTACTGCCCGTAGGAGCGTCATACACTCTAACATATACATTACCAGTACCTACTGCTGGAATGTTCTTTAGCTGGCCTCTGATTCGATTATAGAGGTATATAGTATTATTATTATTGTCGGATAATGAAGAGCTTGCATAAAAAGAACCTCTTTGGTCTTTTCTAGCAGAATTCCATTGAGCCTCTAAAATTGGGCGTTTAAAAAAGAATTGACTGCCTCTAGCAAAAAACTCTTTTGTATAATAAGAGGCATCATCTTCTTCTATTGAAGAAGACATTTTAACCATAAATCCATGATTGTCTTTTGTACCAGCAATCCATTGTTCTACTAATCCAGTAACATCAATATCCAAGTTCTCAATACCGGTAAAAGATTGTGTATATACTGGGGAAGCGTGTGTATCTCCTCCGCTCGTCACCCAACTTGATGTACCCGCACTTGAAGACGCTCTGTTTAGCCAGTTAGCAGTATCTATATCAGTATACTCTTCCATATCCAAACCACGACCTTCATCCCAAGAACCAGATACCGCCTTAATCTCTAGAGTATAATCAGTAGCTAATGGTTTGTTTGTTGGTGCATTGTATAATTTTAATTTAAAATGAATGGAGCCACTAGCTGGTATTATATTAGAGGTTCTATCGCTAATAATCTCTGTAATTGGAAATTGAATTAAAATTCTAGATAGTTCTCTGCTTCCGACAGAAACTTCATCATATAGTGAAAATACTTCTAATATGTCTGATTGGCCCATATTTCCACTAACACCACGAATAATCTGGTTTGATTTAAAGGCATTAGTAATTGTAGTATCGGCGGAAGCAAAATATCTTTTTATAGCCATTATCTTATAATTCCTTTAATATCAATATTCGGAAAGCGTAATTCAAAAATTACATTTTTAGGACAACGTATAAATCTACCATCTGGTGACATTTGTTTGTTAAAGTTTAAATATGTGCTAGAATAACTGTTACCAGTTTTTGGAACCAAATCAACGGATACCACATCTGACACACCATTTACACGATTTAATAATGTGTATATATCTGTTATACTTAAATGCTCACCAATGTCTAAGTGTTTAGAATACTTATTTGCCAAAGCAAATAGACAATTATTTAAAACTTGTTGTTTTGTTAAATCTGTTGAACCAATTACTTCAAATGTTATTCCAAAATTTACTATTTTTGCATCTAGAATATCAATTGTATCGTTTATTATTTTATAATTTGACAAATAAGTTTTTAAATTTTGTTTAATAACAGAATTTGTTTGTATTAAACGATTGTTTGAATCTTGTGAGATAACATAGATATTTATATTTCTTTTAAAAGAATTATTATCTTGCAAGACCATACAACGCTTAACTGCACCAAATCTAGCTGGCATAGAATATACTAGGGTTGTATAATCTTGTATTGTTACTGCTCTTGATTGAGCGGAATAAAAATTATTAATTCTAGTTTTTAATTCTTCTGCATTTGTAGTAATGTTTGTAATATCTCCAACTATTGCAAACTCATTTGCAACTTCTAAACTTGAATTTATAACTGCAACCTTACTTGGCAATAAAGTAGAAGAATCTTTGTATCTAAATGCTGCTGATGCAACTCTGTTGATACTTCTTGGTGCCGCATTTGCATCAGCAAAGCTAGTAATTCGATACGTTATTCTTAATGTAGTATTTTCTGGTGCTAATCCAAATTTATCAGTTTTATTAATATCTGCTGGGTCGAAGTATGAATCTGATATATAATCTCTTGCATGTAATTGTAAGATTGATTGAGATGGGTCAATCAAAGCATTGTCCTCTATAGTGTCCTCGGAACCATAACCAAATTGCAAGTATGTGTCTTCAATTTCGTTTTCTACAACAAATCTTCTTGGAACAGAAACCATTTTCATAACACTAGTAGGTTCATCTGTTGAATTACCAAGATTTTTTATTTCTTTCATAATAGTATCTTGAGATAAAGTTTCAACTTCATAATATTCTCTACCATTAGAATCAATTACTGATATTATTTCTACTATGTTTTTTTCTCTTAATTTTATTTTTTTAAATTTTTCAAAAGCACCAATACTAATATTTTCTACTATCGTTTCTCCAGAAACTACTGTTCCTACAGTTCTTACTGCATAGTATGTCGGGATTCCAGTTGTTGAATCTGTTCTTGCAACAACAACCTCGTTTGTTGATTGACCAAAATCTACATCCTCGACCAAAGTATATGATTGACCAGATGTGCTTGAAAATACTGTATTACCTTTTGATAATATTGGAACATAAGAAGAATCGATTTGAGTACCATCAGAAGACGCTGGAATCAATATGTACATTGATACTTGTCCGTATGCCACGGGTCTACGCGGCATTTTATACCCCATTTGTCTAGCAATTCTATAAACATTATTAGTTTCAATCGCAGTATCTAGAAAGCTTTCGTTTACTTGATAATCTAGATAAAAAGATAAAATATCGCCAATATAAGCTACCGAATCAAGCATCATAGATGCAAATGATGCTTGAGAAAAATCTGTTACAGTATCTGGATAATATCTTCTTGCATACTCAACTAAGTCTGCTTTGATTGAATTAAAATCTCTTGATGTGTATTTAATCGGTATCTTTTTTGCCATCTATAAATTTCCTGTTATAAATAGGTACTAGATTGAAAGTTCTAATATCTCTTCGATAGATTGTGCAGTTACAGCAAAACTAATTTTTAAATTTGCAGAATTAAATTCATCATCGGGTATAAATTGAATATTTCTTATAGTAATATATGGAGTATATTTAGAAACTTGTTCTGGTATTTTTTGATTTAAATATAATTCTGCGTTTGATTTAAATTCAAATAATACTCTTTTTGCACCAACACCAAAGTCTGGGTTCCAAGTTCTTTCTCCGGGTGCTGTAAGAATTAATATTTTTAAATTTTGTTTTGCTAATTGTGCAACTTCATCTATTAAATCATAGTGTGCATATCGTGTGCCAATATCTAGTGGCAATCTAGGTCCATAAGCCATTTAAAATTCCTCCTAGCATCCATCAGTACCAATACGCAAATCGATTGCAGTACCACCTCTTTGTGCATTGTAGGTAGCTTCTGAGCAGCCCTTCTTGCACAATGTTGCATTAGCTTCAGATATATCACCTAGCTCGCTAAGGTTGAAATCCAAACCAGCACACTTTGTTCTATCACTATTTGCTATCTCATATAAGAATTCAGCAAAATCAATACCCAAATAAATATGACCAAGGGGCGGAATTACTGGTGGTCCGATTGAAATGGGAGAAGGTATTAATGTGAATGGTAGCAATGCCAACGAGAACGGCAATACTGGTAGTGGTGTACAAGATATAGCAGATACAGCAGTTCTTAACTTAGAAGCAATTGCTATATTTGGGTCTGTTAATTCTACAATTGCTTTCAATATTATTATTGGTGCCTTAATTAAGAATTGAATAATCATCTTAGCTATCATACCACTTAATTTTGGCATTTCAAAGCCATTACCATTTTGTGAGGAACTTGGCTCAAAACAATCCATTTTTTCATTATCATTTGAATAATATGATTGAACAGCAGAATTTCTAATAGCTTCGTCTGACGCAATTAACATAATATTTGAAAATTGGTCACGTTGACAAATTTCCATACAATTTTCAATATGTATAATTGATACAATTTTTGTTAATGAAAAACAATAGTCAAATAAAAGTTTAAATTCGTTTGTTTCTTTTAGTGTCTTAAATAACTCTAGTTTTTTATCCAAACTAATGGATGGTAAAGCATTTCTTACACTTGTTTTTCCATCTTCTATTGTTCTATATAATGTATAGGTGTTATTACCATCTTTGACTTTAATAGCGCATGAATACTGCCATTGTCTTGGGGATGCTGTAAAATTGGTTGTTTGTGCTACATTGTTTTTTAGAATTTCAAAATCTATATAAATTTGTTTTTTATACGAAGATTCATTAAACTTACCAGATAATATAGATAATATATGTAATTCTTCATTTTTAAATTCTTTGAATAATTTATTATACCTATCTTTCAAGAATTGTAATTCTAGTTTAAAAATATAGTTTAATTTAAAATCTTCACTCAATTCTTGGTCTAATGATATCTTTTGCCCACTTAATGGGTCATATAATCCGCCATTGAGAACAATTTGTGATTCAAAATATTCATCTAAATATTCAAAATAAATTTTATAGAAATTTAATGATAAATCGCCTCTACCAAGAATTGCTAGTTTTTGTAAATCCTGTTTAAATGTTTGAATTAAAAATTGAATATAAAGTTCACTATTTTCATACATCTTTTGATGTTCAAATAGATATAATGAGTTCATAAACATATTTGTAAATTTCATAATATGGTTACGAACTAAAAGACGAACGGTAGGAATCTTAATTAAATTAGCTAAAGTGCTTTTACTTCCTACTGGACTTTCATCTTGAATTGAGCATGGGTCATTCTTAAACTCTTCTAAAGTTTGTTTTTGAAACCCAATATAATCACCTATATTTTCAAAAGGTATGATTGACATTTTATTGGTGAACTTTTGATATGAACCAGAAAGGGAGTAATATAATTCTTTTATTGAATCATCTTTATCGTCCTCTGTTAAAGCAACCATATCAGTATAAAAACTTTGACGACTTAATAAATTGGCAAATATATTCATATACAAACTGGTAGATGAATTCTGTCCGGTCTTTTTCTTATAGAATTGATTAAATACATCGTTCTCGGATGATATTTTGGTATTTTCAACTTTATAATTTGGTATTGCAATGTTTACTAATTCTATTAATCCGTTTGATGTTTTATAATATGGTTTATCTGTAAATGATGCAGATGAATAAATATAAACTGGTTTTTGTAACTGCTCCTTGGTTATTGTAGTGTTAGCAAATTGTTTTACCATTGACATCTGTTCATCATCTATATCAATATCACTAACTTGAACAATAGGAGGTAATTCAACAATAGAATTATCCGATAATGTTGGCATTCTTTCATTGGATGCTAATTTGGTTGGATAATATTTTGCTGTTTTATTTAATAATGTAATATATTCATTATTTACTACCGTATATCCGTTATAAGAACTTGATTGTATTGTATCTTCACCACCTAAAGAATGTTTAGTTCTTAGTGCTTTGCGTTTGGTTTCTTTAATTACACCAACAATCTTTTTTCTAAGGTGTTTTGGTTTTTCAAATCTTTCTAAATCTGCAAGATATAAATCATTAGGAGATATACCTTTTAATTTACCTGTTTTTGCAGCTTTTTTGATTCCTAACGAAGCTACTGTTATTGGGTCACCATATTCTGGGTCTGAGTCTTCATCGTCTTCATCACCAAAATCTATAACTTCGGCAAGAGCAAATTTTTCTTTATTCGTAATAAACATAGGTTTTGCACCATCTTTTATCAACATATAATCTGGCGTTTCTATGTTTTTAAATGTTTTTATAGTACCATTAGCCATAGGTATCTTTATTTCATCATATCTTGATACAATGACTTTTTTTGGTTTTAAGTTTATAAACTTGCTTTGTACAAACCCGTCAAAATCTATTTTATGAGCCATTTTATATGTTGTAAATATTCCTTCTAAAGCAATATTAGTAACATGCTCCATATTTGGAACGTCTGCTGGTTTTATTGCACCGGGTTTACCATTTTTACAAAATATCGTTAAATCTGCTTTATCTAACAAAGAGTTTGGATTATCTTTAATTTTAGAAATTGTTCCAACTAATTCTTCATGCTGTTTTTTGATTTTGTCTCTTTCTTTCTTGACTAAATCTTCTGCATCTTTTTCGTCAAAACCTTTTTTACGAAGCATAGTCTTTTTTCTATCTTCAATATCTTTAATAAACTCTGGCGAACAAACTTGATTTAAATCAACATTTTGTTGGTCTAAGCTGTTAAGGGCACTACAAACTTCTGGGTCAAGTGTTGAGCCAATATCTCTAAAAAGATTTTTTATAGTTACATCGTTACCTATCTTTGTATTAAGTAATGGATAATCATATTCCAGTAACTCCAATACGCTTTGAACGGTTCCATCAGATGGAGAACCGTTTAGTAGCGCACACAATTCACTAGGAGTCAGAATACCATTTAAATCTGTCATAAATGATACAGGGTTTTCCTGTGTTGATGCTTCTTGTATTACTTCCTCGGAGAATTCACAACCATCTAATTCTGCAATTTGAGCAGAGTTGCCAGTTATTGATATTTCATAATTTTGAAATATATTTGATAATCCATCAAAGTTAAAAATATCATTAATATTGAATTGTAAATCAAATCCTAATAACTTACCGTTTTCACATATTTCTAATGAAAGAGATAGAAGTTTTAATATTATACCAACTAATAGACCTATCAATAGGTCAATTAGCATTTGTATTAACATATCCAAAAATATTTTTAATTGTAAATTAAAAGTCATTCTTGGAAATGTAAATCTTGGAGGATTACAGATAAAAGAAACGGCACCAGTTATTAATTGCGAAAGTTGATATGTATTTGTACCACCGCTTATTTCTCTTTCATACACATCTTTAATTGCACAATTTGCAGTATCTGCTAATTTTCTTTTAATTTGTACATCACGTAAATCTATTTTATCTAAATCTATTTCTTTTTCACCAATAATTTTAATTATTTCATTTTTTAATTCAGACTCGGACTCACATTTTTCAAATTTAGAAAATAAAGCTTGAGCAAACTTATCTCTTAAGTCTGGCTCAACTCCTTCTATTTCAATACAGGTTCCTTTTTCACCATCTGCCATATTACACCAGCTTCTCTATTAGTTGTGCTTTAGCTTCATCATAACTTAATGATGATAGTTTGTCGGCATACGAGCGGTCACCCGTAGTTTTAATAAATATATCTATTATATCTTTTTGTTTAATACAAGACTCATTAATAAATACATCATAGAAAATTCTTTTATCTGATTCTTGTAAATTTGGTATTATTTTCTCTTTAAATTCTGTATACGAAAATGAAGCCATAGCCCCAGTTGTTAAAGTTACACTAGCATCTAAAAAATCTAACGCTAATGTGATACATTTTAATAATTTTTCCGATATTGTACATAAGTTTATACATTTGAATAAATCAGAATATATCTTATTTATTTTAAGATAAACATTCACATATAATTCTCCTGCTTTTTCTTTTGCCGAATCTTTAAATTTCTTTTTTGGTTTTGCTACTTCTTCTTCTGTACTTTTCAAAAATTTCATAAACTCATTATCTTCTGCACCAAATGCATTTGGGTCGCACATAGTAAGTCCTACAAATTGAGACTTAAACATATTTCCAAAATATTTAAGTCTATTTTCAATAGCTTTCGTTATTGGGTCAAGTTGGCGCGCATCTAAAAACTTATCTTTAAATGATAATTGTTGGGTATATACCTCTCTAACCGCAGCATCATATTCTTGTTGGGCTTTGTCTATTTCCTCTTGTAAACTTGAATCAATATTTCTTGTAGGTGTTCCGCCAAGTTTCTTGCTTTGTCTCTTTTTTAAAGAAGTTAGTTTTCTTCTAGTTTCAATGACTTTTTTAGAATTTTCTTTTTTCTTTATCAATATTTCAAACTGTCTTTTTTGCTCTTCTTTAGCTTCTTCATCTACTTTTATAATGAATTTCTCTACCATCTTATAGATTTCTTCTTCAGACATATCAAGAAAATCATTCATCATATCTTCTAAAGTATTTCCACTAATTTTAATATCTGGTTTAAAAAATGAATAAGTATCAATAAAATCAGTATAAGGTAACTTACAAAAATCTATAATAGAAATGGCGTCTATATTTTTTAAATAAAATATTGGATTATATTTAAATTTCTTAACTTTTTTATCTAATTCTATAAGACCAGTAGTAATTGGTGTACATACTTTTTCTTCTGCATCAAAGTAAGACATATAGACTATATTTGTACAATCATCCAAGCATATCTCATAATAATCCTGTTTTCTTCTTTCTGAGTATGATGCATTATTTAAATTGCACATTCTTATAATATCATTGTATATTTCTAAAAGATGTTTTCCTTCATTCTCAAATGTAAAGTTGTGACTAAAAGTTGCATTTAACGAATCTTTATAATAATATTTAAACAAACTATTAGCTTCCCCTCTCATAAAAACAAAATCAATTTTTTGTTTAAGTTCATAAGGTTTAACTTTTATTATTTCTTTTGTTCTATTCATCATTCCTTCTAAATTTAAAGGAATGGCATTTAAATACTTAATATGGCAGGATACTAGTGCTTTTATTCTAGATAATTCTCGTAATGGCACTTCATAATCTTCTATCTCTGCAAACTTAAAATAAGATTTATATTGTTCAATTGATTCATCTGTATAATCTTTTGATAGATAATCTAATATTTTTTTAATACCTTTTGTAAGGCAGTAATCATTAAATTGCTGTCTATTTGTGTTGTTAATAAATCTATATGGAGTAGTTATTGGAACTTTATATACTAAATCTTTAGGATTAAAATAAGCAATGTCAATTGGTCTTGTTAACCAATCTGGTTCTTCGTAGGTGCTAACATTTGCATATTGCTCTTCACAATTTACTGGTGCGGAATCTGGTGTACCAAATAAAGTATTTATATATTTATTTTCTACAAAATATTCATTCTGATTTATACTAGTTATCGCAGTATCGTCAATTTTAACATGGTGAAACCCGCAATTTTCATAAACAAATTCTTCTAATATGTCAACTTGTATATCTTCCGTTAATGAATAAACTATATTTGAAACAGAAGAAGAATTTGGCGTAGTTCTTAACTTTATTGGTTCTTCAGCATAGTTTATAAAATGAGTAGCCATTTAAAAGTTTATTTCCTTAATTTAAATGATGATAATTACTACAAATATGGTTTGTAGAAAGATTTGTCATTTCTATTTTTTGTGTTTCAACATTAATTTTTGTTTTTAATGTATTAATTAGAGATTCAAAATCTGACATTATTTGTGTGGTTGCTTCATTAATTAATACTGGAGAAGGGGTGTTTGGTATTGCAAAAAATGGACTAATATGATTGTGGGTTGCAATTAGTACGTTATATTTTATTTGTTGAACCATGAATTTATAAAATATATCATAAAAATCTGACATATTTGCTAAAACACCGTTATTTAAAAATGAAACAAGTTTGTTGCCAAGTACCATTGGCTCTAATTCTGCATCAGTAGGATTACCAGCAATTAAATCAACACCAATAGTCGCTGTTGAATCGCCGCCTTGAGAATTATTTTTATCAGTACCAGATGATACTATTTTTACCCCCTCTCTACCAATTATTCTGATTCCATCAGCTTTAAGTGCTATAGCAGACTTTCCTTTGGAATTTCCAACCTTGCCAGAAGCTAAACCAAAATATGTGTCAATATCTGATTTTTGGCTTATATAAATTCTTGCTGCATCATGTGTAAAGTCTGAACTTATTGGTTCTACTGTAGATGAATTAGAATCTGGGCTTAAATCAACTCCATATGCTATATTTGAATATCTACCAACAACTAAATCCATACAGAAAGCCTGTGTGTGACCTTTGCCACCATATCCACTTTTAAAATCAGATGGTCTGTCTTTACCTAAAACAATAAATGAATTTCCATTTGAAATTACCTGCTCTATTGAGGCTTGTTTGAATCTTGGAACAAATTCTGGTACATGAGAGTTATTAAACCCTGTATCAGTAATTTTTTTATCAAAACCCTCAGATAATTCAATTGACTCAATTATCTCTGGACTTAATCCCGTTTGGTCTACACTTTTTTTAAAATCACTCATTTTTTACCATCCTGTTGTACTAAAATGCCAACCTTCATTACTTAACGGCAATAACTTGGCCGTTGTAAGACCTTCAGTTACCACTTCTTCACCTTGTAAATTCCAATCTGGGTGGTCAACTATCCACTTTCTAACTGGATGGGCTACATATTCATCATAATTTGCTTTGCTCATAGACACACCTATTATGTGATTTGCTGGGCTATTTACCATTTTTGGACCAAAAGTTTTAGGGTCTGCAATTAAAGAGCGAATTGAATCCATTTTTGTAATTATTACGTCTACTGCCTCGCCTCTTGCGTGCATACCCAAGCCCGGAGCACAAGTTTGAACATCGCATCGTGGGTCGTTTGATTTTGCGGTAAATATTTCATTTTCTGGTAATCTAGGGCAATTTCTTTTTCTCTTTGCTATTCCTGCCGATGGACCAACGTAAACACCGTTATTTGTCAAAAGTGCTGGTAAAAAAATTTGCATAATATTTTGACTAGTTTTGAAATCTGATTCACAAGCTTTTACCAAAGTAATGTACATTTTATTTAATAGTTTATGAAAATCTGGGTGTCCATTAAACTTTCCTGTTCGTGTAAATTTATAAGTTACATTTAATGCATACCAAGTTGTAGTATTTGCACCAGAAACAGATGATTTATAGCCACCCATACTCCAATCTGTTATAGCACTATATTTATATGTCTTCAAAAAATCTAATGTATCCTTTAATTTTTGCACATATTCAGTATTATTACTATTAAAAAGTGAATCTGCAACAAAAGTAGCTGTTTGTGTTATTTCTAAACCACCCTTACATGGACCTTCTGCAAATTCCCAACCACATATTCCTTCTTTGGCTGGGGTCGTTGGATGTGGTCTACCAGAAGTATAACCTCCTGCAAAAGCACTAACAGCAGCAACCTGCTGACCCGCAGCAACCGCAGCTTCGGCTGCTGTTTCACAAGAATAGTATTTACCTATAATATAACCATTTCTTTTATTTTTCTTATCTCTATAATCAACAACTATTAAATCACCGGGCTTAAGAGATAAGCTGTTTGAATCAACCGTAAGAGCAGTAAAGGTATCATGCAATTCAATCAACCCAATACTCTTGCCACCATCTGATGCAGTAGACGAGGCTTCTTTACCAATAAATTGAGGTTCTGGTATCGCTGTGTCGTAGGCATCAATAAGTCTGGCTTTGACAGTTAACACACCTTCAGATACACCACCGTTTAATCCAAAAAAACTAGCAAGCGCACTAGACATAGTTTGGAATATTGAATCATGTTGAACTTTACCACCACCTTCTTCGTTGAATACCGCCAGCACTTTAGCTATATATGGACCAGTATCTTTTAATGAATCTGTTTGATATTGTAAATCATTAGCTTCAGTAGCTTTACCAAAAAATGTTTCTCTTTGTCCTGTGCTTTTAGACTTTTGTGTTATTTTTGCTTGTCTTGCGTTTAATGATTTTAACCCACCAGTTTTTTTTGGAGCATTTACTTTTTCTTTACTTACATCCTCTGAATTTTCTACTTCTGCCATAGTTATGACTCCTTATTTATTTCATCATAAATATCGGCCTTATCATCTTCTGATAAATCACCATATTCTCTATCTTCACGTTTGGCTATAATAGCTGTAAGTTTAACTAACTGTTCATTTGAACGCTGCAAAGATTCAACATATTTAGCAGCTACATGACCCACTTCCGTGTGTCTATGTTCATCTTTACTAATGTATTGCATAACGTCATGTAATAGAGTTGTTGTTAAATCTCTATCTTTTTTTATGTTAGAAATAGCTTGTGTGATGTATTTATCTGTTTTGCTCATATAATAAATAGAGGGTTACTAGATTTTACCAGAATTCCAATCCTGTTTAAATTCTTTATATCGAATTCTTACACGATTAAGATTGTTTACTATCTGCTTTGTATTGAGTCCTGTTATCTCTCTTATATAAAGATACACAGCTTTCTTGTTAAATATTTCAATCTGTTCTGCGTCTTCAAGAAGAATATAGATTGCATCAACAACTTTTCGTTCGTTTGGTTTTAAATCTAGATTTTTCCAATTATCAATTTCGACCCAAAATGACTGCCAGAATTCAGCTTTTTCCCTTTCCACTTCGTATTCATGTTCTTCTATCAGGTTGTCATGTTCTGCAACATTAAGAATATCATCATATAAAAGCTCTCTTCTGTTTTGCTCTGCTGTTTTCTTTACTTTATGAATAAACCAATTCTTTGTAATAACTGAGAAGTATGAAAAGGCTTTAGAACCAGAATTTGGGTCGTATTTATCGAGAATAGTAGTTAGCCAAACTTTACAATCCTGTCTTAAGAATTCAATATCTGGTAAAGAAGTAAACCTATATGTAAAAACTATCTTATCTACCATTTCCGAAAAGGCTGGTTCGATATAATTCACGTATAGGTTAGTTCTAATAACATTATCTTTTGTAGAGCAATAATCAATTATTGCTTGTTCGTGGTCTTTAGAAAAATATTCATTATTCTTTGGTTTCATTATCTTCTCCTTCTTGTGTTTCTAGAAGGGAGAATCTATCACCAGCCAGTTTTAAATTATCAACCATATCTTTAGTGTGCTTAAGCAAATTCTCAATAGTAACATCGCCATAATATGTTTCCATCTCAGATATCATCTTAATGTGACCGAGATATTCTTCCATCAAGGATTGTAGCTCCGAAACAGAACTTATGGCATCTTTAAATTGATTAATCAATTTTCTGATATACCACGCTAACATACCGTTTAATACTAACGATATTAAAAATAAAATAAACCATAAATAAACCATTATTTAGCTTCCTTACGTATTTGATTACGATAATCTTTTAATTCCTGTTTAGCTTCCTCTATTTTTTCCCTAACGAGAGAGCCTGCTTTTTGACTTTTGTTTTCATTTGTAGATTTTATAGTATTAACAGGAAATAGGATTTTTTTCAAGGTTTCTGTACCACATTTTTCACACAAAGAAAGCCTTTCATCACTTGAATGAAAGGCTTCTACTTTGTTCTCACAATTGGTACAACTGTAAGAATATCTTGGCATTAGTTAGGCTCTATAGAGTCCAATGAGACTACTGGTGGATTTGTGACGACCAAGCCTTCATCTGATTGTTCTAAGATAAACCCTTTTAATGTTGGAACAATATCAGACTGTTCCATAAGTGATTTTTGAAGGGCGAGCATTAAAGCCCCTATTGCTTGATTTGAAAGTTGCATTATCTATTCTCCTTAATTATGTTTTGTAAATCCGTTTCGTACATCATGATTGCTAGGTCTTTAAGTTCTGTTTTTGGAAACCAATTAAGAACTCTATTAGCTTTTTCGGCGTTCCCTAATAAATATGGAACTTCATGAGGTCTAAATAGTCTTGTGTCTATTTCTAAATGTTTGTTTATATCCAATCCAGCATATTCAAACACTATGTCAAGGAATTGTTTTACTGAATAAGCCTTGCCAGTTGCAATAATATAATCATCGGCTTTTTCTTGTTGTAGCATTAGCCACATCGCCTCAACATAATCGCCAGCAAATCCCCAATCTCTAACAGAATCTAAATTACCTAAATATAACTTATCTTGTAATCCTAATTTAATTTTAGCTGCTGCCATAGTGATTTTTCTAGTTACGAAAGTCTCTCCTCGTCTTGGAGATTCATGATTGAACAATATACCAGAACAGGCAAACATATCATAAGACATTCTATAATTACGCATTAAATTGTGTGCAAATACTTTAGCATTTGCATATGGAGAAGCTGGTGTTAGTTTGCTATCTTCATTATAAGGCCAATTTGGATTATCGCCAAACATTTCTGATGATGATGCTTGATAGAATTTAGTTTTAGGGCATACAGTTCTTACAGCTTCTAATAAATTAATAGTTCCCATAACAATTGTATTTATTGTGCTTTGTGGAATATCAAAAGAAACTCTAACATGGGATTGAGCAGCAAGATTATATACTTCATCTGGTTTATACTTATTTAACAGTCTATACATGCATGATGTATCATCTAATTCAAAATACTCTAAAACAAAATTAGGATTGCTATAGAATTTATCAATTCTATCTGTACATAAAAGAGAAGTTCTGCGTTTTAGACCAATTACTTTATATCCTTTTGATAATAATAATTCTGCTAAATAAGAACCATCTTGACCTGTCACGCCTGTTATAAAGGCTGTTTTCATTAAATACCTCTAATATTTGGATAATTTAATTTATACCAATTACATACATTTGTCAAGGCAATATTGATATCAGTATAGCTATTTTTATCGAATCCAAGATTTATTAGCTTTGAATTATCAGATGGTTTTTTAAATTGTCCATTTGGTTTTGTGGTATCCCACACAATTTGTCCATTAAACTCAATTTTATTTGCAATCATTTCGGAAATTTGCTTAATATTATATTCTTTAGTATTACCAATATTTATTGGAGTTTCACCATCATATGAATTAAGTAAAAATAATAAAATTTGTGCTAAATCTTTTGAATATGTAAATTCTCTTAGCGGAGTACCATCACCCCATAATACAACATCTTCATTATTATTTTTAGCATCATACATTTTTCTTATCATAGCAGGAATAACGTGAGAATTGTTTAAATCAAAATTATCATGCTCTCCAAATAAGTTGTTTGGAACTGCTGTAATAAAATTACATCCATATTGTTTTCTATAAGCTCTTGATTGAACGTCAATCATCCTTTTGGCATATGCGTAACCATAATTAGATTCATGTGGTGGCCCATTATGAATTTGTTCTTCTGTAAGAGGATACGAAACAATATCTGGATAAATACATGTACTAAGCAAGGATAAAACCTTTTCTACTTTATAAACCATTGAATAATGCAAAACATTTGTGTTAATTCTGATATTGTCAGCGTAAAATTGACCAAGCTGTTCTGTATTGGCTTTTACTCCACCAACCTTTGCAGCTAGATGGATAACCTTTGTTGGTTTTAAATGTTTAAACATATATCTAACATCAGCTTCGCTAGTTAAATTACAATTTTCTGAAGAGATAAAAACTGCATTAGGAACAAAGGGCTTTAATGCATTACCCACCATCCCAGAACCACCTGTAACTAATAAACATTCTTTCATATTATTCTACCCTCTTAAGAAGCACATTGTCCTCATAAAGATTTTCAAACAATGTTTCTATTATTTGAAAATTATTTGTTTTAAAAAATTCTATCATTTCTTCTCTACTTGGAGCATCTTTATATAAAGACACATCTTTTGGTATCTCTGTTATTATATATTTAACATTTTTTAAATATTTTCCAAAACCTTTTAGTGCTTCTATTTCAAAACCTTGAATATCTGCACAAATTAAATCAATATTATTAATTTTAAATTTTTCAATAATATTTTCAATTTTAACAATTGTTAAAACTTGTTCTGTTTCTTGTTGTTTGTGGGAATCATAAATTCTTGGTAAAAAAGAAGATGCTCCGGGGTTGTTTTCATATATAAATTTATAAAATTTCTTAGTTTCATTTTTAGAACCAGCACCATATGGGAAAAAATAAATTCTATCTTTTTGTTGTTTATCTAAAAGATTTAAATTATGCTCGCACAGTCCAATTGTGTCTGGATTACATTCAAATGCATATATGGTAGCTTCTGGGTAGTATTCCGAGAGCGAAATCGTATCTCTGCACTCTCTTGCGCCTAATTCAACAATATTTTTTATTTCATTTTTTGGTATATGTTTGACAAACTGTTCATCTAGATAAGCCCCAGAGAAATCAGAAAACTTATAATTTTTCATATATTAAATCATCCTTAGTTATTTACTAATAACCAAATATTATAAAAAAGCAAGTAAATTGTTAACATTTTTTAATGTAATATTTGTTTTTTCTGTATTAAATTCTAATATTTTATTATGTTTATTATATTTTGTAGCTTTAAATAAACCTTCTAATAAGACAGAGTTGTTGTTGATAAGGTTATCAGTATAGTTATAATCAGAAAAGTGAATTGTATCTATTAAATAATTTTTTAATAATTCTGCGTCTATAGTTTTATAGTCTTCGACAAATAAATGTAGATTTATTTTACAATTATTTAATTTGTGTGATTCAATAAAATTAATAATATCTAATGATGTTTTTAGCAGTACATTCTTTTGGTAATCTAAATTTTCTATATTAAATATCATATCAGTATCACTCATTAAATAATTTATACTGTAAAAGGTTTTTATAAAATTATCAAATTTATCAATATTTTGTCTCTGTTTTGGGGAGCCAAATAATAATTTTTTACATTTTAATATTTTTGCATATTTACATATACTTTTTAAATGATTGACAATTTCATCCATATCAGAACTATTGCTAAAATTTACTTCTTTATTATAAAATATACTTTGTATGGAATTTACTTGTATTAGATTACTTTCAAGTTCATAACTTAATTTTTGTACATCATACTCAGTAATATTTGACCAATCTTTTGATAGCAAATTTGTAAGCGAACAATCAATAATAAAAATATTGTTATTTTTTAATTGGCTTATTAACTCAGTATTTTTTGCAGATATTCCACTAGTTGTTATTCCTAACATTTCTAATATATTTCTCCATTTCTATTAAAATAATATTTTTATTTAAAAAATAATAATCATTGATATAACCAGAACGCATATCATAAAATATGCCTTTTGTATCAAAATTTAATTGATTTTTGAGTTCTGGGAAAAACGTATCAACAATTGTACCTGTATCAATTGGTTGGACCGATAAATTCAAAACGGGGATGTTGTTTTCAATTAAAAATTCTATATGTTCTCGTAATTTTGATATTGGATACCATTGAAATGAAGAATTCATTTTTATCTTATCTATCATGTTAGAATTTAATAAATCATAAATGTAATTTTTTTCTAGATAGTTTCCAAACAATGCTGGTAGTCTTATCACATGGGTACAATCAGTCATTTGCATTATTTCATTTTCAAATATTCGTCTATTATTTCCATAAGGTTCAATATTAAAATTAATTGATTGTTCGTTTTCAATAACACAGTTATTGTTGTATATATCTATTGTTGAAAACAAAATTAATTTTTTAAATTTTGTTTTTTTTAATATGTCAACCAAAGACATTATGTTATCCAAATCTTTTTGTTTGTCTTGATTTACTAACCATTTTTTACCACTTGGAGCAGCACATAGTATTATATCATGTTCCTGTTGATTTATGAGAGAGATGTTTTTACTATCATAAACTTGATGTTTAAACTCACTATATTGATTTAGTAAATTTTTTCCTACAAATCCTTTACCTATTATTGTAATTTTTGACATATTTAGAAATTTCCTCTGCAACATATATACAAGTTGTTATCTTGCCTTGTAAAATAGAAATAACATTATCATTACACATAATATTGCTAGTCCTTAAATCATTTTTATCATCTTTAATTTTTACTTTATAAGAAACATAAAAATTAACAATATCAATATTATTAAAGGAAAAAAACTGCCTTGATTCATCAATCATATTTTTAGAATATTTTAATAATTGTAAGTTATCTAAACTATTTCTAAATTTTTGTGCTTCTAACAAGCTGTCTGTTTTAATCAAAGGAGTGTTTGATACGTGCGACAAGGTATATATATTAGAATCTTGAGTTGGATATATGGATGGAAACTTTCCATCTACAACTGTAAACGCTATGTCATTATCTTTAAATGGTTTATTTAAAACTGGTAGCAAACACACTTCATATTTTAAATCAGAATTATCAGTCAAATTATTATTATAATAAGAAGCATTAACAACAATATTAAATTCTTTCTTTAATTTACAGATATCTGTAACCTCAGTATTATAAGAAATTTTAATCTTGGTATTTTTTTCTAGAGAATGTTTTATTAATTTGGACAATAAATTTGTATTAATACCTTTTTCTTTTACAAGAAAAGCAGATTCTAAATTATTTATATTCACAAAACTTTTATATTTTGTTAATTCAACCTGTTTTACATCATGATTTTTAAAAACAGAAGAAAACGTATCTGTATCTATCAAAGACTCATATTTTGATACAAAATAAATATTATTATTTATATCAAATATTGAGTCTTTATAATATTCATTATACAATTCGTTTGTAAACAATATTTGTTCAATAGTCTGAGGGGAACGTGGATAATGATACCCCAGATGGTATCTGTGTTGGTTATTGACAGAAGCTTCTAGGAGTATATTTTTGTTCTTTTCAAATATTGTAATTTCTTTTACAAATTCTAATTTTGATAATGCTAATGCAATATTGGTTCCAAAAATACCACCACCTATTATAGCAATTTTCATTTATTTATTCCATAAATTAAATCAGCCAATAATTCATGATATTTTGGCTCCATATCTCTATTATTATCTATCTTTATTCTTATATGTGATGAATTTTTTATCTGTTGAATATCATTAACTATTATTTCATAATCATTATTTGAGGTGATATTTAATCTATTAATTGGTTTGATTGAAATATTTAATTCATGTAATAATTTCCCAAAAAATATATCATCTGTATTTGGATACAATACGTGATTAACTGTATATTGATAGTCAAATATTGTTTTCAACAATTCGGACGAATATAACGCACCAGCACCTGATGGGAACAAATATGATAGACCATTAAATGAATAGTTTCCTATAACAGACGCACATAGATTATTGTCTAAGCTATTACATTCGGATAATAATTTATCAACATTTATAAAGGTAGATAAATTGGTTATAAACACATAATCATATTTTATATCACTCATATAGATAAAATATTTAATGCTTTCTAGTATTTTAATTTTAAGACATTCCCAATTATTTTCATAAGCTTTTATCCAAAAATTATTATTTTTTTCATCCAAATAGTGATTTATTTCCATATTTGGATTTGCTTTTACATAAACAAAATCTATTTCTTTTTTTTGAGATAAATAATTTCTATTTATTTGTTCTATTTTTTCATAAACTTCGTTATGATAATTTGAATATCTTTTATCGTGATTTTTAATAATAATTAATAATTTTTTATTCTTTAACATTATATCACACAATAAAAATTGATTTAAATAATGGAATCAAATCCTGTTCAAAACGTGACAATGGACGGAGCATATGAGAATCTATATATTCATTATTTTTTAATTTATCTATATTATAAAACCATCTGTCTCTATCTATTCTAAGATTTGCAACGCCGCCGCTCCATCCTCTATTAAATTCTGTTAATGTTATTTCTTGATTGTGTATTGAATCATATAAATTTTGAGAAAAACACATTTCATCAGTATCCCATCCATAACCCTTGTTCCACCACTCCAACATTACACTACCTATTTGTTCTTTATTTGCTACTTTAGTTACTTTAGAAAAAGTCTCACCAAATCCTGCCAAATAGCAAATTGGATGTCTTTTAAATGAAACAAAATCCATATGATTATATGCATCAGAAGACAAACTTAAAATAATATTATCTTCTTTATTTTTTAATCCATCTAATGAATTTACAAAATATTCTCTAGATAACGGCAACATATCTATATCCGCAGTTATACATATTCTGTTTGGAAACAAAGCTGGCAATAAAACTCTACAAATTTGTGATTGATTTCCGAATGGTATTATTTCTGGGTTTACAAAATGATTTTCTTTATCAACAACATTATAATAAACTTCAAAACCAAAAGACTCCCACGCTTTTGTTACATATGGAGCAAAGTCACTATAGAATGGATTCTCGTCACTTGAGAAAAATACTATGGGCTTTTGTAACGTCATTTATGAATTTCCTTTAAAATTTTCTAAGTAATTGACAAGAACTCTTCGATATATTTCATGTGGAATATCGTTTTCATCATATACTTGACCTATAAATTCATAATTTAATCTGGGGATTGTAAATCTTTTACCATCATAAAAATCATCATGTATATAGCAATCGTTATTATAAAGATTCCATATATAATGTGCCAAAAATATTTGGTCGTAATGATAAGATTCTGTATTAACATAACTGTTTAACATATTATGAATATTGTTATTAAATCTTGTTTTATTCAATCCCCACATGCCAGCTAGTATTGGAAATCCATTATGATTTGGATGGTCTTTCATGATGTGCAATGTTTTGCCACTTGCAATCCATTCATCAACTGCATTTTTTTCTCGATAAGACAATCTTGAATCAGTATCTCTAAAAATAACATACTCAGCATCATTATCATCAATTGTTTTAAATCTTTCTACTGCTGTTTTCCAGTTTCCTTTCTCGTTTAACAAAACAACTCTAGCTTTGGAGGATAAAGCGTCTATTATATTTTTTGGTACATCATTAGCTATATAAAACTTGCAACTCCAATCTGGATATATCTCCTGTGCTAATTCTAAATTCTTTATTGCACCAATTGTATACTTTGGATTATCACCCCATAAACTAAATGAAATATATTTCATTTTGGAAATCCTTGTATTTTTCTATAGTTAAAATTATTTTTATCATAAGATTTTAATTCGTTTGTTTCGTTTTCTTGATATAATTGGTCAAATGCTATATTTGGATTATGTGCATGTAATTCATGCTTTATTATACATTTATCTATAAATTTTAATTTATTGTCCCTTAATCCTATTTCTGTATACTCATTATCGCAATACCAAGTTTTGTAGCTAGGATGATATATATATCCAAATTCTTCGTATCTTTTTCTTCCCATAATAGACATAGTATTTAAATCAGTTCTATATCCGTCATAAAACCACAAACCACCATCTAAATTTGGAAAATTTTGTTTCATATTTTCTACAATAATTTTATCATAATGCTTGATTTGAGGAATCATATCGTCAGCAGCAGATATCAATATATCCCAATCATATATTTTGGTATACTTATTGATATCTCTATTTATTGCATCTATCTTAGTGACTCTATTTGAGAAATAATATTTTAAATTTTTAATTTCATTAAATTTGTTTAATGTATTTGAATTATTCATATCAACGTCGTCATAATCACATGAAATTAAAAATCTACATTCATTTTCATTACTAAAATTATCAATATATTTATATAATGTTTCAAAAAAACGCTTATTCCTACTTCGTGTTGGAAACTTTATTAGAAATTTCATTTTAATTCCTCAAGATAGTTAGTAAATTCTTCACATTCTTCTGGGAAAAGAACCATGTTCATTCGTTCTCTCAGTAATTGTTTCTTTAGTGTCTGACCTCTCCACTCAAAGTAACTATCATCATTATGCCAAACCATAGAATCCTTGTTAAAGTCAAATACAAATGACTTAGTAACTAAATCAATTGAATATTGTACGTCTTCGGGTATCTGTCCTTCGGCATCTGCATAAACAAGTTTTGTCTCGTCCCACTTAACATCTTTCCATATATTCTTTCGCACCAAGAAGAAAGCACTACTTTGATATAATGCTTTATCATAACTTGGATGGTCATATGCAACTAATTTGTGAGGGTTTAGTGTTGCTCTATCCCAATATCGTGTCCCATCTGGTAGTAAAACTTTATTACCTAGCACATTCCATCCATTATGAGCAGAATAAGTAATTGTGTTTTGTAACCAATTGCTATCCAATACTATATCATCATCGCACCAAGCAATAACGTCATATTTTGCCACTTCTGCTGCCTTATTTCTAAGAACAGCAACCTTGCGTGAATGAGCCTCCTCTTTTCTATCGACAAAAGTTACGCCATCAATATGTCTAAAATTACCTACATCACCACAAACAATGATTTCTACTGGTTTGCCAACTTGAGCTTTTATTGATTTAATTGTTAATTCAGTCTTTTCTGGTCTTTTACCATTAGTTGGGATACAAAAAGAAACACCATCAAAATCTTCTGGTTTAAGATTAGATTTACCAACAATAGAATCAATAAATTGTTGATAAATTTTATCTTTTGCAAACTCTGTTGTGATATAGCTCGCTAATCTTTTGGCTTGTCCACGGAATCTATCCCAATTCTTATACACCTCTCTCATTTGTTCTTTTGCAGAAAGAGCTGTTGGGAAAGCCCACATTGTATCCTTCTCTAAGACTCCACTCCAAACCGCTTCCTGTTGCACAGGCTGAAGTGTAAAGTTGACTCTGGCAAAATGAGGTTTAATCTTTCCTTCTTTATTTGGACAATACATAAAATCTGTTGGGCCAGACCACTCTGTAGTAATAACAGGAAGACCGCAATAGGCGGCTTCAAAGATAGGCAGACCATATCCTTCACCGTGCGATAGGGAAATTAAAGCCTTTATCTTGGGGTGTGTATAAAGCCCTACCATTTCCTCTTCTGTCATATCTCCATGAAGTAGATATACTTTACATTTTGCATCTTTATGGTTGTTTATAATATTATGAATATTAGTAATGGCAAACTCTCTATCAATATGAGAAGCACCAGCCATATGTGTTTTACATACCAATCCTGCATTTGGGTCGTTCTTAAACTCTTCAAGAAACCATTGAATGGTATTTCCAAGATTTTTACGTGGACCCATTTGTGCTATAGTAAGGAAATTAAAGTCTGTTGTTAATTCTAAATTTATTTCTTTTGGCGTTACTTGTTTGACGGGATAATTAATTACTTCAATTGGAATGTTTACTTTGAAATTTGGTATTTGCTGCCCCGTTCTTTGGTCTGTGGCTGTGTAAATACCATTTTCAAAACCTTTCTTAGCAAAGTTTGAAACAACAACTATTTTATCCATTTGATTAGATGGTTGAATCCAATGAGGAGAAATTTTATTAGATTCAATACCAGCAGTATAGCCAATATTAATAGGGGCTAATTTTTTCCACTCATTTGGAATTGTAATTTGTAATGACATATCATATTGTGGTTGACCGTTTGTTGCTTGTATATATTGCGATGTTTTTAATGCAAGAGAGTCAATCCATGCACGCTCCTCGTTATCCTCATGAATCCAGCCACATTGACCCCAAGCGGTTGGGTGTATATAGATATCAAATAAATCTTCTCTTGAACGCAAAGCTCTAAGGGCAAATCTAGATTGCTCGCCATATCCGGAAGCGGTAAGTATTGGTCCTGTAACTAAAATTTTCTTTTTCATTTGATTTCTATAAGCTCCCATGCTTTATAGGCTCTATTAGGCCATGAACCTTTATTCTCGTAGGTATCGGTAATAATTTTATCCCAACGATTAATAAAATCTGTAAAGTTAAAATTATCTATAACATGCTGTCTTCCAGCTTGTCCAATCAATTTTCTTGTTTCTTTTGGAATATCTGTAAAAGTGTCCAATGCTCCAACCATTTGTTCTACTGCAATTCTATCTTCATAGATATATGGCACTTCCTGTGAGCCTATAACTGCTTGTGAAGAAGGTACAATCTCAATACCAAATAATTGGTCACCGTTTCTAACTTGGTCTTGTAAACCACCTGTCTTAGTAACAATAATTGGTGTCTCACAAGCAAGAGATTCTAGCGTAGCAAGACCAAACCCCTCTGCATCTGAGATATTTATAGTTGCATCAGCAGCATTATAGAAATATGCGAGATTCTCTGGTGGTACTTTTTGTTCAGAAATCAAAACCTCTCGATTAACAAGTCCCAATTCAGCCATTATAGCGTGAAGGTCTTGACCATGTACATCTTTGGGGTCAGTATGCATAATGAGTGTTGCTTTTTTTCCAGTTTGTTTTAGGAATTGAGCAAACCACCAAATTAAAGAACCAGATTGCTTACGACGAGCATTTCTGTTGTTCCAGAAGAATATAAACCTATCATCATCAATCTTTAAGTTATCTCGTCTAAATTTTAAAATTGCTTCTTCTGGTAGTCTCTTAAAGATATCAGTATTGACAGCGTGTGGAACATACGTTCTCTCAACTTCTGGTGAAACATTAGCAACGATATCATCTGTTAATTTGCTGATGGTTGCAATATGGTCGTTTGACAAATAAAATTTACGGTTAAAGCTTGGATATGGGTAATTGTCCCAAACATGATAATAAATCATTGGAACATTTGGTCTAATCTCGTTTTCCATTTGCCATAACCATCCCCAAAAACGTGGGTCTGTCATAAACCAAACGATATCTGGCTTTTCTGTACGCATAATAGAGCGAACCACATCTTGTGTACCATAACCATCTACGGGGAAGATAAGCCAATCATCGCCCCATTGTTCGGTCTTTTGAGGTCTATAGTCTGGGTGTTTAATAGCACCTCCAAGACTCAGAACCTTATATTTTCCAGTCTTTAACATACCCTCGATAATATATTTAGATTGAGTTCCGACACCAGAGGGTGACATTGGGTGGTCGGATAGTGTTAGTATC
>Ga0222714_10001329_pt1 | contig 27831 bp, 20 predicted proteins | sample C33_3DmetaG_FD_165048 | JGI IMG/M metagenome (GOLD analysis project Ga0222714, IMG submission 165048) | Estuarine water microbial communities from San Francisco Bay, California, United States - C33_3D | ecosystem: Environmental > Aquatic > Marine > Unclassified | place: USA: California...
AATTCTCTATTCCCCTCAACCGCAAAAACGTCGGTACCATTTCCACTGTCTATGGTTACCGCGGCAGTACCTGTTGCCTTGATGTATGTTGTTTCTTCGATAAGATTGTCCGCCTCCCACCCACTTGGGCCATATTTCCAACGAGTGTTTGTTGTTATATCTGTAAGTTGGATATTATCTATAAATAGGTGTGTACCTCTTGTACCTTGAGTTTCATACCCAAACCCAATTTTCAAATTATTGTATATACTAAAGTATCCTGCGGTCATTGGTGCCCTATAATCCCAAATAGATGGGTATTCTAAATCGGGTGAAACCCCTAAGGTTGGGTTAGCGTTATTGGGATGATGTCTATAAACATAACCATCATACGTTACCGCATACCACCCCGTACCATATTGTGTGTTAGGGTCCCACGCGGGTCTGTTGGATCCGGGGACCCAATCCAATAAACTGTCCTGTATTTCAAATTCTTTTGAGTAATGAGCCCAATCCCACGAATTATAAGACCCCGGAGAGGTTGACCATGCCGTTGGTAAACCGATCCCCAAATCACCCCAACCAACCGTATAATTTTGGTAGACTTGAATTGAATTGCCATTTGTATAACCCCTATAATCAAAAGAAAACCTATACTTGTGTCCCCTAATCGCGCATGCTGATTCGGGTGGGTAAAGAGAGAGTCCTCCCCAAGTGGAGGTTGAACTTATATTTGGGTATCTAAAAATGTGAACAGCATAGAGATTATTCTTTCCGGCATATTTTCTTGCGGTGGTGTAAATGTTAGTTTGTTTATAAATTCCCCATCCACCAGACCCACCTGTTTTCTCTGTACCAAATGTTTGGTTATTAGGGTCTGTCCACCATCTTTCCCCCTCAGCATTTATACTAAATGTTAAGGATTCTAACGCATCATAAGTTTCGGAAATATTAACAGTTTTAAAATTACCTGTGGATTGTTCAAATAAACCACCTACATTGGGATTTAGGGTAGCCCCTTCGATGAATACACCGTTTTCAACAACCCAAGCACTTTCACTAATATCCCATTTTACTTTTCCCATTAATAACTAAATTCTAAATCTCCGTTAGCGTTTTGTTGAATCGTATATGATCCAATTACGATGGCATTACTACCCATATTTAAATTACCTGACATTGTGTCTCCAGAAGAGTTGACAAAACGTGTGTCTGATTCACTCTCAGTATAGTAACGATCATCGTGAGTGTGTGAAGACTCAGCATATTTTCCGTCAATATCAACTGTCCAAGTACCACCATCATTTCTTGTTCCTGTGATGATACCATTAGAAGTATTAAACGTAGCCCCTGTGGTATAGTAATTAGTATTAGTTAAAGTTTCCGTTGCAGTTGTTATACCTGTAATGTGTCCGTAAGAATCTAATAAGATATCTTGGATGTAAGTTCTTCCACTATTGTTGGAGGAAGATGCCGCACTTACCGATGGGTGGGCGGTTAGGTAACCTCTTGATGAAACCCATGATTGAGATGCTAATCTTTGCCATCCTTGCCAACCCACACCGTTTGGAGCACTTGGGTTATCTGATTTGTGTCTGAACCATAGTGCGTCATCCGTATCACCATAGTGGTAACTAAATTGTAAACCATGGGACGCATCCATTCCCAAGTTAACAACACCATTATATGCTGATGGGTAATTACCCGCCGTACCACCATTTAAACTAGACCAAAATCTCGTTTGTGAATATGTGTTAGGGTCTTGACCCGTATTAAAATTATTTAAGTCGTAAACGTTGTGACTGTGACCTGATTCCGCATACTTACCATCAATATCGAGAGTAAGGCTATTTAATCCTTCTCTTCCGAAAGTAATAACTCCAGTACTACTATTCCATGAAACCGCGTTTAAATAGTTGTTGGTATCGGTATTAACAACAGTCTCGGTTGCCGTTGTTATACCTGTAATGTGTCCATTAGAATCGAGTAAAATGTCTTGGATGTAGGTTCTACCTGAATTATCTGAAGAGGATGCCGCCGCAATTGTTGGGTGTTGTGTCAGATATCCGTAAGCTGCGTGGTTACCCCAACCATAGGCACTATTCCATTGTGATGAGTTACCTCCTGACGCATTAATTTGACCACTCGATGCCAAGTCTCCGTTTATACGGGCCGCACCAAATACTTCAAAAGCATATCCGTTACCAGAGTAAGTACCGAATCTTGCCACAGCTGTAAACACATTTGCAGTTCCTGCGGAATTATCTATATAAAGAGGTATTCCTCCACCATGATCATATTTTCTAAGACGAGTAGTATATCTACCATCTGTATATCCGGCTTGGTGTAAATGTAAACCTACAGTGTCAGCACTAGATGTATTATTACTATTACCTGTATTAAATCTATTATAAGAACTTGAGAAGTATAAGTTACCTGAAGCAGTGTCGTTGGAGTCGCTACGTAAGTACCTACCATCTGTTTGTGTTGTGATGTCAAATGACGTTAGATAACCTCTCGTGGAGTGATCACCCCATCCATATGCCGTATCCCAATTGCTAATATTTGTTGATGAGAAATTACTTGAGTTCCAAATTACCGAGTTTTCACCAACATAAGTGTTTTGTTTTGTTACGTTTGTATAAGTGATGTCCTGTACGTCTGGATTATCATAAAATACTGTGATGGCAGCCCCCGCAGTTGGATCTGTGTTTTGGTATGAATGTCCAAATGTATCGGCGGTTATTTTTAAAATTTTGTAGTAAGAAACATCTACATAAACATCCGTATAATATACTTTTTGACCTGAGTGAATCCACCCCGTGTCTGTATGGGCACCTAAAGACATGTTGTACCTGCTGGTATCGGAGTTTAACCCCCTAAAATCTGTTACTTGAAGGTTTAATGTTTGATTCTCGGTTCCATTATAGTATCCGAACAAATTATATCTTACGTACCCCGAATTGTAAGTTTCCTCTAATAATTCAAATTCAATGTTTTGCCACGTATCGTCCCAATGTTTTGGACAATAGTATACTCTAGCAATTCTATATCTTTTTGCTTGAGTACCTGATGCCGATATATCGGTCCATTTTTTCCTATCTGTGGCATCTTGGTACCTACTATCAGAGTCAGATTTAGTATAATATCTGTCGTCGTGGGTGTGTACCGATTCAGCGTATTTTCCGTCAATATCTACGGTAAATGTATCTCCGTCGTTTCTTGTGAAAGTGATAACACCATTTGATGTATTAAAAGTTGCTCCGGTGGTGTACTCATCTGTATTAACGACCGTTTCAGTCCCCGTTGTTATTCCCGTAATATGACCAAACGAATCCAGAAGAATATCTTGTATATAAGTTCTACCCGAATTGTTAGATGAACTTGCCGCGGAAACTGATGGGTGGGCTGTTAGGTATCCTCTCGTAGAGTGATCACCCCATCCGTATGCGGTATTCCATTGTGATGAGTTACCACCACTTACCGTTATTGATCCAACCAGCGTTACATTACCTGATGTGTCTAATATAAAATCTAACCCAGGAGATGATCCCGCACCCATAAAAATGGAGTCGTTATGGTTAATCGATATATATGAGTTATTTGGGGTGTATGAACCGTTTGAGGTACCGATTATAACATCAATACCACCATCACCTAAGAATGTTCTTGCCCCCGAACCAAATGAGTCCGATACACTATCAATCTGTATTCTAAACAACCCGTTTGAACCAGCACTATCACCGTATATAATAACGGGTTGTGTTGATGAAGTACTCATACTCAAAGTGTTATTGAGTGTAAGTGCTCCGTTGAGGGTTAATGCCGTCGATGTGGATGATCCTCTCGAAGTTACTGTTGCCAAAGTATCGGTCTCACTGTAAGATGTCAAATACCTACCATCGATATCTACCGTCCATGTTCCACCGTCGTTTCTTGTTCCGGTAATAATACCGTTTGATGTGTTGAAGGTTGCCCCTGTTGTATACCAGTTGACATCGGTATCAACCGCAAATCCACTTACATCTACCGTAGATCCGTCGGACTTTGTTAAACGTAATGTCTGAGTCCCACTGTTATATGTACCTCCCGTAACAGTGACATCAGATAATGTCTCCAACATCTGAATACTGTATGTACCACCGTTGTTTCTTGTGAAGGTTAATGTTGCGGTGGTACCATTCCATGTAGCACCTGTGGTGTATTGATCGGTATTAACGACGGTTTCGGTTGCGGTAGTAATTCCCGTAATGTGACCAAATGAATCTAATAAGATATCTTGGATGTAGGTTCTACCTGAGTTGTTAGATGAACCTGCGGCACTCACAGATGGGTGAGCAGTTAGATAACCTCTTGTAGAGTGATCACCCCATCCATACGATGTATTCCATTGTGATGAGTCACCTCCTGCGGCATAAACTATATTTGAGAAGGTGGCATTTTTATTTCTATCAAGTCTTAAAACTAAGTTAGGTGAGTTAGCACCAGCCGAATCTGTATAGAATTCTAAGTATCCATCCGCAGTATTTCCTGTGGTGTCCGTACCACCCTTAATGGCGGCCCTTAAAGTTTTAATGTAATTACCACCATCATAGTAGTTGTCCGTAAATGTTAAAATCGAACCTTTCTGATCAGTATCTGATTGCCAATCATTGTAAAGATCCAAATGGGCATTAGCCGAACTCATTGCGGTTTGACTAACATGGTTAGATGTTTTTGTAATTGTACCACCACCAAGTGATAAGTACCTACCATCAATATCTACCGTCCATGTTCCCCCGTCATTTCTTGTACCTGTGATAACACCACTGGAGGTATTAAAAGAGGTTCCCGTTGTGTAGTAATTTGTGTCAGTGTTGACAACGGTTTCTGTGGCCGTTGATAAACCTGTTATATGACCATACTGATCAAGTATAATGTCTTGTATGTATGTTCTACCACTATTATTGGAAGATCCCGCCGCCGATACAGATGGGTGAGAGGTTAGGTATGAACCGGTTACACTCTCTAAAGATGTTAATCTACTATTTTGACTACTATTTGTTGTATTATTCGAACCTGTATAGGTGTTGAATGAATTTCTTAAAGTAGTTACGTCGCTGTCGGTAGCGTAAGTGGCGTCTAAAGAACCTGTAAAGGTTTCAATCGAATCTAATCTTCCGTCGAACGATCCGGTGGTTAGTTCAATAGAGGATAACCTACTATTCTGTGTATTGTTTGTAGTATTATTAGAGGATGTGTAAGAATTTAATGTATTTCTTAACACAGTTACGTCACTGTCAGTTGCATATGTGGCATCTATCGATGCAGTAAAAGACTCCAAAGAATCTACCCTTCCATCCAACGTACTTATGTCATTGGCAATATTACCAATCGTAGTAGCATTGGACGATGTGTAGTCATTAAAGTCACCCCTCAACCTATTAACATCTTCGTCAGTGGCATACGTCGCATCTAAAGACCCTGTAAACGTTTCTAACGAACTTAATCTACTGTTTTGAGTAGAATTAGTGTTATTGTTAGAAGATGTATAGGTGTTAAAGTCAGTTCTAATAGACCCACTTTGTGTCTCAAGTTGATTTAGTCTTCCGGCCGCACTTCCCGTAAATAAATTAATGGATGTTCTGGATGTTTCTAAAGACGTTAACCTATTATTTTGAGTGGTATTTGTACTGTCATTAGAGGTTGTATAATCATTAAGATCACCTCTTAACCTATTAACATCTTCGTCAGTCGCATAAGTTAAATCAATACTACTAGTAAATAATTCTAAACTATTGAATTTATTAGAAGCGCTCGAGGTGAATGAATTCAATGAGGTTCTTGACGACTCTAAACTACCTAATCTATTGTCTTGGGTTGAATTCTTACCATCATTGGATGATGTGTACGTATTTAATGTGGTTCTTAGGTTAGTTACATCCTGATCTGTTGCATATGTCGCATCTATAGATCCAGTAAATGATTCTATAGAACTTAGTCTACCGCTCGCACTTGAAGTAAATGAATTTAATGAGGTTCTTGACGACTCTAAGGAGTTTAATCTACCGTCTTGAGTACTATTTCTACCGTCGTTAGATGATGTGTAAGAATTAAATGCCGTTCTAACGGATCCCGACTCAGTCTCCAAAGAATCAAGTCTACCATCTAATGTGGTTAAGTCACTATCAGTTAATAATCTCTCCTCACTGTCCTTAGGTCCACCAATCCAATAGTTGTTAACACCGTCCCACAATAATGATCCCGACAATAATCCGGGGGAAGTCATATCTCTAACTTCAATACCCGCGTTTGCCGCACCACTACCATTTAAAGAAATGATATTATCAGAAATGTCAACAGTTGTAGAATTGACTCTTGTTTGGGTACCTTTTACTAATAAATCCCCCTTAATTGTTACATTAGAACCCGTAAATTCTAACCCCGTATCAACCTTAGTTTCAAATGTTTCTAAATCACCAATTCTATTAATGAGAGATCCTGAAGTTGTTTCTAACGATGATAATCTACTATTCTGAGTTGAGTTAGTGTTATCGTTTGACGCAGTATACGATGAGATGGTGTTTTTAAACGATTCTAGAGTGTTTAATCTACCATCTTGAGTCGCATTTCTACCGTCATTAGAGGATGTGTATGTGTTAAAGTTCGTTCTTATTGACCCACTTTCAAGTTCTAAACTATCTACCCTACCATCTAATAAAATAATGTCGGAGTTCAATGAACCCGTTTTAGTTTCTAATGAAATTAATCTACTATTTTGAGTGGTGTTTGTGGTGTTGTTAGATGATGTGTAGGTGTTAAGAGTTGTTCTTAAACTAGTAACATCGCTATCTGTTGCGTATGTCGCATCTAAAGACCCTGTAAACGTTTCTAACGAACTTAATCTATTGTTCTGTGAACTGTTAGTATTGTTGTTTGATGAGGTGTAAGAATTAAAGTTAGAGTATAGTAAACTTACCTCCACACCGTCAACCGTACCAATTAAATCAATACTACCTGTAATAATTAATCCGTTGGCAAACACTATAGAGTTTCCATCGGAAGAAAGTATTTTGTTACCCGATGCTATCTGAACGGGAGCGTCTAATTCAATGTTACCATTACCCGAAGCAGTTAAGGTGATGTCACCGTCAACCGTTTGTAATGTAATGGTGTCTGAACCCGTTTCTAATATTTTAATAGACTCACCAGAATCAGTCGTAACCCTAAGTTCCGTACCTGTCGTAGACAATACCTGTTGTCCATTAATGTATAGTGAACCTGATGATAGATAAAGGTCTCTCCACTGCTTTGTGGGTGAACCTAAATCAATTGTATCCGTAGTTTCGGGAATAACCGATACATTAGTTATTAAACCAGCGTTTGAGATCGATGCTGTTGCGGTGGTATTGGAAATTCTGGCTAGATTTAGTCCCGTAACTGAGGATGCGGGGACATTTGTCAATAATGAACCATCTCCACGGAATGAACCTGTGAATGATCCCGACAATGCTGCAACCTCATCAGCACCACCGACTAAGTCAGTTAATTTTAGTTTTCCATTACTAACTTTTAATACTTTTTTACCGTTACCACTACCTAATTCTATCTCAGAGGCTACTATTTTTTTGAGATTGTTACTTCCGTCTTTAATCTCCAAATCACCAACATCGGTTTTACTTAGTTTGGTACCACCAAGATCTATGGTATTACCAGCCAAATAAATGTCTCTCCACCTCTTACCATCAGAACCAATGTCGTGAGTTAGGGTACCCTCAGGTAACAACGATCCACTTATTGTTTGGTCACCTCTAAAGACATTACTTCCCGTTATAGCGAAAGACCCCGAATATTGTTCAAAACTCGATGTTAGTAAGTATGATGCTGCGTGGGACGCACTGACCGCCGACTGTACTTGTCCCTGAATCTGTGCCGTACCATAGATAGTACCTCCTACGACTAAATCCCCTTGGATATTTGCTGATGCGGATACGGAGAGGGAACCCGTAATATGTGGATCAAATATATTCATCTATTAAACGCGTTTTCTTTAATAGATAAATACTTTATATTTCAATAGTGGGTTAAATTTTCACACCATTTATACAAGATCGGGGTATAAAGTTTTTAAAAATGGTAAAATAACATCGTGACTAAACCTTTCATGACCATATGGGGTTGGGTGTATTCCCGAACCTTCGGGTAATCCACTATGTCCACAATTTTCTTTTACCCATTCATAACAACCATCTACGGGTATAAAGTGATTAAAATCTATTTGTTTATAGAGGTACTCTAAATCTAAATCTTTTTTATCAAAATATTTAAAAATATCCATATAGGTTGTCATAAAATATTTTATCTCCCTTTCTTTACAAAAATATTGTACCAACAACATAGACTCTAAGGTTTTCACCCACGAACCCACAAAACTGTGGTAATTCTTATACCAAATCATGGAGTATTCGTCTTTCCAATGAGGATTCATTATAACCCAATTCTTTCTAACATCATTTGCGGTAACGGATGTTGGGTTTTCTAAAAATCCATTAATATCTCTCCACTTAGATAAATCAGGGGGTGTGTGATGTCCCCCAACACTTATGTATTCCTCATGTCGATCAACCCCACTCCACATGACCCCAACCAAAATTTCATCGGGATTTTTGGTCTCCAGTAATTTGTCTAAAGTAAATAATAATTTTCTAGATATAATACCATTACCTTGAGATCCCATACCCACATTTATTAGGTTTTTCTTTAAACCTAAACCCTGTGCCGTAAAGGTTGGCCAATTCCAATCCTCAAAGGTGAAGCTACACCCAGATGCAACCATTATATTCATATCACTTCCTGAGGTTTTTTCTCTGAAAATTCAAAACCTGTTAACTTAGTGTAGAGTTTCTCTCCACCAGAAATTTCAGGTAAATCCATTCCTTTATATTTCTTTTTATAATAACTATGTATTTTTCTAAGTTCCGAATCACCAATCTCTTTTCTTAATTTATCAATAATAATAACCTGAATAATATCGTACCATTTTAAATAACTAACATGAAGAAACCCGTTAAATTTTTCATCGAAGTAGTTTTTAATGTCATCAATACTTTCAATGGATACTTCTTTAAATTTTTCCTCAACTGGAGTATCATAAAAATTCTTGAATTTAGATAGTTTTGTAATCATACCCTCATCACAACAATTACACTTTAAATGTTTTTGATCAAGTAATCTTAATCTAAATGGGAAGGTAACATCATCCACATTCGCAACATTATTGTTGGGATCAATCTGCATGATCGGGTTCTCATCGAAAATTACATGGTCATTTTTTTTGTTGGACTTTTTGTAATTTTTATCCAACATCCTTAGGTGAACGTGTAACATCAGTTGCTCCACATAACAAGAACCGAATTGTTCTTTATCTATTTTTTCTTTATTCTTTTCATAGTGTTTAATCGTCTCCTCACAAACGGTAGAGAAAATTTTCGGATTCTTAACATAGACAATATTCATGTTAGGGATTGTTGGGAAATGGGTGTTATCAAAAACCTGTTTGTTCACATTTTCCATTAAGTCAAAGAATAACTTACTATATGTTTGATTCATATAGAAAAACTCATCGAACCCTCTTAAACCTTGAAGTACGATATTCGGTATCTGTTGGTAATAATTCTCAACGAAGGATCTAAATGGGTAGTTAACGTCATAATCCTCTTTTTTAGTAATGTCTTTGACTTTTTCGTCTGAATCTAATGTAATCATGAAGGTAGTTTTCTTTTCCTTCTCTTCGGGTGCTTTGGGAATGTTACAGAAATAGTATTGGTAAAGACTTTTCATCAATTCATCCTTTTTATAACCTTCGGGAACATACATATCCACATGACTAAAAAGATAATCTTGATCGTAGGTGTCAAATTCAATCCTATTAAACAGTAGTGTATCGGTATCGATGTGAAGAAATGGTTCTTCCATTGATTGGTAAACCTTTACTTTAGGTACACTCCACGTATCTGCATCTTCTTTTTTAACGATATCACTATTAATTTCATCATAAGGTAGTTCGAGATCTTTTATTTGTTGACACGCCTTTTCATCCCCATAAAACGATATGTTTCCATAATGTTTTTTCGCAAGAATTAAACTTAGGTACTGTACGTACAATATTTCTTTCCAAATCAGACTGTGTTTGTCTACGTATGTATGTGCTACTTTCATATTAATGTTTGTAAATGAATGGATCCCTCTTCTTTAATTCCTCAATTTTTCTTTTGTACTCTTCCTCTCTTAGTTTTTTCTCCTTACGAGATTTAAACCAATTAATTATTTTTCTTATCATGTCTTTTGTTTTTAAAAATTATAAAGTTTTGTAAAACCAATATATCGATATCAACATCGTCAAATGTCTCTAAAGCCTGCATTGGTGTCATAACCATTGTTTTGTCTTTCACATTGAATGACGTATTCAATAGGATTGGGTAACTAGTTATTTTTTCGTATTCCCTTAGTAGTTGGTGTATTGGATTATCTTTCCTTACCGTTTGTACCCTGGCGGTACCATCAACGTGCGTAACAGAACTCAATTTGTCCACATATTCACCCTTAACTCTCACAACTTGATTCATGTATGGTATGTTATCGTTAATCCAAAAAAAATCGTGTTGCCTTTCTTCGGTAACCATTGGAGCGAAGGGTCTAAACCCTTCTCTTCTTTTAACCAAACTATTAATCCTATCTTTCATTTTTGGGTTAGTGGGGTCGGCCAAAATGGATCTATTTCCTAATGCCCTTGCCCCGAACTCAATCTCATCTTTGAACCATCCCACGACCTTACCTTTAGAGAGTTCTTTCGATACAATTCTATTAAGTGTGTCATTGTTATGTGCCAAAATATATACTCTTCCGATTAGCTTATCTTTATGTTTAGCATTGAAGGTGAAGGATGGTCCTAAAAAGGGTGTGGTTGGTATTCTCACTTTACGACCTTCATTAATTAGATAATTAATTACAGAACCGATGGACGAACCCGCATCCGATGGTGCGGGTGGGATCCAAAGATGTTTAAATCCTGTTTTCGTGTAGACTTTACCATTTGCGGATCCGTTATAAGCACACCCACCACCTAAACAAAGATTATCCGTATTGTATTTTTCTTTAACATACCTAAGTAAGTCAAAAAACACCTTTTCATAAATGTATTGTGTTGCGTATGCCAAATCTTGGTGTTCTGATGTTATTTCCTCTTCAGGTAGTCTTGGTAAGATACCTAAAAGTTTACTTAATTCATAATTAAACATCACTTTATCCGATTTGTCCCACTCAAAATACTTTTGATCACAAACGATTGTGTTTTCTTTAAACTCAATGACTTTAGATAATTTATCGATTAAATCTGTTTTTTTACCGTAAGGTGCCAACCCCATTAATTTATATTCACCCTCATTTGGTTTAAATCCAATAAATGAGGTCATTGCGGAATAAAATAATCCAATAGAGTGTGGGTACGTTGATATGGTTTCTACTTCCATAGAATTACCATCAAAATAAGATATGGTTGTTGTATCATATTCACCAACACCATCTATAGACACTACCGCAGATTCTTTAAACGGTGAACTAAATGCAGAATAATAAAGATGGGAATGATGGTGTTTAGAATAAAAAACTTTATTAGATATACTAGGTATTAGTTTATCTAATTCTCTTTTATTACTTAAAAAATTTATATAATTCTTTATTGAGTAGAATGGTTTTTTAAAAATTAACTTTTTACTGTATTCTATAACTCTCTCTTTTTTAAGTTGGGGGTCCTCATAGAAACAGACTGACTCAATATTATCTTTATTTAATTTAAATTTTTTTATTATATATGAAATTGTTGATTTAGGGAAACGACTATCGTGTTTAATTCCTGTAAATTTTTCTTCTTCACAAGCAAAGACTAACTCCCCATTTTTAAATAGACAGGCGGAAGAATCATGATAATATGCCGAAATACCTATTATAAACATCTATATTAAATTATTAATCTTTTCAAACCACTTATCTGCCAATATGTCTTGTTCATCCTCATTGGTGTGGAATGGATATTTGGCGTTTTCTTCCTTTGAATAATAATTTTGTGGTATGAGATCACTGTAAGGGGGAATAACGCTGGACCCACCAAAATCTAAAATTGTTTGATCTAACATATGATTCAAAACATAGAAACGTATGTTGTTTTGGATTAATTTTCTTATACCGTCTGCAATCATAAAAGAATCAATCATACGTTTATAATTTGGGTCGTATAAGTATTGAAAATATCTCTCCACAGTATCAATTTGTACCTCACTGAGTAGGTCTTTACCCGGCGCTTTAACCTCTTTATTGATTAGTGTTGATATACTTTGACTAATTGTTGTGGGGTGGGGATTTTTTATTATTTCGCTCGATAAATCCTTATGTCCAATATAACTAATGTCTTTTAATTCTATTTTTTTATAGTTAATTCTATTGTTTGGGTCTGAGTTTAAGTACCACTCAAGCGGTAAGTCTAACCTATCAACTGATGTGGTACCAACAATAACCACATCGGGATTAAACTTTATTATTTCTTCTATTTGTAATCTTATATGAAAATTAGTTGCGGCTCCCCGAGATAGGGGTATTAATTCACACCCCATTCTTTTCGATAATTTTTGACTAAAGTGTTTACCATACCCATCAACATCGAATGTTGGTGGTGACATGAAACTATCTCCGCAAATACCTAATTTTTTAATCATTTAAAATTAAATTCTTTATTATTTCTTTATAGTGAAAATGTCCTTCTTTGTTAGGGTGGGGATCTAAATCTGAAACAACAAAACCATGGTCTATATTAAAAAGATTCATCGATGTATTGTTTATATTGTTTTTGATGGGGTACTTAACACATTCCTTATGTGGTGTTAGAATATCAAAATCATAATTGTTCATGTACATTCTATAGACTCTACACGTCAATTGGTCTAACACATTATTTATTGTTTCATCTAAAATTTTTATCGTTCTTCTTTGCCAATCTATATGGAAGTGTAGAAGCGTTTCCATCATAGGTTCCGTAAAAATCCTCCCACCATTATTAAATTGTTCTAATTTTTCTTTTAAATTTTGATCCGTCATTCCCGCACTAGTGTGAAAATCGTCTATATTTTTTTCGTCCCTTAGATATGCCCTTCTATCATAGGAAGTAAATTGGAAAATAACAATGTCGTTTTTAGTTATTCTCTCCATAATTTTAGTTAGGTATAGTAGTGACATTTCATTACTTAACCCCGATTTAGAAAAATTATGAAGTTCCATTCCCAAATCCTGCGATAACAAGTGTCCATAAACGTCTTTTTCTGTTATATCCAAATGTTTAGATGAGAAGGAACAACCAAAAACATACAGTTTATTTTTTTCCTTGTCTTGTATTTCCATAATGTACAACTTCTACACTATCGTTATGATATGATCTCCATGGATCTAATACCACAGATCCTTTAGGGAAGTCATAATCGTGATGTTTACCCAAATGGGCCAACAAGTAAACCGCGGGAATAGGGTTGTGAAGATCGTAATGTAACTCCACATTTTCCTTTTCAAGATAGTGACCCACTAAAATTGATGATGACCCATCAATATAATCAACATTTGGTTTATATGCCTTTCCAAGAATAACCACAGGAAGATTATGTTCTCTCGATAAGTCAATCAATTTATTCGCCATATTTTCCGCTTGTTTCTCTCTAGCAGTCATTATAGCATCAAACAAATCGTATCCTAAACCTAAGTGATCCGCCATGTAACGTAACGCTATGTTATCTCTCGGGTGACATCCACCACCATCTCCCATACCGGCTTTCATGTATGCCGGTCCTAAAATTCTGTACGTTGATCTCTCCAACGCCCCAGTAATTACATCCGTATTTATATTACCCGATTTCTCAGCAACATCCTGAATCATATTTACCAACGCCACCTTTGTAGAAATGAACGTGTTGTAGAATATTTTAATTCCTTCCGCCTCATCCCACGTACCAACCTCGTAACGAGTACCTTCAGTAATAAATGTTCTATAAAAGTCTAAGAGTAGTTTAGCATCCCCAGTCATCGACCCATCTTCAGTACCAATGATAACCATTTCAGGGTTAACCATATCCCACTTGACGGTACCCATGGCTATTAAGTATGGATTGTAAATAAATCTAAAATTATTACAATATTGTATAAACTCTCTCCTAATGGTGCCTGGTAAAACCGTAGAAATTAGAACCACTAATTGGTCTTTGGTTGTGTGTTTATCAACCTCTTTTAAAACTTCTTTTACGATTTCATAGTTAAAGTCTTTATTGGGTAAGTGTGAGGTTGGGTATCTACCGTCGTAGTCTACGTGATGGGGGGTTGGTACCGCTATGAAAATCATTTCCCTGTTTTCACACACTTCTCTTATTGTTCCAACCATTTTAAAATTCTCTGGTTGTACTTCCGCCACGTCGTAACCAATTACTTCGTGTTTTTCTGCCATAACTTCCGCAGCTTCCTTTCCGAGTTTTCCAACACCAATAAAACCTATTTTCATCTTTTATAAATCTTTTAAATTTATGTGTCTAACACATTATCTATAATATACTAAAAATTAGTAATCAAGTAAAGTATAACGTTTTAAGGGGTTTTAAATTTTTTCCCTTATTATGTCTTTAATACGTAAAATTCTTTCAATTGGGTCTTCTATTTGATCGTAACTATTGTCACACCAATCTGTAAGATGAGAAATATCAACCCCATATAGTTCCTTATAGTACTCTTTGGTTTTTTCTAACATACCTACAGAAGAAAAAAGTATAAATTTCTTATTTAACTGTATGGCTTTTAATGTTTTTTCAGTGATAAACTCCACGCCGTTCTCAATATCACTTTCCATAACAACCACAAAATCAACTGCATTGTAATAATCACCATTATAATCTCTGGCGTGTGAAGTGGAATAATCAAACTTGGTTTTATCTAAATGAAGGTCTTGTTCCCCAATTATCTCCAACCCTTTAATGACTCTTTCCCTTAAATCTTGATTTAAACCTAACTCAAATACGTCCTCAGTTTTTTCGGGGTAAAACTTGCCCGTCTTATCCTTATGAAAATACGATATATAACCATGTTCGTTCAAACCCTCATGAAACAATAGAGAGGTTAATAATGTCCTATATGCCTTTGGTTTCCCATTTAAAATAAGAAACTTTTTAAATTTTAAAACCTTGGGGGTGAAGAAGGGTTGGTAGTAATCAAACCCGTATTTCAAAAAAAACTGATGTTCTATTATGTCACATCCCCTCTGATAGAGAATCTTATTATTCTCGTCGTCCTTATCTCTAAAACCATTCGTTACTAATGTTATCCCATGAAGCGAGTTGAATTTAGATAGAAACTCAACTAAGTCTTTTGAAGTTAACTCTGCGGAATTATCAATCAGAATTCTTCTACCAGAATTTTTAAAAAAATCAAACTTTTCTTCAAACCCGTCCTCTGTGAAGTCATAACTTTTGAAGACAAACCAAAACGCATCAGAATGTTTTTTTACGAAATTAAATAACCTTATGTTAGTGGTTCTTTCGTTATATGTGTTGGGGTTAAATAGGTATACGTTCTCAAAAAATTTCACTTAAATAAGACTTTTAAAAATTTTAACATCGAAATTCTCTAATTTTTTAATGGTGTCTTTAATGGATCTCCCCTCCAAAAGAACATTAAAGTTATGTAGTAGAGTTGGTAACATTTCTTGGGTCATGTTAAAACATTTTTCATCATCCCATTTAGAAATCTCCAATAAAAGTGAACAGATCTTTTCAAATCTTTTGTAGAAGTCCTCTTCCTCGTCGTAGCTTTCGTCCCACCACTTGGAGAATGTTTGATATCCCTGTTCTCTTAAAGTTCTAAGTGAAAATGGATTACCGACAATAATGAAGGGTTGGGCCAATAAAATTGGTTTGAATGTTTTTTCGGAAAAAAAGATTGTGGTGGGATGTATTAAAGACTCTGATACTACGTTTACAAATGTGTTTCCGTGTGCTTCGACGTTTAAAGAAGATGCTTTATTATTTTCTAAATCTGGTTCATCATACCAAGTGTGGGATGACGAGTCGTATTTCGAGTAGAACTCTAATAATTCTTTTCTAAATTTAAAGTCACCATAGACATCATTCCACACATAAGCATGGAAAGCATCTTGTTGACCATTGTCACTCGCTCCCAATGTTGTGATCGCCGTATCCCTTAATTCCTTAACCGAGTTAAAAATACCGAACAATAAGATTCTATGGAGTTTGGGTACTCTATTGAAATTTAAAAACTTTTTCCTTTCTTTATTAACTAATATTTTTGACAGTTGGTTACTTAACAGTTTTCTGGCCTGCTCATCGAAATTTGGGTCTGTCACATATCCTGGTGGCCAAAACCATATGTTTGTTGAGAAGTAGGAGTACTCTAATATTGTATAACTGTCATTTGTCAACATGCCAGAAATTGCCATGTTTTCCCTCATCTCAATCGCCCTAAAATTAGTGGTAATTATGTAGAGTGATTTATCCGATAACCCGTACTTTTTGGATAGGTTATCCATCCAAATATAGTTATCATATTGCATCCCGAAAAAACCTTCGGTGGGTTGGATGAAACAGATCTTACACCTACCCTCCTTAGCATCACTAATTACTTGGTCGGGTAAATCTATCGAGTCGTATTTTAAAAAGATTTCATTACTATAAATTAGTAATGGGTATATATAACAGATATTTTTATTGGCAACCTCATCTAAAGTAAGGATTTCATGTTCTCCCCACCTGTGATCTAAAAATACCTCAAAACTTTGACTTCTAAATCTTTCACAGAACTCATTAAGTTCTTCAGATTCATCATCGGTTCTTTGGTAGGGGAATTTAATATTAAACCTCTCCTCAATCAATTCCAGACGATGATAATCACCCGTATGCCACGGGTGAATATCGTAGTTATGTAAATTGGATGACACGTATTGTCGTTTACCATTTACATCATAGGTTAATATCCTGTTATATACAAAAATCATTAAAGTTTAATCTCTTTACAATAATTATAAAACTCTTCAAATTCTGGAAAGGTCTTAATGAAATTTGTTCCCCTTCTTTCATCGTGAGCATTAAAAAATTTATAAAAATTATGTTGATTTCTTCTTAACACATTTTCATCTTGATGTGACACCATCCAATCGTAGATTCTATGAAGTTTTGGAATTTCCATTTGGGTGTACCCATAAGTGACACCATTATTGTTATGTTCTCCATCATGATAAATTTCCTGAAGGGACTCTGCAAGAACTCCGTGTCCCTTAACAGTCTCCGCAAAACTTAATGGTAAAACCTGTACAGTTTGATGGAATGGATGTCTTAAAAATGAGGCATCCAATGAGATAGGTGTTGTCCACGCCCTGTCATTAGAGGCATATTCTTTCTTTAGATCGTAAACCCCTGTAATTAACTTACTGTAGGTTGGTACTGAAAGTGCGTTGTAAGTACTCATAATACCAATGGTCACTGTCGGACACTTAGAAAGGATTTTATTTAGGTTATCCCAAAATTTATTAAATATTAGTCCGTTTCTACCATACTCCGCTTGTTCTCCCCACCCATCAACTGAGGTGTAAACTACAAAGGATTTTACTCTTTGTTCGTCCTCAATTTTGTTAATCTTTTCAATAAATTTATCTATGAGTTTATCGGGTACTCCCAAATTAGTGTTTATCGAAATATTAAGTTCCTTATTGGGGTTTTCAATATTGATTATGTAGTCTAAAACATCCCACGTATCTTGACCTAATAAGGGTTCTCCACCCGTAATTCTGAACGTATCTAAATCTCTATAAAGATCTGGCCACCACTTCCAAAACGCCTCAACATAAGGGTTATAGTCCGTATGTTTATATGGCATTCTTTGGGTTTTCTTCAACCAATCAAAGTTGTTAAATAAGTCTGTAGTGGGGTATGCTCCATGTTTCTCGATCTCAGAAACCCATTTAGACGAAAACGACGGTCCACAATAAGAACATTTAAAGTTACACTTGTTAGAAAACGATACCTCAACATATTTTGGGTTAAAATCTTGTCTCCAACCTAACTCTCGTATCTCTTCTAAATATGGTTTAGACCACGGTTCATGAGATTTGTAAACCCTATCAGAGATCTGATTAGAATTATCCTCCACTTTCCAACAGTAGTCACATTCTTCAGGTCGACCACCCTCTAACATCTCTTTCCTCTTTTCTTTTTTAAAGGATGTGTTATGAAGTGCGGATGGATTTCTCTTAATCTCACTTAAGGGTATTATGTGGGTGTCGGGGTGGTGACATGAGTGAGTTCTACCTATGTGAAGGTGAATAGTGACCTGAGTCCATTTGGCAAGGCAAAACCCGCAACCTGTCTTGTTGAGTTCGTCCCTATAATTTTCGAATTTTTCTATTTCTGAGTTCATAATTTTACATTAAACATTTTACAATTGTTTGTATAGTCGACGGTCTCAACTAATTCATATTTAACACTGTTGATTCCGTCTTTTTTATAGTCAATTTTCTTTTGTTGCATTTGGGTGACAAATCTTTTTTCATTCTTAGCGGTAGTCTCCCCCTTAAACCACTTACCATTCACAAAACCTTCGTCTTGGTGGGGTAAACAATAAAAATTTCCTTCTCTTCTATGAGGTAGTGTGGTTTTAACTATCTCAATATCTTCTTTAATATAATCAACATCTTGTTGTTTTAACATCGGGTCGGGTTTAAAATCATGAGAGAGTATTAAGTCATCATCATTTATCTCATCATAACTTTTGAAGTAATTGTCGTATACCTTAATCTCCCCTATCCTACCCTTAAAGTAGGTACCCGTTTGTGGACAAAACCCCATTATAAAATCACCCACAGAATCCCATAATTTAAGTTTGTCGGGAGTGACAATTGGTTTGTTTCTAAGAATATCCCCATTATTGGAAACCAACTGATCGTTCATAAAAACATAAAGTTCATTATCATCAGTGTTGAATGAAATTGTAAATCTGGTCCATGTGTCCTCAAATCTTTTTGCCCAATTGTAAAAAGGGTTATTCTCTCTATCAAAATATAGTGAACTATAAGTTCGTGAGTTGTTAAAGGACAGTCCCCACGTCCACGCACCCTCTTTCCTTAAGATAGGGTACTCGATAAATTTTCTTTCTTGGTTACCCACTAACCATATTGGCATTTTATCTTCTTGTTGTTGGGTGTTGACCAATACAGAGATCGTATGGTTCCTATATAAAGAACTTGAGATGGTCCTATTCATAGGGAACCTTATAAAAGATGATTGTCCATTAAAGACTGCTACATCCTTACCCTTAATTGTTTCTATTATTGTTTCATTACTAAAATTTTCAAAATGACATCTCCAAAATAGGTCGTCATCCTCCTGTCCCCAATCCCAATAATCATTAGAATATCCGTTTGTTAACTCAACCTGTTCTTTATTAAAGAGTACAACACCACCAAAGTATTGTTCATAACCCATAGACCATGAGTATTTAGATAGCTTGGTCGCAATGTGTATTGGTGTTTTATCGGGATAACTATAGTCACATGATTCGTCATGTGGAACCATGTCCACGTCATGCCAAGCAATATAATCACACCCATCCTCAAACGCCTTTAATGCTGCGATATTCTTCATCGCACCCCTATTAAAGAGTTTGTCGTCCACTTGATGTGCGACATAAAAATTGTGGTCAATACCTTTTTGATTTAGGTGTTCAGTTAATTTGGGTATTAACTTATCTAAATGATCCTTCCTATCTCTATATGGTATACAGATACCTAACTTATGACTCATATTGAAACTCTTAAGTGTATTTGTTTTTTTATTTTGGTTTCATCCCACACTTTGAATTCACAATTTGAGAGACCGTCATTACTGTAATCTCTAAACCCCATATTCATTTCGTTATGGAATCTTAATTGATTATATCTTATGTTTACATCACTCCACATACCACCATCATATCCTGAACTACCATGACTTAACAAATCAAAGTATCCGTGTTTTCTAAAAGGTACTTTAACCTCAGTCGATTTGATCATTTCACTTTTAACAACTTGACATTTTACAATTTGTCCCCTGTTTTCAAAATCACAAAGATCAATCAGTTGGTAATCCTTTATGAATTTCATATCAAAATACTGCACGAGGTTTCCGTCTGAGACGTAATCCTCAAATGGCATTGTAAGTGAATAAACCTGATTATGGGAAATGGTTGATATTGTCTTATCGTCTAATATTTCGTTATAAATCGCTAAAAATGATATGTCTCCTTTATAGTACTCAGTGTCCCCGTCTTTGGACCCTATAAACATCTCCATTCTTCTTTTTTTAGGGAATGGTTTATTTAGTTTTTTCTTACCAATAAGTTTGCCACCCTCATAAAACTTTACCATTCTTTTGGGACTATCAATTGTAACAACTAAGGTCGTTTTATGATTGTCTATTATGTCACTATCCAAATAAAACCAATTGTTAATACCATCTTTAAACAACACTTTATATCTTCTAAATGAATCGTAACTAACGGTAAACTCTAATGCGGGTATTGATAATATTGTATACCTATCTGAATCTTTTTCGGGATCACACATAATACCATCACTATCAATATTAATCGCGATTGTTGTTTTTTCGGACATATCCCCTTTGAACTGTGTTTTTACATAAGAATCGTATCCATTAAATCGGATAGAGACGTTAGACCCACCTTCGGTATACATCATTTTAGTGTCGTGGGGAATCCCTTTATCAACACATCTCTTAAAAAGATCATCGTCTTCAAATCCCCATCCCCAATAATCATTTGAGTACCCATTTATTATTTGGAATGATTCTTTAGGGAAAAGGGTTACTCCACCAAAATAAGAGTCGAATAGATCTCTCTTAAAATCACGTTCCTGTGATATTAAATCAGTGGCTAAATGTATGGGTACATCTGAGTATGAGTAATCAACCTTTATAGGTATCATATCCACATCATGAAAGACCACATAATCACAACCTTCCTTTAGTGCTCGTAAGAATCCAATATTTAGAAGTTTTCCCCTATTGAACAATTTGGCATCATCTTGTTCGACCACTATTAATACGTAGTCGATCTCGTTGATATTCAAATAATCAGATATGGATCTCTTAAATTTTAATAAGTGATCATATCTGTCTCTATAGGGTACAATTACCCCTAATTTATGATTCTTCTCCATCCTTTAGAATCTTGTGTTTGTGCCACTCATGTAGGTAGTACTCGATTCGTTCACCCCACCCATCTTTGTCCACTTCTTCGAACCAAACGGTAAGTGCGTCGACAGAGTTAGCAATTCTTTCGAGTGCCTTTACTTTCTTTTGTTCGAGTAACAACAATTCCTCCTCCATCGGAGTAAGTTCACTCGAAATTTCAGTTGTTTTTTTTCTTGTTGCCATAATTTAAATGCTTACAATTTTTCTTATTAATTTATCCCAATGTCTATATTGGTCGTAGTCATCCTTTTCACATTTAGTGAATAAGAATTCTTTTTCTTTAAGATTTACCATAAAATCATTCTTCCTTAGTTGTTCGTATAATTTAAAGTATTCCTTAGAGTAGGCATATGGTTGATTAATATCAGCAACTGCCTTAATTCTTTGTACACACGTCTCATCCCATTTGAAATGATGTACCTGTATTGAGTGGTCTTGATAGGGGGCAATTTCGGGGTGGTTCCACCCTTGCCATCTCCATGTTGTGTGTCCGTGAATTTTTGCATAATGTTGGCCGTTGGTGATCTCAATGTTACCTCTAACCAATGGTATTTTATTTGGACACGCATCGCTTAGGGGATGTCTAAAGAATCCCGCCATGGGGAATGTTTTAAAAATATGTTCATCAGAATCAATTTTAGGGAACGTACCATGGAGTCCCACCCTATCAATAAATCCACCCCTAACAATATTCCATAAATTGGTTTCACAATCACTCACTAATCCTTTTAAATCATTGTTTGGGTAGAGATGAAACTCATCTATATCCGCAATAACCCACCAGTCGTTCTTCTTTTTGGATTTTATCATGTTATAAAGGATTGTCACCTTTTCCCAATCAAACACCCTTTCTCTTACAACTTTTACAATTTTACAATTATTGTATTGTTGTATGATTGGTTTAGATCGACTTAAAATTCTAGGTGATGCTTGGGATTCATATATAACAAACTGAATTTCATCAACATATTTAGAGTAATGTTCAATGAAATGTGGTAAAAGTTCGTGACCGTGACCCAGAACACAGATTAACCTAATCATTCTTTCGTTTTATTAATGTTAACCCTGTTGAAGAGGGTTTATCTTTTATTATACCGTAATTGAACAGGTTCATTACAACCCATTCTGCATTATATTCTAACTCTTTTACTAACCTTGCAGGACCATCGAAGGGGAAGAAGTCTTTCTTTGCATCCTCAGATACAATCAAGGTTTCGGAATATGATAAATCTGTATCATGTATTAAAATCATTCCATGTTCTGAAACAAGTTTAGAATACAATTCGAAATCCTTCTTCACACCTTCATATGAGTGGTCACCATCTATAAAAAGAAGATCTATACTTATGTTCTCTCTTACAAAAAAATCATAGTAAGCCTTCTCAGATGTTTCCTTTATAAAACGAGGATAGAAATGGGTTCTATAGAAACTATTCTCATCGTCTATATTACTTTGTCCGCCAACACCATTACAGGGATCTACAACATAGGTTGCCCCTATGTCTCCCCAATTTGCCGATCTATTACCTTCAAATATACCCTGCTCAAATAGGTCGACCCTTGATTGGGTCATAATTCTTGGGATATATCCACCCCCCGTACCAATACAAACACAGTTTTTGTATCTCATATGTTGTATAAGGGAATAAACAATAATACCATCACCCATATGTTTTATGGTTGCCCCATGGGTCCACAAAAAATTTAATTTGTTTCCCCCATCGGTTGTGATGTTTTCTTCGATATATCCTTGGTTGGTTATCATTTTAAATAATTCGGAATCTCGTTGGTTGGTGTGTGTCTTGTTATTGGTTTTAATGTGTTTTTTGTTAAAATGGACAATCTCTTATCAAAAGATAATGGAATATCGTTAACTAAACATGAGACGGAAACGGAAACTCCTTCTCCCGCACCAGAAACATCCTTATTTAATTTAACGTCACAAAACTCCTTAACGACTTGTAATTTCTCATAGGTACTAAAGAAGTTTTTACTATTAAAACCGATCTTATTGAACACAATAAAATACTCCCACAAAGTCTCTAACTCATTGACTTTTGGGTAAATTGTATTAACATATTTTTTATATTCTAACCACTCGTCCGCCTCCATAGGAATATCACCCACATTTTTAAATTTGGCGGTGTGGTTCAATAATGTATCAACATAGGATACTCCCTCTTTAAAATCGTACTTACTTATTTTTTCGAATAATGAGTAATCGATAATGTGTAAGTCTGCATCTAATAAAATAGCAATATCATGTTCTGCATGAATTGTCTTAACAAGTGAAACCTTATCATAATAAGACCTATAGGATCTATTATATGTAATAATTTCAACCTTCATACCCCAAAACAGAGTAAATAGTCTGTTTGGGTCGTCTGTTAGGATATAACAGTGGTAACCTAAGTTGGTTAAGTTCTTAATTTTTTCAATTGTGCCACGAAAGTACTTTTCTTCCCCGAAGCACATAATTCCGAAACCTATGTGATCCATAGGTAATAATATAACAAAAAAAAATGAAAAAAGAAAGTTTAACTCAAACCAAATCTTGGTTTAAATGCCAAGTAATTTTCTATTACCTGTTGTTGGGATAGGGCAACACTATAGGTTCTTAAAACCGGTATGTCCCCGAAGAAAGGTTGTGACGTTCCACCTCTCATACCGATACGTCTAGGTGTTGTACCACTTCTAATTGCGGTCAATCCCGAAACCGCGGTAGTAAATTGTAATTCTGAATTAAAATAACCTCTCACATATGATCCATCCCACGTAAAAAGAAGATGGTACCACGTACCACTATTTACAGGTCCAATCATAGAACCTGTTGCGGATCCACCACTACCATCAAACCACGCACCGTTGTCTTTGGCAATATCAATACCTACTTTTCTATTCACATATTGAGCAACCCATACAGAAGATTCCTGTATGTATAATTGTCTATAAACTGACGTGTCTGTGGGATAAACCACATCAAAACGAGCAATAAACTCCCATGTTGCGGCGTTATCACCAACATTTGGGTTGGAACTTAGATCAATATAGTGGCTAGCCCCGTGAAAGTGTGGGTGTTGGACTGAGGACCACTGTATGTTAGATGTATCTATTTGGAAATTATATGGACCAGAATCTATTAGTGTTTCAGTATTAGACCTTGTCCCTGTCGTAAAATTGGTTGAATGTCCTTTGTTTATCTCTACTTGAAAGTCACATATGTCTATTGAGTAAGGTGTTGATGACCCACTTGGCCACCAATATGAATAGAAAGTAAATGTATTGGAAGAAGTCCACGTATACTCATACTTTTTCCATTCGGTGGTTAGATTACTAAAAGTTGTTGATCCTGCGGAATATCCCGCATTAAAGTATGTGGAATATCCTAAGGTACCACCCATGTTTCTTTCATCGGTGAGTTTAATCCACACACTCATAGTTATAATGTCACCAACAGTAACGGGACAGTAAACCCCATAAGCCATGCCATCAGCAACCCCATCACCACGATATACGTGAAGTCTCATACAATTTGTACCCGCTCTTCTTCCACCATTAGGGACGATCTCTTTAATTAATCCTGAGTTAGGTAAGTGAGGGGGTCCCCACCACATTGTTGGGAAACCTGAAGCACTAATTGATATTCTTGTGTCGTTTGCATATGCGTCATGAACTTTAAAGAAACCAGTGTCGGGATTTATATATCCTTGTGAACCGTCTTGTGAACTATTGTATTCATGTAATGAGAATTCGGTCGATGATATTTTCTTGATAACATATCTCGTCCCCGCAGTTACTCCACCACCAGTTGTTTGTGGAGTTAGTACGTCAAAACTTCTAATATTTGTCCCCACACTACTAAGTGTAACAATATTATTGGTGACAGATCCAATCGTACCAATCGAAAAGTATGTGTTACCGTTATATTGGTTAGTATTGTATGTTGACCATCCATTTGAAGTGGTGAACTGTCCGTTGTGTTCTGCAGATGGTACTAAGTTAGTAGTGGGTTCCCCACCAAACTTATGTCCTGAGGCATCATACCCAAAGACTAATCCTTCATTATTTATACCACCACCTACTTTCATTATAAACCGTATCTACCTTTTTGTGAATTATAGTTTTGTAAAATCTCATTCTGAGATAGTTGTTCGGAATAAAGTCTTAATACAGATATACCGCCATTTGTAATTGTAACACCATCCCTTGAGTCACCACCAATCCTAAAAGTACTGCCCGTGCTAGAGATATTTGTACCTATGTTTGATGTACTCTGTATTAGAGATCCGTTTACCCAAAACTTGAAAGTATTATCACTAACACATCTTTGTATAACTATATGGTGCCATTCACCTGTTGTTGTTACAACGTTACCCGCCGTACTGACATCTCTTTCACCTCTATTCCAATAGAATCTTAAACTTCTCCCCCCGTTTTTTTCAAAGTTTATGTCCTTAGCCCCTGCATCATAATTACCGAAAATAATGGATCTACTATCGTCATTCCAATACATCCAACATTCCATTGTGAGAGATCTGTAAAACATTTGGGTGAAGTTTGGGATCTCTACTTTATCATTGGTACCATCAAAGGTCATCACACCCACATAGTTTGAACTATATGTAGGGGAATTTCTTAATGTACCCACATGTCCTTTATCACTTAAATCATACCACGTGTTACCACTATTAGGGTACGACCTATCAGACCCCGCATCCATGTGTAGGTTTAGATTTTTATTCAATATGTTAGGACCTACTTTTACACCCATTATAAGTCAAATCTTTCTTTATGAGCATTATAGTTCTGTAGAACTTGATCACTACTTAGTGCAGTATTATATACTTTTAAGGGTCCCAAATACATCTCCGCATACTCACTCCCCCAACCATTGTGTATATTAATTATTTGGGAGGTGAAACTATTACTAAATCCCGATTTTGATCCTTTGGACACTCCATTTAAGTATGCATATGCCACAGATGATGACCTAACTAATACAACATGGTTCCATTGATCTTGAGTTACTGTCCATCCATTAGTTGATCCGTATGTTGTGAAACCTGAACTGTAGAAGTATACTTCTCCTCCATTCACATTAATTTTTAATGCAAATGTATCTTGTTGCGGAAGTGCTAAAATATGTGTGTAAGTATTAGATAGTTGTGTTGGTTTTACCCATGCATCTATTGTAAAATCGCCAGTCCCGAACGCAAATGAACTGTGAGCGGACGCAGTGGCATAATCATCGGTAGTGTCAAAATACATAACACCTTTATTTGATGAATTATATGAAGTACCATTTACTAAAGAAAAAGATAAATTATTAGGACCCAAATCTGTCCATACGGTCCCACTACCAGGATACGATCTTAATGATGACGCATCCAAATTTAAAATCAATCCTTCTCTAACAATATTTGGTCCTCTGAATATTCCCATACCAATAAATACTTTTATTTACCTTTTAACCCGAAAGAATAGAGTCCAATATGTTTAATCTGTTTACTGAGTTTTGTATCAATAAAAACCTCATTACCAACATCATTTAATTTATTAAAAAGTATATAATCCTCCCCATACCAATCATCAGTATCCTCTTTATATTTGAATTCAAAGTAAGGTTTAGGAATTTGATTGAATAAATCAAGTTTCATTAATATACACCCCATACCAACAACCTCTACCTTTACTAACCCATCCTCATGATCTAACGGTAGGTAATTGTCCCAGCTTTCGGTGTTAAAATAGGCAACAGGTTTAACAGGTTTTGATCTTTTAAGGTAATTACACCCCACAATATCCTTATCGTGTGATAAAAGTCTAATTGCTGTGGTTGATGGGAATGACATATCACTGTCCAACCATAAAACATAGTTGGATTTGACTTCCTGAGCCATTTTTATGAGTCTTTCCCTCTGATTTAGGAGTATCGTACTCGAATCAAAGAAAACATAGGTCTCAATACCATGAGATTCGGTGGTTTTCACCAATTGTGTTAGTGAAAAGGCAAAGTTTGTATGAACCATGTCCCTTGTAGGGACAAGTATCGACAATTTGACCTTTTTATTAGTCCATATCGAATGATCGTTTATGGATTTCATCTCCTGGTATGTTTTCTGTAATTATATCTCTCTGTGTTGTGACATCCTGACCCCTATCAATTAGTTCTTCTACTCTTTTTGTGACTAAATCAAAGTCATTCTTACTTAGGTTGGAGATTTTCCTATAAGTCTCTGGAGAATACACCCCGCTAGTTAAAATTTCTGATGAACCTATACGAGAAAGTCTCTCTATGTGTGCTTGTTTGGATGATAACTCATCATTCCATAGTAGATTATGTATTCTAATCCTACCATAATGGTCTATCACTTTATTTAATATTTTTAACTCTCTTTTATATGACTTAAACACCTTTGAGAGTATACTAACCCAATTGTATCTACAAACGAATTTTTTTAATAGGTCCCTATCGTAATGTATTCCTTCCCATTTGATGTAAATCAACTCAAATTCGGAATACTTGTTTTTATATCTTAAT
>Ga0222714_10001331_pt1 | contig 27815 bp, 24 predicted proteins | sample C33_3DmetaG_FD_165048 | JGI IMG/M metagenome (GOLD analysis project Ga0222714, IMG submission 165048) | Estuarine water microbial communities from San Francisco Bay, California, United States - C33_3D | ecosystem: Environmental > Aquatic > Marine > Unclassified | place: USA: California...
TTGTGGGAGTTGATTCTTCGGGTTCTAATTCCAATCTATACGATCGGAACCATTGATCCTCGAGTTGAGGTAGTACATTAAGACCGGTAGGCAGGTCGTCTTGCTGCACGGATCCTAATGAAGAGTTTACCAACGCTAGAATTCTTAGAAGATAGTCGCCTTGGTTTCTTATACTGTGCGTAAACGGTGAAGAAGCATATTCAGTGATAGAACTGACCTCGCCCTTTAATGGACCAGAAGAAGAGCTTAACCTCGTAAGTAAAATCGCTTGATCGTGTATGTGCTCTAATGATTCGTCACCGGGATTTAACTGCACGTCCAAAAGGTAGAGATCTCCCTCATGATAGACAGTTCGATGTCTGGGCTCGTCTAGAAGATGAACCGTTTCGCTTTCTAAACTCGAAGAATCTTCTGTTTGGGTGCGCCCACAAGAAGAGAGAATTGGCAAGAGGGCAGCGAGAGTAACCAACCAGCGCGCTCTTAGAAATCTGATGTTTGTACCGAGCAAACTACCTCCTTGTCATTGCGACTTCATTTATCTTAAACGCATAGTTACGGTGCATAAGCTCTTCCTATTCAGATCTAGTTAGCATCCGAATAGGAAGTCGCAATTTAAATCAACGAGGCTCAAATTCTTGACTTTACAAGCTGGACATCGCTGTTTCGCCAGAGCTCATCAAATTGACGCTTAATAATCGCCGCTTCTTGGGCTCGACCTTGCGATTCAAGCGATTGATATAAGCCAAATGTCGCCCAACCGTTACGCTGATTCCACTCTAAATCTTTACGATAGACTTCTTCCGCTTCTTCCGCTCGATCCGAAGCTAATAACGCGGCTCCAAGATATAAACGGATTGACTGCGACCAGTCTGGCGGCTCTGTGTAACTAAGATTATCTTGATAATCGACTGCGTGACCATAATGCATGATCGCATTGTCAAAATTGCCTTTTGCCTCCTCGATCTCACCAAATAATGCGTGCATTGCAAGACTTAGAACATGGTCTGCCGGAGTTGGGCCAACTCCAGATTCATTGACACCCTCCGCTGTAATTTGTTCTCGTAAAAGAGCAAGTTCAGCCTCTGCAGGCGCAATATGTCCTTTGGCCGCGTGAGCGCTGCCCATTACGTAGGCCCACATGCCCTTCAAGTAGGGCGTATTGGCTAGCTCTTTATTCGTCGCATTATTCGCGTGTATTTCATCCCACCTGCCGAACACTTTATCCGTTATCCAGACATGTGCTGAATTCTTATTGTTGCCGCCCAAAGATCCTATACCTGCACCCGAATTTTGGATGGCTGCTGCGCTTGCACCTTCATAGTTCCCTTGAAGCATGTTGGCGTAACGAACAAAATCGAGGGCATGAGGTTTGTGGATTTTATGGGAGAGAGGGTAGGTTCCGATCATAGGGAAATTAGTGTCACCCCATATTTCTGCAAACTGATCATCGACTATTTGTGATCTTTCGTTCGATAAAATCGCTTTTTCGTATTCTCCTACACGGAGATAGATATGTCCGGGCATGTGAACCATATGGCCCGAAATGGGCAGAGTCGCCTCAAGCTTCTGAGCTGATGGCATTGCGAGTTCGGGCTGCCCAGAACCTTCCATCAAGTGAATATAGAGATGATTAGCACCGGGATGGTTTGGCTCAATTGCCATGGCGGCTTCCAGCGCTGCCTTTCCCTCCAACGCGCCTGGTTTTGCTGAACCGTCAGACTCCCAATAATCCCACCGCGTGGTATTCATATACGCCTCACCGAACACCGTCGCTATATCGGCGTCGTCTGGGTATTTCGCGTGAAGATCTCGCATCGCTGACAAGAAGGCAAAATCTCGCTCTTTATCATCCGGTATAGCATCGCGGTTATAGAGTACGAAAGTGGCATTGATTAGATCTTGCTCGAGCTGGCTACCATTGCTTGATAGCTCAAGTGCCTTTCTGATTGCTGCTAACCCTGCTCCCTGAGGATCGTCAGGCAAATTTACATACCTACTATTGGGATTAGGGCCAGCGGCGTGTGCTACACCCCAATAAGGCATTGGGTTTGTAGGATCTAGCCGTGAGGCTTCTTGATAAGAGGCGATTGATTCAGGGAAATAGAATCCCCATGCCATTCGCAAGCCTTGATCAAAAAATGTCTGAGCAAGAGCGGAATTCGAGTCTATTGAGCGGCTATAAGTTCCTCCACCGGGTACCAGTACGGCGAGAGCATCGTCATCTGACTGCGAATATACAGTTGTCGAAGCCCCTAACAGCGGAAACAGGATCAAATATATAAGTGAAGGTAATGCGGCTTTCCTATTCATATTAACATTCCTTAATAAAAGTATATTGGCAACTACCTTATCGGATTCGTAGCTTGTTCTGAAGACGATTAAAGTCAGCAATAATTAGTTTTAATTACTGGGATATTGAGTCAGCATAGGTAATTATTTTAGATATTACAACGAGATTGATTATGAATGACTATCAGACTAAACAGTCATAAAAAGATCTTTAGCCTTAAATATGAGGTTTGTGGCTTCTTCTAAAATCGGACTCTCAACTAAGTGGTAACCTGTCACGCAAGAGGAGTGTTTACTCAACTAGCCTTTCACCCTAATTTGAAAGCTCACAAAATTCTCTAACAGCCACTTCACGTGAAAAGCCTCCTCAAGTGTCTTGTAGTGCTAATTAAGTCTCTCTGCGACTATATAGAGGCCTTGAACGCTCCGGAAACAATTGCTGAGGCTAATGGTGCAATAAGGCAGCTGATAGAAGCAGTGCGATTAGTACCTAAAGGGGGAAGCTTGCAGGTAAAGCTATACGGAGAGTTGGCGGCGTTATTGAAGCTAAGCGAAGAGCCCAAAACAAAACACCCCCTGGCGAAAACCGAGGGGGTGCAAGTAACGATGGTAGCGGGGGCAGGATTTGAACCTACGACCTTCGGGTTATGAGCCCGACGAGCTGCCAGACTGCTCCACCCCGCAACAAAATGGGTAATCTATACTGGCGGCTAGTCCGAAGATGGACATAGCTAGATAAGGAGCGAGAGTATAGGCCGCCTAAACAGCGCCGTCAACCGGCTGGCGCCAGAGAGTTATCCCAAAGCGCCATCCGAGCAGTCTAGCAAGCTTATTCCTCCAGCAACCAGCTCGTGTCATCCTCGCCGAGCACAAGTAGCTCGGAGTTCTCACGGCGCTGCTGCTCTGCTTTTCTTGCAGTTTCGAGCACATCTTGAGGAAGATCCTCGCCCACTACGATGCCGCGCTTGGTTGTTGGCGCATAATAGATGCGCGCATTAGCCATTTCGTCGGTCGTTTCTGGGCCATAGACAACATCCACCGTCGGATCTGGGTTAAACCTGTTGCCGCTTGAATTATCAAACCACCACGACAAATGCATCACAGAGCCGGCAGGCAAAAATTTGGGCTCTTTATATTCGTACAAAAATTGCCAGTTGAAATCATAGTCTGGCACCCATAGCAGCGTTTCGCGCTCGCCATCGGGGTATTCGACTTCATAACGCATTGCCTTGCCGCGATAGTGCATATGCGGCCCCATCGACAGCAGATAGATATCTTCTTCGATCTCAAACGTGTTGTTCACTTCAAAATTAGGGTCGCCCGCGGGGATGGTCCAACCTTTGTGTGGCAATAGATTCGTTTCGACAACGTGGTCGATCACCGCGCCGTCTTCATAGAAAACGAAGCCCGCTTTGGTCATATCCGTGACCGCCGTACCCTCGCCCGGGTTCTTGTGATAGTGCATGTTGACGGTGATGAAGGGGTCTTCTGGCATTAAAACGCCCCACCCCTCGGGATATGTGAATGGCCCGCGGCCGGGCACGCCGACACCCATGTGACTGGACACGATGTGATGGACCCAAGGCCCACCCGGATTTAGCTCAGCCTTTGAGATCCATTTAGGCTCCGTATGCGCGCCTTCAGGTACCGGCATCTGAATGGTGGGCTGCCAGTCTTCTATATTGTCTGCGACTCTGACCGGCTTCTCAAACTGGACGACCAGATCGGGCTCGCCGATCCACCAGCCAGACTCAGGCATAGCTGCGCCGCTGGTTGCGTCTTGCATGACTGGATTGGGACTGCCCTCTAAGGCGCCACCATCGACCCAGGCGATGAGCGTCGCCTTCTCGGTCTCATCGATGTATCGCTCGTCCTTAAACTCGCCGCGATGGCGCTGATGCGCTCCCCATGGCGGCATGTAGCCGGTGACCAGCGCGTTTCGAATCATAGGCGCCCAAGCACGTGCCTGATTGTAATCTAGCAGCGACATTGGCGCGGTTATGCCACCGACTCGAGGGCCATCTGGCTTATGGCATGCCGCACAGTTTTTCTCAAAAAGCGGAAGCGCGTCGGCGTAGAAGGTGGGGGCTGCGCTTTGCGCGTGAATGGTTGCGGCTAGCAATGAGGACGCCACTGCTATGCCAGTTGTGATAGCGGCTTTTTTGGCGGCTATCGATGCGGCGACTGTCGTGGCGCCCTGACCTGACGTCGAGTTTTTTTCCAAACGGTTGCTCATTATCACACCTCTGCCTGTTGTTTTTATTCGACTAGTCCAAATTTAGGACAGAAAGGTGCCCGTGCGCAAGCAAGAGTTTCGCGGTAGACCCAGAGAGCTCGAATAAGGTTTAATCAAGAGAGATTCACATTTAAACGGATTATCAGATGTATTTACACTTGATTAAAGCAGCCCGCCGCTTGGCCTTTATAGCACTCTTTCTCGGCATCAATACCTCACTGGCGGAGGTCGAGACCGCGGCAAGGTTAAACAAGACTATAGACTTGCTCGATCGCGGCAGCACCGCGCTAGGCCTACTCGCTTTCGACTATTCACTCGATAACGCGCGCACGCTATCACGCTCTGACTTGGATTTTGTCATTATAGACATGGAGCACGCGCCCTTTGATGTCGAGCGCCTGCGAGAATTTTTATTGGGCATGACCGATAAACGCGAAATGATGGCCAAAGGCAATCTTCAGCCGAACGTCACCCCGGTTGTTCGCATACCTGCCACAGGCGGTACCGAAGTCATCACCCAGGTTAAGCAAGTTCTCGACGTTGGCGTTTTCGGTGTCATGTTCCCGTCGGTCGATACCCACGAAGAGACAGAAATTGCAATTAAAGCCATGCGCTACCCACAGTTGATCGATGCCGCAGACTTCGAACCGCGCGGATTGCGCGGCCGCAACCCTGCGAATGCAAGCTGGTACTGGGGCATCGCCGACTATCATCAGAAAGCCGATGTATGGCCTCTAGACGATGCGGGCGAACTCCTCGCTATCATTCAGATAGAAACGCCTGAAGGCGTCCAAAACATCGACGCTATTTTGTCCGTACCGGGTGTTGGCGCGATATTTATTGGCCCAGCAGATCTTAGCGGCGCGATGGGCTATGCTAGCCCTAGCGCGCCGGAAGTCGAAGCGGCCATTCAAACCGTTTTAAGCGCCTGCCTAGCGCACGCTGTTGCCTGCGCGATAACAACCTCGCCCGAGAGCGTCGAGCAACGCCTTGCCGAAGGCTTTACCATGGTGACAGTTGGGACCGATAGCGGACTTTCGGCCCGCGCGGCGGAAACACTGAGTAAAGCAAAAAGCATTATCGATCAATAAACAGATAGATTAATCAATCTACTAACCCAGGTGTTGTACACCATGAAAGCAAAGCTCGCTTTAACCTTTATTATTGCCGCTGTTTCGTCTCTCTCCTTTTTTTCGTTGGCTGAAGAGTCTGATTTTATATTTCACTCAAACCTAGCAGAGGCATGGTTTGAGGGCGGCGACTATTTCGAATGGACTTCAACGACAAAAAATAATCAGCAGGCTAAAGTTGATGTCTTCTATCGTACCTTTGGCAGTAAAGGTAAACCGCAATTAGTCATGGTTCATGGTTTTCCTAATTCGAGCTTCGACTTCTACAAATTAGTTCCACTGTTGGAGAACGATTTTCACATCGCTGTTCTGGACTTTCCCGGCTCAGGCTTCTCGGATAAACCCGTGCCTAATTTCAGCTATATGTTGGAAGAGAATGCCGAAATTTTGGATTATTTCGTGAGAGAGATAATCAAATTCGATGATTTCGCACTGTATACACATGACAGAGGTGTCAGTATTGGCCTTGCTTTTCTTGGCCGCTATCTCGATACACAGCCCACGGAATACAGAATTAATTACCACTTTTTATCTAACAGCGGCATGTTCTTACCACTTGCTAACCTAATGCCGATGCAAACCGCCTTGCTCGACCCCGCTCGTGGAAATGCAATCATTCAAGCGCGGAAATCAGTCCCTAGAATGACCCAAGGGAATCCGGAGGCGCTCGCCTACGCAGATATTTTTAAATTTAACGATGGCGACAGCGCGCTTATCCATGTCGCTCGATATCTATTAGAGCGCGCAGAAAACGAATTACGCTGGCTCAACAACTTATCTCGAAGCGATATTCCCGTCGCGTACCTCTGGGGGCTGCTCGACGACATTAATCCTGTGCGGATTTCTAATCACGTATGGAACACCTATCTAAATGACAGAGATGCTGAAAGCACCTATTGGTTACTCCCTACTGCCGGGCACTATCCACAGCGAGAAAAGCCCAATGAAGTTGCACAGATAATTCAACTAGCACTTAGCGGGGGAATTCCAAGCAGAGCCGAGGAAGGCGCTTTTATGCGTTCGTACGGCAGTCGGCGCAAAGGTGAAGAAGCGATTTTTGTTGGGCATTCAATTATAGACCCGCTTCAATTTCCGAGCGCTATTCGTTATTCCCCAGATGGGTATAGTGAGCAGTAGCAGCTAAAGGCAGCGATTAAAGAGCGCAAAAAGTCTTTCCCAGTGTCTTTCAGCTGATACTTCGTTGTATTTCCCTATTCGCCCAGGGAACACGAAGCCATGCTCGGTGCCAGGGTACCACTCGATTCGATAATTAGTGTTTTTCTCAGCTAAATAGTTATCGAGACTATCAATCATCTCCTTTGGGGCGTAATCATCTGTCTCAGCACAACCGAAATAAATCTCACCCTTTATTTTATCTGCATCGAGGTGAGGTGAGTCGGGCGCATCCGTGAAGAGCCGGATACCATGAAACGATGCGGCCGCAGTAATACGATGACTTAGCTTCGAAGCGGCGGCAAAGGCGAAGGGACCACTCATACAATAGCCAACGCAGCCTACTGAGCCTTGCTTCGCCGCTGAATCGTTATCAGCTATCCTCAGTAATTCGACAATATCTTTGCATACCATCTCATTACTCAGCGAATTCATGTGCTCATACATCTCCTCTCTAGAGGAGTTAGCCAAAGTGTACTCTCGAACACGGCGATAATATAAATTAGGAACCATCACATAGTAGCCTGCAGTCCCTAATCTAGTCGCCATCGCATGCAGCTCTTCGCGCTTTCCCGGCGCATCCATTAACAAAAGAACTACAGGATGAGGACCACCCTCTTCTGGATGGGTAATAAAGGTATTCATGGCCCCATCGTGCGTTGTTATATCTACTTCTCGATAGATCATATTCATTTGCCTGCGGCTATTACTGCGATTATTTATGTAACTATTTCGATAACGATAAACACAGAGGGAAGAAAGACCCCATTAATCTACTCCGTCACTTTGGGCGTTTTCATAGAGGAGCTATAAATGAATTCGATTCTAACTATAAGAAAATTTGCCAACAAGGAGAAAATCCATGGTCAGACAGCGCTTTCAAGCACTCTTTCTATCGCTCTTATTTCCACTCTCGACACTAACCGCTTGCGCTATAGGCACTCCTTCTACTGCATCTCTTACTGCCGATGGCATCTGGGATTTCACTATGAGCAGCCCCTTCGGTGCGGTTAACGCTGTCGTAACGCTCGACACTTCGGGCGATGTTCTCATTGGCACATTCGATTTGGGTAATGGCCGTCTCTGGCCAATCGAAGAGGGTGTGGCATCACCCAATGAAATCACTTTCAAGATAGACAGAGATGGCTCTCCAATGGTTTACGAGATGAGTGGCACTGTTAACGGTGCGACTATCGACGGCATCGCACGAGCCATGGGTGCCGAGGCACCTTGGTCTATGACGCGAAAAGACTAACTTGAGCAACGCTGCGCATTTTGATTAGGTGTAGGCTGCGCCTTCTTGGCTGATATTCAGCGCCAAAGTGTGTTCTAATCTTTGCCTTAATTTATTTAGCAAAGGGGCGCGCAATGTCACTCGATTCGACTTACCTTCAAATGTTTTCAACGCTCACACCCGAGGGCGAACTCCACCTCGAGCTCAAAGAGCAGCCGATGCCTACACCAGGCGAGAACGAGGTGCTTATTCGCGTTGAGGCAACGCCGATCAATCCCTCTGATCATGGAGTGATGTTCGGCTGGGCGTCGATGGTGAGTGCGTCTTCATCAGGCAGCGGTGCGGATACGGTCCTAAGCGCACCGGTTTCTGCACAAGGCATGGCGGTGATGAAAGCGCGAATCGGGCAATCACTCGCAGTTGGTAATGAAGGTGCCGGCACAGTTGTCGCCACCGGCTCTAGCGAACTCGCAAAAGGCCTAGACGGCAAAATTGTCGCGGCGATGGGTGGTGGAATGTATGGCCAATATCGCTGTGTAGACGCGTCTGTTTGCTTACCACTTCTCGAAGGCCATACCGCAAAAGACGGTGCGTCAAGCTTCGTCAATCCGTTGACTGCGTTGTGCATGATCGAGACGATGAACCTAGAGGGACATACAGCTCTGGTAAACACAGCGGCAGCGTCGAATCTCGGACAAATGCTCAATCGCATTTGCCTCGACGGCGGCATCGACCTCGTCAACGTTGTTCGTAAAGATGAGCAGGAGACATTGCTGCGCGAGATGGGCGCTAAATATGTTGTGAACAGCAGCAAAGAGAGCTTTATGGCTGATCTTACCGACGCCATTCACGCAACCGGCGCAACACTCGCCTTTGACGCAACCGGTGGAGGCACCTTAGCATCGACTATCCTCTCAGCGATGGAAGCAGCTGCGGCGCGCACCCCCGGCGCGTATAGCATTTACGGCTCGGTCAAGCATAAGCAGGTATATTTGTACGGCGGGCTCGATACCTCAGCCACAACCCTAAACCGTGGCTACGGCATGGCGTGGGGAGTTGGCGGTTGGCTACTGCCAAATTTCCTAGCACGCGTCGGTCAAGAAGTAGCGACACGTTTGCGCACGCGCGTCGCGACCGAAATGAAAACGACTTTCGCTAGTCACTACACTAATGAAATCTCTCTCGCCGAAGCGTTAGATGCTGACGTCGTCGCACAGTACAACTCAAAATCTACGGGTAAGAAGTTCCTCATCTGCCCACAGAAGTAAACGAAAAGCCGTGCTGCCTTTGATAGCCCTCAAGGGGAGCACGGCTTTCTCACTCGAATGCGGCAATCGTAGTACGATGCAAAAGCCTATCTTCCCCCTCATGCCCACCTGTTGCTCTATGCAACAACGCGCGGTTGTCCCACATAACTAGCATCTGTGGCTCCCATTTATGGGTGTACACAAACTCATCCTTGCCTTGCCAGCTACTTAATTCTTTAAGAAGCGAAAAGGCCTCCTCCTCCGTCTTGTCGACCAATCCTACTATGTAGCCTAAACAACTGTAGAAACCCTCGACTCCTGTTTCGGGGTGCTTGTGTACAAGCGGATGTGTTTGTAACTTGAGTGCATCCTCAGAGGGACGTATATCCATACTCCGATCACTTGATTGATCTTCTTTACCGTACATGCCCTCTGGTGAATAGGCGGCCTTAGCGGAGTGGATTGCAACAAGATCACGGTACTTATCCTGCTGATCCCTCGGCATTTCTCGCCATGCCTTCTGCTGATCAGCGAATAGCGTGTCCCCACCTTTTGAAGGTATTTTTATTCCGTAAAGACACGTCCCGGCGGGCGGTGCTTTCTGGAAGCTCCAATCGGTGTGCCAATTTTCTGCGAACAGCGGGGCTTTCTCATCAGCTCTTCGTTCAACAGCGATAATATTTTTCCTATCCTTAATCGGTGCTATAAAAGGGTCCTCTCCGAATCCTCCAAATGCGAGGGTGAATCGCTCGAGATCATCATCACTCATAGCCTGATTTGGAAAACTCAAGACTTTATGCTCGAGCCATGCGGAGCGTATCTCAGCTATTTGCTCGTCAGAAAGTGTTTGAGAAAGATCTAGCCCCGTTACTGATGCACCACATACTTTTCCAGACGGCGTCACAATGATTCCCATTACACTCCTCCTTTCTATTATTATTCTGCTTTTTCCGATCACCCGGATTATAAATTATACGCGCACTGAAACGCCGGCCGCTGCTTCAGCCTAGTTAGATAACGCGCAGTATTGGGCTTAAAGCTGTCTGCTAATCCTAAAGATTCGGCAAACACAAGCGAGAATCCGATGCTTATATCCGCAACCGTAAAGCGATCAGCGCAGAGATATTCACGATCCTCGAGTGCAGCCTCGACGCAGCGAAGCCGTGAGAAAAACCACTTAGTGTAGTCTTCGACAATCTGCGGATTCTTCCGCTCCTCGGGTTCGTGCTGGGTGTACCGCAGCACAAGCGTAAGTGGAAACGTGAGAGTCGCGTCACTTCGATGGAGCCAATTTAAGAAAAGGCCGTAGTCGGGCTCCGATGGAGCAACGGTTAGATTCGTCGGTCCGCCTTTTTCGGCAAGATAAAGCGTCATGGCCGTCGACTCGGTAAGTGTCACATCGCCGTCGACAAGCGTGGGCACTGTGCCGAGACTATTTATCTCGAGGTAACCAGCGTAGGTCAGTCTTGGGGGAAATTGCATCGTGATTAACTCATAATCCAATCCCAATTCTTCGAGCGTCCAAAGCGGTCTCAGCGAGCGCGAGCGTTTGCAGTGATAGAGTTTAATTGCCATGTCTTTCCTCGCAGAATGAGGTCGCAGTATAGAAGGTAACGCCAGTCTATGGCGAGGGAGCAAAAGAACCAATTCTAAGACGTACTCGTAAGAGCAATCGAACATAAAAATAATCGGCATTCCCCCACTGCCTCGGTGAAAAACGCTAGACTGATAACCTCAGCAAACTAAACAAAGGCACAAGCATGAACTCTATCCAGAACAAAGTTGTATTTATTACCGGCGGCGGCCATGGCATAGGGCTTTCTTTAGGCAAAGTCTTTGCAGGGCACGGCGCAAAGGTCGTTCTGGCAGATATCGATGAGCATCGATTAAACACGGCAAAAGCGTCGCTTGCAGAAGGTGGACTCGATGTCGAAACAGTAGTTTGCGACGTGGCTAAGGCAGAGTCAGTAAGGCAAGCTGCTGACTTTACAATCGAGCGATTCGGCAAAGTGCATGTTGTCATTAACAACGCCGGCGTTAGCCTTGCTGGCAAGCCCGGCGCTATACCGCTCGAAGACTGGCGCTGGATCGTAGATATCAACCTCCTGGGCGTGGTCTATGGCGTCGAAGTTTTTGTGCCCCTGATTAAATCGCACGGCGAAGGTGGCTACATCATTAACACCGCGTCGATGGCCGGGCATATCGCTGGACCGTCAATGTCACCCTACCATGCCACTAAGTACGCAGTGGTGGGCTACAGCGAATCGATTAGACAAGACCTGCAGGCCGAGAACATCGGAGTGAGCGTCTTGTGCCCAGCATGGGTGCGAACCGACATTCACAACGCAGGCATAAACAAACCTTCACTCGCGCAGCAATCGGCTAGTGACAAGAAGGCCTTCGACCCAGGGGTCTCGGGTTTCGCTGAGGTAATCGAGAGCGGTATCGCACCCGACGCGCTTGCGCAGTGGGTCTATGAATGTATGCTCGCAGAACGTTTCTATATTTTCTCCCACCCTTCGATGACAAAGCACATAAATACTCGCGCAGAGCTTGTTGAAACTGACTATGCAGCGATTGTGCAGGATGGAAGATTTTCAGCGCACTAAATTTTTCTCGCCAAGATTTCACGTAAAACAGCACGTAAAACTTGCTCAAAAAAAGAGCCTTGAAATCACTTAAGAAATCAAAGCTCTTCTTTGCACGCACTACTTTGTAATGGTGCGGACGGGGGGACTTGAACCCCCACAACCGAAGTTACTAGCCCCTCAAGCTAGCGCGTCTACCAATTCCGCCACGTCCGCAATACTTTTTAAAACACTAGACTCTTGCTCGTTACTGACCTCAGAGGCTAGTCGATATCTCTAACCGGCGCGCATTATCGCCTAGGTTTGCCCTGAACGCTAGAGTTCATCGCCAGTTGGCAGAGTTGGAACGTCTGCTTGACTGTCTTCAGCTACCGGCATTTCTTCGTCTAACTGAGGTAGGTCAGACTGCTCGCTAGTAGAAAGAGTTTCGAGCAGCTCCGGATTGACAACTGGCATGCCAGAGGTTGATCCAAAGCCAGTTTGATTCTTCGCCACGAGCGAAAGAGAAAGGCTAGTAACAAAGAAAATAGTTGCACAAACGGCTGTCGCACGGACTAGGAAATTGCCCGAGCCTGATGAGCCAAAGACTGTTTGCGATGCTCCCGAACCAAAGGATGCGCCGGCATCGGCTCCCTTACCTTGCTGGAGCAAAACGAGGCCTACGATGGCTATCGCGACGACGACATGCACTATAACGATGATTGATTCCATGTTCGTACTCTTATTAATTTCTATTGACGTCTGATCAGCCCGCTGCCCACAAGCTTAGGCGCTGGCGCAGATCGAGTTAAATTCTTCGGCCTTTAAGGAGGCTCCCCCAACTAATCCGCCGTCGATGTCGGGTTGGGCAAACAACTCAGCTGCATTGCTTGCTTTGACGCTACCTCCATAGAGAATGGGTGTCGTCTGCGCTAAACCGGCATCTAACTGATGCAGCCGAACACGAAGTGCTGCGTGCACTTCCTGGGCTTGAGCCGGCGTCGCCGTCTCGCCCGTGCCAATCGCCCAAACCGGTTCGTAAGCGACAATGCATTTCTCAATGCCTTCGATCCCGATCTGTTGTACTACTGCGTTCAGTTGCCGCAGCACCACGAATTCTGTCTTGCCTTCCTGCCGCTGAACCAGCGTCTCGCCGAGGCAGACGACGGGCGTAAGTCCGGCGCCGATCGCTGCAGCTGCTTTTACTGCAACCAACTGATCGCTCTCGCCGTAAAGTTCACGCCGCTCCGAATGTCCAACCAATGCATAGCGAACACCGTATTCGGCCAACATCTGTGCGGCAACTTCTCCGGTGAAAGCGCCTGATTCGGCGTCACAAACATTTTGCGCACCCACCGCGATGCGGGAGTTATTCGAGCTCTTGCTCAGTTGCTCCACTACTTCTGCGATGTGCAGACTGGTTGGGCATACGGCTATTTCTATTGCCGGGTCCAAACAGCTTGAATCGATACCAGCCAGTAGCTCAGAGATCGATTCGCGCGAGCCGTGCATTTTCCAATTGCCTATAACTACTCTGCGACGCATGGTTTAGGCTCCTCCAATGCACTGCCGTGGTCTCGACTCGAAGCCTAAAAAAGACGGCCTCAGCTCAAGCAAAACGGGCGGCAAGTCTACCCAAGATGTGGATCTCTTGCAACGTCTCTCACCGCTTGGGCAAGCTGCTCGGCAAGACGAGTGACGTCTGAGGCGTCCTCACCCTCGACCATAACGCGCAAAACGGGCTCCGTTCCAGAGGGGCGAAGAAGCACACGCCCGCGCGCGCCGAGTTCAGCTTCCACCTGCTGAACAGCGCCCGCAATCGCCGCGTTGCCAACAAGTTCGACACCGCGACTAATGCTCACGTTGACCATCTTCTGCGGCAGTTTGCTCATCTGAGTACGCAGCTCGGCTAGTGACTTGCCCCCGTTGACCACAGCGGCAAGGGCCTGCAGAGCAGAAATAATGCCATCACCGGTGCTCGATAAATCTAAACAGATAACATGCCCCGAGGATTCACCGCCGAGACTCCATCCGCGCTTAACCATTTCTTGCATCACGTAGCGGTCGCCGACAGGTGTGCGGGTAAAGGGTACGCCAAGCGTTTCCAGTCCGAGTTGCAGACCTAGGTTACTCATCTGTGTCCCTACCACTCCGCCAAACTCAATTCCCTGTCGAAGGCGGTCGCGGGCAATGATGTAGAGAATTTCGTCGCCGTCGAGCACATTGCCTAAATGATCGACCATGACAACCCGGTCACCGTCACCGTCGAACGCAACACCGAGGTCTGCTTTTTCAGCAATTACGCGGTCGACGAGCACCTGCGGCGACGTAGAGCCTGCACGCTGATTGATGTTCAGGCCATCTGGGGCAACCCCTTGCGCGATTACGGTTGCGCCAAGCTCGGTAAATACGCTCGGCGCGATGTGGTAAGTCGAGCCGTGCGCACAGTCGACAACTATTTTCATTCCGTTGAGCCGCAGGCTTTGCCCAACGGTACTTTTGCAGAATTCGATGTAACGTCCGGCGGCATCGTTAACTCGCGAAGCCTTGCCGATCAGTTCGGGGCGTACGGTGGTGAGTTCCTTCTCAAGCTCCGCTTCTATCGCATGCTCAATGTCATCAGGGAGTTTAGTGCCCGTGCCCGAAAAGAACTTGATGCCGTTGTCTTCGAAGGAGTTATGGGAGGCACTGATCACGATGCCCGCTCGCGCACGCAGTGTGCGCGTGAGATAGGCAATTGCAGGAGTAGGCATCGGGCCTAAAAGGCCAATATCGACCCCCGCAGCAGCCACGCCTGCCTCCAACGCCGCTTCGAACATGTAGCCTGAGATGCGCGTGTCTTTACCAATCAATATTTTCCCACGGGAACCATTGGTATCGGCGAAGACGCGCCCGGCCGCCCAGCCGAGTTTGAGCATGAAATCGGGGGTAATTGGCGCTTGACCCACCGCACCGCGGATGCCGTCGGTGCCGAAGTATCGCTTTGCCGCGGGAGCACCCTGAGTCGATGAGGGCACGGGTGTTGCAGCTTTAGGGGCGGAGCCCAGGTGTGTTCTTGAGGCAGACATGAATCGGGGGTCGCTCCTTTTATTTTAATTAGAGCACTCAGTCGAGCGCTAAGTTCCCGCAAAACGCGGAGTGTACTCTAATTGCATCGACCGTGGCAGCGACATCGTGGCTGCGTATGATGCTCGCGCCTCCCAAAAGCGCCAACGTCGCTGCGGCAACCGATCCTGCGAGTCGCTCAGAGACTGGCTTTCCAGTCGCTGCGCCGATCATCGATTTGCGTGACACGCCAACGAGCAAGGGCGCGCCGAGGGTTTCGAAACGCGAGAGTTCTCGGAGTAGCTGATAGTTATGGGCCTGACTTTTTCCAAAGCCAAAGCCCGGGTCGAGCAATAAGCTCTCTGCGCAAACACCCTGTGCTAAACAGAAATCACGGCGCTCGCTGAGGAAAGCAGCGACTTCTTCAACAACGTCGCTGTACGCAACGACCTCAGCCTCCTTATTCTGCTCGAACACAGCCTGCATCGACCGAGGTTGTCCGCGCATATGCATGAGGCAAACCGCTACACGATTATCTACGATAGTGCTCAGCGCTCTCGCGTCTGCAAGTGCTCGCACATCGTTGACTAATTCGGCGCCGGCGTCGATCGCGGCCTTCATCACGTCCGGCGAACTCGTATCGACCGAAAGGCAAATATCAAACCGCGCTTTCAGTGCTGCGACAACGGGGACAACGCGGTCTATTTCTTCGTGAACAGGAACCGGCGTCGCGCCGGGTCGCGTAGATTCACCGCCAATATCGAGAAAAGCGGCGCCCTGAATAACCATTTCTTCTGCGCGGTGCAGCACTTTATCAAGGTCAACTTCGAATGCTTCTTGCCTAGCATTCGGCACCGGATCGCGCCCGAGACTCGCGCCATCGGAGAACGAATCGGGCGTGACATTGAGCACTCCCATGCAAAGAGGTGAGCTTAGGTCTATCTCTCGCGACCCGGCAAAGAGGATTTTTGTCATCGGCAACTCTTTAAAGCGATCGGTAGTTTTTTAGGCTTAGGTCTAACGAAAAAGAGAACCACAGGGGTTCTCTTTTCTGTCGTGCATTTTCGTAAGCGAATGGTTATGCCTAAGAGCAAGCGGCTGACTAATGCTCTCCCGCGGGTCCTCCGATTGAGCCTGACGCATCATCACGGGCAGCACTTGGCTCTTCTGCCCCACGCTTCGGCGCAGAGCCGCTTCCGTCGGAATCGCTCCAGTCGGCAGGGGGGCGAGGCTTGATACCATTCATAATATCGTCGATCTGATCGGCGTCGATTGTTTCGTACTCCATCAGCGCCTCCATCATCATCTCGAGCTTATCGCGATTAGTCTCGAGAATGTCTTTAGCCTTGCTATAACACGTATCGATGATTTTGCGCACTTCGATATCAATCGATTTCGCTGTGTCGCTAGAGAAGTTCTTGGTCTGCGAAGCTGCAGAACGACCCAGGAAAACCTCGCCCTCGTCTTCTGAATAAAGCAGAGGCCCTAACTCGGGCGAAAGCCCCCACTTGGTCACCATGTTGCGTGCCATTTCGGTTGCGCGCTGAATATCGTTAGACGCACCTGTCGTTACTCCATCAGCACCGAGTGTCATCTCCTCTGCGATGCGACCGCCATAGAGACTGCAAATCTGACTCAGGATACCGAGCTTGCTCAGACTGTAGCGGTCCTCTTCCGGCAAAAACATGGTTACACCGAGCGCGCGTCCGCGCGGGATGATGCTGACCTTATAGACAGGATCATGCTCCTCGACGAGTCGTCCAACAATTGCATGGCCCGCCTCGTGGTATGCAGTATTGCGTCTTTCCTTCTCAGACATGACCATCGACTTGCGCTCAGCGCCCATCATGATCTTGTCTTTGGCCTTTTCGAACTCCTCCATGGTGACCAGGCGCTTGCCTGCTCGCGCAGAGAACAGAGCCGCTTCGTTCACCAAATTGGCAAGATCGGCGCCAGAGAAACCGGGTGTGCCGCGAGCGATCAGGCTTGCCTTCACGTTGTCGTCAATCGGCACCTTGCGCATGTGTACTTTAAGAATCTGTTCACGGCCGCGAATGTCAGGTAATCCCACCACGACCTGTCGATCGAAACGGCCCGGTCTGAGCAGCGCCGGGTCGAGCACGTCGGGCCTGTTGGTTGCAGCGACAACGATTACGCCATCGTTAACCTCAAAGCCATCCATCTCGACGAGCAACTGGTTCAACGTCTGCTCGCGCTCGTCGTGCCCGCCGCCGAGGCCTGCGCCGCGATGACGCCCGACCGCGTCTATTTCGTCGATGAAGATAATGCAGGGAGACTGTTTCTTCGCCTGATCGAACATGTCGCGGACACGCGAGGCGCCGACGCCCACAAACATCTCGACGAAATCAGAGCCTGAGATTGAGAAGAAAGGCACTTTAGCTTCACCGGCAATAGCTTTCGCGAGAAGCGTTTTACCCGTACCCGGCTGGCCAACCATGAGGATGCCGCGCGGAATTTTACCGCCGAGTCTCTGAAATTTGTCCGGCTCGCGGAGAAACTCAACGAGTTCCTTCACGTCTTCTTTCGCTTCGTCTACGCCCGCGACGTCTGCGAAAGTCACCTTGATCTGATCTTCACCGAGTAATTTCGCCTTACTCTTTCCAAACGACATGGGCCCGCCCTTGCCGCCGCCTCCGCCGCCCTGCATCTGACGCATGAAGAAGAAAAACAAACCAACGATGACTAATACTGGCAGCAGCGAAAGAAATAGTTGAGAAAGGAACCCCGGCTTCTCCTCTTGCGTGCCACTAATGGCGACATTCGATTCGAGCAACTCATCCATTAACCCACGATCACCGATTGCGGGCATGATGGAGCGGAAACGCGAACCATCGCTGCGGTAGCCGGTGATTTGCAGATTTTGGATGTCTACCGCTTGCACACGACCTTCTCGCAGCTCTTGCACGAACTGAGAGTAAATAATGCTGTCGGCTTGAGGATCCCGATTAATGTTGTTGAACACCGTGAGCAGCACGCCCGCAATGATCAACCAAAGGACCAAATTCTTTGCCATGTCGTTCAAGGGTAGTTCCCCCGCTTAAGTGAATCTGTTTGTCGTGGAGGGCGGCTAGCAAACGAGACAAGCGCTGGGCTTGCTCGACGACGCACTTCGCGACTCGTGTATAAGGTAAAAAGTAACACATTTTTGCCTGCGTCACTCGCTGGCGACACACGCGATACAACAATTATTGATCTGAATACGGGCCTCGCGACGGCGCTATGCCCCTTTGAAACCAGACGCCAGAAGATAAATCTCACTGGACCTAGCCCGCGATGCTTTTGGCTTACGCACCTTTAGCGAGGTGAAATTCGCCTTGAGCTGAGTCTCGAATTCCTTGAGACCCTCACCGTGAAAGACCTTCACCAGAAAGTACGCCCCCGGACGAAGCACGGATCTTGCCAAATCGAGCGCAAGTTCAGCGAGGTACATCATTTTCGGTTGATCGATGTCGCGCATACCACTCATATTGGGCGCCATGTCCGACATTACAAGGTCTGCGCCTCCTTCTGGAAGCATGCCAAGAAGCTGATCGAGCACGGCCTGCTCTGTGAAGTCTCCCTGCAGAAACTCGACTCCTGCTAAAAAGTCGATCGGCAGAATGTCACTTGCGATCACACGCCCTTTATCTCCCACTAAATCAACGGCGACCTGCGACCAACCACCGGGCGCCGCCCCAAGATCAACAACCGTCATCCCGCGCTCGATCAGTCGGTCTTTCTCCTGTATTTCTAATAGCTTATAGCTTGCGCGCGACCGCAGGCCATCTTCCTGACTTCGGCGCACATATTCGTCATCGAAGTGCTCTTTAAGCCATTGCTTACTGGTCTTAGACTGTGCCATCGTTCATTCTCGTTAATCAATTGCGTTCGGCCGCGAGCTTCCCTACAATCCGCAGCCCGCGACTCAGCCAGCACTAAGGTCTATTATGACGCTCAACAACGCCGACAAAAAGCGCTTCCGCGCAATTGGCCATCAACTCAAGCCCGTAATCACGATTGCAGAGAAGGGGTTGTCCGAAAATATTCAGCTCGAGCTCGAGCGCGCGCTTAATGACCACGAGCTGATCAAGCTTAAGCTGGTAGGCGGCGACAAGGCCGAAAAAGCGGCGCTTATTGAAGAGATATGCGCACTGAGCAAAGGCGCCGTCGTGCAGACTATTGGCCATGTTGTGCTTCTCTACCGCGCGGCGAAGAAGCAAGATCCTAAACTGTCTAATTTGGTGCGATTTCAGCCGTAAGTAGGCTTGGCCAGCAAGCCCAACCACGGACTGTGGTTTTAAAGGTGTTTAACGCTCTCGATTTCGTATTCAACATCGCCCGCAGGCGCCTTGACCACGATTTCGTCGCCCTCAAACTTGCCCATCATCGCGCGCGCAATCGGTGAACTCACAGAGATTTTGCCCTTACTCACGTCTGCTTCGTCGTCCCCAACGATTTGGTAGGTTACCGTCGCCTCGGTGTCCAAATTGATCATTTGCACTGTCGTGCCGAAGATTACTTTGCCGGTTGGCTCAATTTTCGTCACGTCGATTATTTGCGAGCCTGCGAGTTTGCTTTCTATCTCAGCAATTCGCCCCTCGCAGAAACTCTGCTGCTCGCGCGCCGCGTGATACTCGGCGTTCTCTTTGAGATCGCCATGCTCACGCGCCTCGGCGATCGCCTCAATAATCTTAGGGCGAGTCACACTTTTTAGTTCGGTTAGTTCTGCACGCAGTCTTTCCGCACCCTGAACAGTCATTGGAACGCTTTGCATTCTTGTCGCCTTTTAGTTGCTTTCTAGCTGCGCGTGAAGGTCTTGCAGCGTGTACACGGACATATTATTGCCGTATTCGAGTGCTTCGCAAGCCGCTAGCGCGCCGGCAATAGTTGTAGTGCAGTAGACGCGATGCCGCAGCGCCGTTCGGCGAATCATCGATGAATCGGCAATGGCCTTTCTACCCTCTGTCGTGTTGAATACTAGCTGTATTTCTTCGTTCTTCAACATATCGACGATGTGGGGACGTCCTTCCGCTACTTTATTCACTCGTGTCACTGGCAGTCCAGCCTCGGCAATGACCTTCGCCGTACCCTGCGTTGCAACAATATTGTAGCCTAAAGCAATCGATCTGCGTGCGACTTCGGCGACAGCAGGTTTATCCGCCTCACGTACACTTATAAACACGTTGCCCGATCTAGCGAATTTCTCGCCGGCACCCATTTGAGCCTTAGCGTATGCCTCGGCAAAAGTTTTGCCAACCCCCATTACTTCGCCAGTTGACTTCATTTCTGGGCCAAGGATTGGATCCACGCCCGGGAATTTAATGAACGGGAATATCGCCTCTTTTACCGCGAAAGTGTCAGGTATGATCTCGGCTTCGAATCCTTGCTCGGCAAGAGAGGTTCCCGCCATACAGCGCGCTGCAATTTTCGCAAGCGAACGTCCGATACATTTAGAGACGAACGGTACAGTACGAGAGGCGCGCGGATTTACCTCGATAACATAGAGCTCGCCATCTTGATACGCTAGTTGCGTATTCATCAAACCAACGACGCCGAGTTCTAAGGCGAGCGCTGTAACCTGAGCCCGTATTCGGTCTTGTACCTCGACGGGAAGATTATACGGCGGCAACGAACAGGCAGAGTCCCCTGAGTGAATACCGGCTTGCTCAATATGCTGCATGATCGCGCCCACCACGGCTTGTTTGCCATCGCTCACTAAATCAATATCGATCTCGATCGCCGCATTGAGGAAGTAATCGAGTAAGACCGGACTCTCATTCGACACCTTCACCGCATCGTGCATGTAGCGTTTGAGTTCCTCTTGATTGTAGACGATTTCCATCGCCCGCCCGCCTAGAACATAGGACGGTCTAACCACGAGCGGATAACCAATTTCTTCGGCAGCGGCGTAGCTCTCCTCTACGCTGCGCACAGTTCGGTTAGGCGGCTGTTTCAAGCCAAGCTTTTCGATCAGCTTCTGGAAGCGCTCTCGATCTTCGGCGCGATCAATCGCGTCGGGCGATGTCCCGATGATGGGGATTCCCGCAGCCTCTAGACTCTTAACGAGATTAAGTGGGGTCTGGCCACCGAACTGCACGATCACGCCTTTGGGCTTCTCGAGAAGAGCGACCTCGATCACGTCTTCGAACGTCAGAGGCTCGAAGTAGAGCCGGTCTGAAATATTGTAATCAGTCGACACCGTCTCTGGATTACAGTTAATCATAATGGTTTCGTAACCGTCCTCGCGCATGGCCAACGCTGCGTGTACGCAGCAGTAGTCAAACTCGATACCTTGGCCAATTCTGTTCGGTCCGCCACCGAGTACCATTATTTTGTCGCGCGTGCTTGGCAGAGACTCGCATTCTTCCTCGTAGGTCGAATACATATACGCCGTCGTCGACACGAACTCGGCCGCGCAGGTGTCGACGCGCTTGTAAACCGGGCGAACATTTAGGCTGTGGCGGTGCTTTTGAACATCAATCTCTTGGCATCCGATCACCTGCGAGAGACGCTTATCGGCAAAACCCTTGCGCTTTAGTTGAAGCATCTCGGCGGCCTCAATCGACGCTAGCTCTCTGCCCATTAAACCCTGCTCGAGTTTGATGAGCTCTTCGATCTGGACGAGATACCAAGGATCGACGCCTGTGAGCGAGTAGACCGTTTCCATTGACCAGCCAAGGCGGAACGCATCACCTATGTACCAGATTCTTTGCGCACCGGCCTCGGTGAGTTCACGCGTCAACACTTCGCGTGAATCACTCAATTTAGTATCGAGAATAGGCTCAAATCCACACACTCCCACCTCGAGCCCTCGCAACGCTTTTTGCAAAGATTCTTGGAAAGTGCGACCAATTGCCATCACCTCGCCGACCGACTTCATTTGCGTAGTGAGCCTGTCGTTCGCTTCGGAGAATTTCTCGAAGGTGAAGCGTGGAATTTTGGTGACAACGTAGTCTATAGACGGCTCGAACGATGCTGGTGTCGCGCCACCCGTGATTTCGTTACTCAGTTCGTCGAGTGTGAAGCCAATAGCAAGCTTAGCGGCAACTCGTGCAATGGGGAAACCTGTTGCTTTAGAGGCAAGCGCCGAACTGCGCGAAACGCGCGGATTCATTTCGATAACAACGAGGCGGCCATCTTTAGGATTAATACCGAACTGTACGTTCGAGCCACCCGTTTCGACACCGATTTCACGGAGTATCTCGATCGACGCGTTACGAAGAATTTGGTATTCCTTGTCGGTGAGAGTCTGCGACGGCGCAACAGTAATCGAGTCCCCTGTATGAACGCCCATTGCATCGAAGTTCTCGATCGAACACACGATAATGCAGTTATCATTCGTATCTCGGACCACCTCGAGTTCGTACTCTTTCCAGCCAATTAATGACTCATCGATTAATAATTCGTTAGTAGGCGACAGCTCCAATCCGCGCTGGCAAATTTCCTCGAACTCTTCCTTGTTGTAGGCGATTCCGCCGCCACTGCCGCCCATGGTAAAGGATGGGCGAATGATGCAAGGAAAACCGATCTCCTCGAGCGCTTCGAAGGCTTCAGCCATGTCGTGCGCAATATGATGGCGAGGCGTTTCCAAGCCAATTTTTTTCATTGCGCGATCGAATAAATCACGGTCTTCAGCTTTGTCGATAGATTCGGATTTCGCACCAATAAGCTCGACGCCGTATTTATCGAGCACGCCATGGCGGTTTAGATCGAGCGCGCAGTTAAGTGCGGTTTGTCCACCCATCGTTGGCAGGATCGCATCGGGGCGCTCTTTCTCGATGATCTTTTCAACTATCTCCCAGTTAACTGGCTCTATATAGGTGGCATCCGCCATCGAGGGGTCGGTCATGATAGTTGCAGGATTTGAGTTTACGAGGATTACACGAAGACCCTCTTCCTTTAACGCCTGGCACGCTTGGGTTCCCGAGTAGTCGAACTCGCAGGCTTGCCCGATGACGATAGGGCCGGCACCGAGTATTAGAATGCTTTGAATGTCTTTGCGTCTTGGCATGTGCGCTACTGCTCTCTTGTATTCTGATTAATTGGGATGAGTCGCCTCCTCTGGAGGCGTCCGACAATCACGCGCTAACTGCGCCACTCTAACAGTTCGATGAAGTGATCGAACAAAGGTGCAACATCGTGCGGGCCCGGGCTGGCTTCAGGGTGCCCCTGAAAACCGAAGGCAGGCGCATCTGTGCGCTCAATGCCTTGCAGCGAGCCATCGAACAGCGACTTATGCGTGGCTTCAAGGTTGGCTGGCAGCGTTCCCGCGTCGACCGCGAATCCGTGGTTCTGGCTCGTGATCAATACCGTATTATCACGCATATTCTGCACTGGATGATTCGCACCATGGTGACCCAACTGCATTTTTACCGTCTTTGCCCCGCAGGCAAGCGCGAGGAGTTGGCAGCCGAGACAAATGCCGAAGAGCGGTATTTTTTGCTCTAAGAACACTTTGATAGCATCGATCGCATAGTCGCAGGGCTCGGGGTCGCCGGGGCCATTGGATAGGAAAATGCCGTCAGGATTCATCGCGAGCACGTCGGCTGCGGGTGTCTGTGCCGGCACCACTGTAACGTCGCAGCCGCGTTCGACGAGCATGCGCAGAATGTTGCGCTTGGCACCAAAATCGTAGGCAACGACGCGGAAGCGACTGGGGACGTCTTTGCTGTGGCCGTTTACCAAGTCCCATACGCCCTCTGTCCAGGGATACTGGGCTTTCGTCGACACAACTTTTGCAAGGTCCATGCCTTTTAGCCCAGGGAATTCTTTCGCTTTGGCCACCGCGCCTTCTTCACCTAAGGTTTCGAGCGCTGCGCCAGAAACGATACAGCCATTGAGCGGCCCTTTGTCGCGGAGGACGCGGGTCAGTCGGCGAGTATCAATCTCTGCTATTGCTACAACTTTGCGTTCAACCAAAAAGTCCTGCAGGGTTTGCTCGCTGCGCCAATTGCTCGCGATGAGCGGCAGATCGCGGATCACAAGGCCGGTGGCCCAAACGCCGTCAGACTCATTGTCTTCGTCGTTGGTGCCAGTGCTACCAATGTGAGGATAGGTAAGGGTTACGATTTGTTGTGCGTAGGAGGGGTCGGTCAGAATCTCTTGGTATCCAGTCATTGAGGTATTAAATACCACCTCTCCACTGGCGCTCCCTTCGGCGCCTAATGCGACACCACGAAAGATACTGCCATCCTCTAGTGCTAATACAGCTAGTGCGGCCACTCTCACTCCTTATGCTTTTCTAAGTTATCGGGTCTTCGCCTTGCCATTCTCTATCCTATTTTTAACTGCGCCGTGCTGCTTCTGAGCACCAGCCTCTTGCTCGCGCTGGCTCCCTAACTTGGACATTGCATACAGGTTAGGAGGGCCATCGATGGGCGAAAAAGGCTGAAAAACAGGCACAAAAAAAGCGGATGAAGAATCTCTTCACTCCGCTTTTTTAGGAATTCGCAAAGGTCTCAGCATTCGTCATACTGAGCGAGTATTATAGAGACACCACCCCTGAGTTGTCTACGATGTTCTCCCAAAATGCTAAATATAAGCGATAAGGAATCGTGATCTAATCGACTAAACCGAGGACGTCCTGCATCGAATACAGGCCTGCGGGTTTTGAGGAGACCCATTCGGCGGCGCGGACAGCACCGCTGGCAAACGTCATGCGACTACTTGCCTTATGGGTTATTTCGACCCGCTCTCCGAGGCTTGCGAAAGTCACCGTATGATCCCCTACGATATCCCCTGCCCGGACTGTGGCGAACCCGATGGTCTTTCTATCTCGCTCCGGCTCCGAGCCTTCCCTGCCGTAGATCGCGACTTCTTTTAGCTCTCGGCCCAAAGTCTCGGCGATTACCTCGCCCATTTTGAGCGCCGTGCCAGAAGGCGCATCTTTTTTGAATCGGTGATGCGCCTCTGATATCTCAATATCGACATCATCTCCCAATACCGCGGCTGCTTTGCGCAGCAGTTGTAGGCACAGATTTACGCCAACACTGAAGTTAGGCGCCATCACGATGGGGATCTTCTTCGCAGCATCATCGATGGCAGCGAGGTTTTCAGGCGCGAACCCAGTTGTGCCAATAACCATCGCCTTACCGGCCTGGCAGCACAGCGCTAGGTGCTGGAGAGAGGCCTCTGGACTCGTAAAGTCAATTAGCACGTCAAACGCATCAAACTTAGTCTCGAATGACGCTTCTGCTAAGACTCCTAAGGGTCGCCCGAGGGCCAGAAGCCCAATATCGGCGCCAAGCGCTGGGTCCTCTGCCAGGACGCTCGCTGCGCTGACCTTTATCGGCGCCGAGCTTGCCTCAACCGCTTCGATCAGCGTTCGGCCCATACGGCCGGCTGCCCCCGCTATTGCTACTTCTATCATGATTTTTTCCGGTTACCACAGACACTTAAGAGGCTGAAGTATACAGCCTGACGCGCTCCACACCAAAATCGCGCGGAATTTACCCACCTTTTCCCGAAACAATTCATCCTTTAGGTTGTGGGAGTGCAATTTTTTATACAAACTGATACAAGTGAAGTGCGATATGCAACAAAGGCCGTAGCCTACGCAGAGAGTGGTCAGGCAAATGACAGAAAATAAGAAGACTAAAAAGTCACAACACAATGAAAGCTCAGAGATCACAACGCGTCGCGCAAGATATGAAACACTCGTGTCCTGCCTCTATCAAGATGTCTACAGATACGGGTTCTGGCTCTGCAAAAGCCAGCCGCTAGCCGAAGACCTCGTACAAGAGACCTTTTTACGCGCGTGGCGCTCGCTTGACAGCCTCCAGAATGAAAATGCGGCCAAGGCATGGCTGTTCACCATTCTGCGCCGAGAGAACGCACGGCTGTATGAACGCTACCGACCCGAACTCGTTGATGTCAAAGAGCAGGTAGTCGTCGAAAAAGACTCTGATGAACCAGACCATAAAATGGAGCGCCGCTGGTTACTCGATGCGATAAACAGGCTCGAAAAAGACTATCGGGAGCCACTTTTGCTGCAAATTATTGGCGGTTTCAGCGGGAAAGAGATCGCGTCAATTCTGGGCCTCAACGATAACACCATCATGACTCGACTCTTCCGGGCACGCAGCAAAGTCATCAATCAGTTTGGCGCAAAGTCTGGAAAAAATTCTTCAAACCTTTTTCGAGACTAGATTCAGCTGGCGAATAACTCATTCAAGCGATGGGTTATCCCGCCACAAAACAAACTAACGAAACAAAATGAAACATCTTCGAAATGCCCGCCGCATCTCCCACTCGATAAACTAAAAAAACGCTGTAATTTAGGCCACTTAAGCACATTCAGCCCGCGCGTTAGGAGCGACCTCTAGTCTTGAAAATGAGACGTGAATACCGAAACGGAAATAAGTTTGAAAGAAAACCGAGCCTTTACCTCTCAACTAATACGACCTTCTCAATTTAACCGCTAATGCCTGAGCAAATTAAATGGATCAGAAAACGTTTCGCGAAAAAATTCTGAGCGACCCATTCGCGGACGACCTGCGAGTGTTGGAGGCCGCAAGCGCGGATGAAGAATTGCAGGAGATGCTATTAACGGCTCGCAGTGTCGAAGCAGGTATCGAGGATCTGCTCGCCGCTGTACCCGTTCCCGCTTCGCTTTACGCGAAGCTGGTCACGCTGCCCGACGATAATAAAGACGGTAAAGCGGATGAGGATGACCACCCCAAGTCGCCCACACGCGAATCGTCTTCCTTTGTTGTTAAGGTCAGGGTGACAGCGCGGCAATACAGACTCGCGATAGTAATCGCCCTCATCATCGCTATTGCGGCGAGTCTGTCCATGTTTATACCGGGACCTGCGCCCTGAGTTACAGGCCTGCCATCAGAACTGATCTGCAGTCATCGCCATCAGAGACTCCGACCCCGCTTCAATTTCTGCAAGCAGCGAATGCACGCGCGGCACTTGGCGCGCGAGGAAAAACTCCCCCACTTTCACGAGACCATCGAGATACTCGGCATTATTACCACTCGTATCCGCGAGCGCCGCGGCTAAGATTCGCTGCCACATGAAGCAGTATAACGTGAGTCCCATGAGCTCCATGTAGGCATAGGACGCCGCGCCGATTTCCTCGGGGTTTTGCGAAGCGCCATCGATAACAAAGCGGGTCGCCTCTGCAAGCACACCGCGGCAAGTCGCGAGCGACGCTAGATAGGGCTGCATGGCGGCAACCTCCGCCTGTGCCGTCACGAAGGCATCCATTTCTTCAGAAAGGAGTGCAAGCAGCTCACCGTTGGCACGCACGGTTTTTCGACCCATAAGGTCGAGCGCCTGCACACCGTTTGCCCCTTCGTATATCTGAGCGATTCGTGCGTCTCTGACGTTCTGCTCAAGGCCCCACTCGGCGACATATCCGTGTCCACCCAACACCTGCTGAGCCATAACACAGGCATCGAAACCGCGATCGGTGCAGTAGGCTTTCTGTACGGGAATCAGCAAAGAGACCAGTTTGTCTGCGCGCGCCCTAGCATCGGCGTCTGAATGAAAGCGCGAGATATCGAGCTGCATCGCTGCGAAGATTGACAGTGACCGACCGGCTAGCACGTTCGCGCGGATTGTAAGAAGAAGGCGACGAACATCGGGATGGACAAGCAGCGGATCTGCAGCGGCGTCTGGCTGCTGAGGCCCCGCGGGCGCGCGGCCTTGCACGCGCTCTTTGGCATACGCTGCGGCAACCTGATAGGCACTGTCTGCAAGACCGTTCGCCTGCAGCCCCATCGAAAGACGCTCATAGTTCATCATCGTAAACATATGCGACAGGCCGTTGTTAAGCTCGCCGACCAGATACCCTTTCGCCTCGTCAAAGTTCATCACACAGGTTGGCGATGCCTTGATTCCCATCTTGTGCTCTATAGACCCGCAGCGCACACCGTTACGCTCGCC
>Ga0222714_10001333_pt1 | contig 27789 bp, 24 predicted proteins | sample C33_3DmetaG_FD_165048 | JGI IMG/M metagenome (GOLD analysis project Ga0222714, IMG submission 165048) | Estuarine water microbial communities from San Francisco Bay, California, United States - C33_3D | ecosystem: Environmental > Aquatic > Marine > Unclassified | place: USA: California...
AATTGCAAGGCGAGAGCGACGCCGAGCCCCGAATTTTGCATGCCAACCTCAATGGCGATGGTCTGGCTCTGCCGCAAATCAAATCCCATCAGTCGACTGCAGAAATAGCCCCCTGCCAGACCTGACAGGTTGTGCAACATCACTGCCAGCAGTGTTAACAGACCAACTTCGAGCAGGCTGCTGGCATTGAGTGCAACGATGATGGTGATGATGCTGAGAATCACCAGCATGGACAGGAAGGCAAGCCAGGGCTCGATGCGTTGTGTGACGGAGCTGAAGAAATAGTTGGCGGCGGATCCCAGCAAAACAGGCACGCAGACAATCTGCAGAATGCTGATCAATAATCCCCAGGAGTCCACAGCCACCGTCTCCGAAAGATACAGACTGCACAGCAAGGGAGTGGCGACGATGCCAATCAGGGTGGAGCAGACTGTCATGCTGATCGAGAGTGCGACATCGCCCCTGGCGAGGTAGCAGATCACATTGGAGGCAGTGCCGCCGGCACAGCTGCCGACAAGTACCATGCCGGCAGTGAGTTGGCTCGACAGATCCAGCAGGGCCGAGAGCGTGATGGCGAGTAGCGGCATCAGCAGAAATTGCAGCAGCACGCCGACGAAGACGGGTTTTGGCTGACGCACGATGCGCAAAAAATCTGCCTGACTCAATGTCAGACCCATCATGAACATCACACAGCTCAGTAAGGGCACGATTGCACTCTGCAGGGAGCTGAACACGTTATTAAAGAAGAAGGCGATAATGGACAGCAGGATTGCCCAGAGCGGAAACAGGCGGGTCAGGCGCGACAGCATTGTGAGTATCCTGCGGTTGGCGGTGCATTGGAGCCACGCATTATCACTGCAATTGCGGATGTGATGCCAGCCCGGGAAAGTCGCGCTGTTCAGCAACGATTCAGGCTGGCCACTTATGATGACAGGGTCGATTCTGTAACCTTTTGCCGCAACGTGCGTCATAGAGAGAATCTGGCCAGATTGCAAAATCTGACGGGGTAGCTATCACCAACACTGCGAACAATGGGGAAATAATAATGATTAGATTAACAGGCCTGCTGGTCATGAGCGTCCTGCTCACCGGCTGTTTGTTCACTGTAGACTCTGATTCACGGCACCTGCAGACGGTCTGGAGCGAGGCCGATGTAGCGCGGGTTCGGCTCGGAAGCACCGACCAGGACTGGGTAAGGGCGACCTTTGGGGACCCAATCACCAAGCTGACTTATGCTGACGGCACCGAAATCTGGAAATACCGGAACCGATCCGAGAAAGACACCGAGGTAGGCCTTTTCCTGCTGTTCTCGGTGGATGTCGAGGAAGAACGTACCGAGACCTTGTCGATCGAGTTTGCAGACAGCATCGTCACCAATTACTGGATCGAAGAAGACCGCTTCTAGGTCTGATCACTCCCTGGTCGGCAATTGTCCGGATTGGCTACAGTCCGGGCTGTTGCAGGCTGGCCAGCCAACTCTCCAGATTGTCCCAATCCAGCTGAAAGACGTGTCGGGCATCCGGCACGATAGCCGCGTCGACCTTGCCTCCCGCATCCAGCAGGGTTGCCTTCATATCATCCAGTTGCCGGTTCCAGCGAAAGTCATCCCGTTCACCGATTCGCAGATAGACCGGCAAGCCGGCCAAGGCCTGCGGTCGCGCCTCTTCTTGCAGACGTCCGGGGTTCGCCACGACGCCGCTGAAGGCGCTGGGGTATTTGAGGGCGATGGTGAGGGCATCGCTGCCACCGCTGGAAATGCCTACCAATAGCGGCTTCTGCTGGCTGAGGCTGTGAGTCGTCAGTAGCTGCGCAGACAATTGGGGCAACAGGCCTGCGTTGTCACCGGCAAATCCCGTGCGATCAGGTGAAATCGGGACCGCAATCGCCCAGCCCCGTTCCACGAACTCTTTTCCGAGCCAGAATTGTGCCCGCGCCATGAAGGTATTGCTGCCGCCGCCCGGGATCAGGATAGCGAGGTGGGTCGACTCTCTTTTGGTCTTGGGTTCGAAAAACAGCACCTTGACGTCGGTTCCGCCGTCGACCGTCACGGTTTCTTCGGCGGCGCCCGCCTGAGCCGGCACCAGAGCGAGCCAGAGTAGAAGCAGGAGAGGCGAGACTGATTTCATGCAATTGCCAGAGTTAGCGGGAGATTCAATAGAGGCGCAGTATAGCCTTTCTGGTCCGGAGACGTGGCCATATGAGACAAAATACCTCATTAAGCCGTTGATTTTCGCCGTCACCGCCTTCGGCTACCATGCTACTGTAACCTTTTTGCACACCCTCCGTCTTTATAGCCAATGTTACGACAATACCAGCAAGCCATAGCCCAGCACCGACAGCGCATCTACTCGTTTGCGCACTATAGTCTGCGGGCGGCCGAAGACGCCGAAGACATCACACAGGAGGTCTTCATCAAACTCTGGCAACACTTGCGCAAGGTGGATCACGAGAAGTTAGGAGCCTGGCTGATGCGGGTGGCACATAACGCGGTAATCGACCACGTGCGGAAACACCGCAACTCGAACGCGCACCTGGATACATTCGTCGACGTAGAACAGCAGTGTGGAGATGACGAGTCCGATGCCAGGCTGGATCAGAAAAAATTTCAGAGTTGTCTGCAGGAAGAGATCAAGTCTCTGGCTGAAGCTTTTCGCAGCATCATCATCATGCGCGATATTCAGGATATGAGTTATGGCGAAATACAGGAATGTCTGCAGATGAGTGAGAGTCAGGTAAAGGTGTATCTGCACCGTGGCAGACGCAAACTGCGTGAGAGCGAAGTACTGAGACAATTGTTTGACACCGTGGCTGGTCGAGGCAAACCGATGCAGGCTGCAGCCCGGGAAACGACTACGAATTCAGATGAAGGTACCCGACATGGCTAGTAACAACGATTCTCAATGCTATTTCGTGCAATTGCAGATCGATAGCTTTCTCGATGGCGAGATGGACTCTGCCCAGCAGGCGGAATTTCATGCGCATGTCGGTCAGTGCGCGGTCTGTGCACAAGAGCTGAAATTCGCCCACATGCTCCACGAGAGCATAGTCAGCTTGCCACAGCTTGATTGTGAGGATGCTGTGCTGGAACCGATTCACCGACTCGGTGCAGCCGAGCCTGAGCATCGGTCCTGGTGGCGCGACACACTGGCCTGGTTGGACTCAATGCCGGTTTTCGCCCGCTATGCCTTACCAGCGCTGCTGGTCGCCCTCATCATGCTGCCGTTTGTCTTTGCCGAATCGAGTGAGGTGCCGGGTCAGATGGCTCCGCCACTGCTGGCAGGCCAAGGGACCGGCCCCGAATCCACCGAATACAGCACCGCGGATGTGCAGAAGGCTCTGGCCGACTTGAATCTGGCGATGCAGTACCTGAATCAGGTTGGCTTGCGTACCGAGGTCATGATTGGTGATCGGTTCCTCGTCACCCCGGTTCGGGACTCTGTCAGGGCTTCTTTCGAAAAAGGCCGAGATCGCACCGATGTTCCGCCGCGGTCCGATCCGATTTTCTGAGAGTCAATGAATAAATCTGGATAACGAATCTTTGCGAGGTAAATGTATGAAGATGTTAAAACGACTGTTGGTACCCCTGTGTGTAATTGCTGTCTTCCCGCTTGCCATGGCGGCCGAGCGAGACATTGAGCGACATCCCGGATATGTCGATTTCTCGGCACTCACCAGTATCGCCAATATCGAACCCAACGTGGAAGTCAGTCTGAAAGCGCCGCTGCTGAACATGATTACGAATCTGATTCGTAATTGAGGATGAGGAGGCCGCGGACTTTATCTCCAAATTACTGCGCGTCACTGTCAATGTATTCGAGAGTGATGCGATTGATGTCGACGAGATGGCCGGCTCCATGGCAGAAATTGCCGATGACCTCGATCGCCAGGGTTGGGAACGGGTAGTGCGTGTGCGTGAGGATAGAGAGCACGTGGATATCTATTTCCGGCTTTCTGACGATGCAATGATTATTCATGGCATTGCCATCATGGTTGCTGAGCCGGGTGAGACAGTGCTTGTCAACATCGTCGGTGATATAAGTACCGATGATCTGAGCGCCCTTGGTCGACGCTTCGATATCGATGAGCTCATCGACATCGACGTCAACGCGAATTAATAAACCTTTGCGACAGGCCTGTAGCGATGAAAAAACTACTCATTCTGTTAGGTCTGGTTGGGCTTTCGAGCTGTATGTCATTCAGCGATCGCTCCATGCGACCTGTGCGTGACTCCATCGCCAGGCAGCTGCCCGAGATTCGTCTCGAAAAAGAATTTGCGGTCAGCCTCGGCAGTGGCATGCTCAATTTCATCGATCTGGCAACCTTGAACCAGGCGGATGTCTCCAGTCTGGATCATGTGCAGGTAGCGGTATACAAGGTGTTCGGACATGGTGCTGCCGTAGATTTCAATCGCCTCAACTTCGAAGCTACGCTGATGGCAAAGGACCGCAGGCTCACCTGGGAAACCATTGTGAAGGTGCGCGAGCCCGACGAGCAGGTCTGGGTTTTGGTGGGGATGAATCTGGAGCGGGAGACGCTGGAAGCCGTCGCCGTCTTCTCGGTGGGGCGGGATGAGCTGGTGCTCATCAATGTCGATGGCGACATCGATGAGATGCTGGATTTTGCCATGAAGCCGGCAGAGCGCCGGCACGGTGCCATCAGAAGCTAGGCGGCCGGGCGTACACTGACACCCACGGCTTTGAACGCAGGCGTACGACTGCGTTCATCCGTAGATTGCGGGACGAGGACATTCGCCTCCGGAAAATACGCCATCACATTGCCCGGTTTAATCGGGTAGTCTGCCAACTCCAGATTCTGCATAGTGCCCGTGGCGTTGCTCACGTCGACTCGATCTCCCGCCTGCATTCCCAGGCGTGCGATGTCATCACCGTGCATAAACAGCACTTGCCGGTGTGTCACGCGACGGTACACATCCTCCTCGTTGTAAATGATGGTATTGAACTGGCCCTCACTGCGTACCGAAGTCAGCGTGAAGCCATCGTGTACTGCTTCATGGGCCAGGCGAGGCATCCGCACTTTGCGAAATCGCGCCTTGCTATCAGGAGTGGGAAACCGCGGGGCAGTGAGGTGTCTGCCGCCGATATGAAATTCCTGGCGATCAGTGTCAATCGCAGCGAGTTGTTCGAATCCTGGCACGAGGCGGGCGATCATCTGGCGAATGCTGTCGTGGCCTCGCAGTTGATTGAAATCGAAGGTCCCGGGATTAATGACCCGGGTCGCCAGCCCGCACACGAGTTCCACCTCCGAGCGCAGAGCCGCTATCCGCTCGAAGCCACCGTCGCTCAGACGCACAAAGTTAAACATGGATTCCTGGGTAGTCGCCTGCTGCTCTTCATCACGCACACGAATCGGCAACACCAGATTCTCGCCGGCCACGCCATTGAGGTGGGTCTCGTTCAAGGAAGAGTTGATCATTACCTTAAAGGGAATGTTGTCGAGGGCGCGGGTCGAGAACGCGGAATCCGGATTGGCAGCATACAGGTTGCCACCCAGCAGTAGGGCGAAATCGATAGTTCCGCATTCTGCGGCCTGTACGCAGGTGAGTGTATCCATGCCTGCCGTAACAGGCAGTTTAATCCCGAGTTCCCGTTCCATGGCAGTGATCACCGCGTCTTTCAGTTTCGGTGTGAGGCCCATGGAGCCTACGCCCTGAACATTGCTGTGGCCGCGCAGGGGCAACAGGCCCCGACCCACGCCGCCGATCATGCCGCGCAACAAGGCGAGATTGGCTACTGCCTGAATATTATCGGTGCCATTGAGATGGTGAGTGAGCCCCATGCCCCAGGCGAACACCACGTTTTGTGCGGCACCATAGACCTGACCGATGCGTGCGATTTCCTCGGCACTGACTCCGGATGCGGCCTGAAGTTGCTGCCATTCCAGAGCCGCGATCGATTCGCGCCAGGAGTCAAAATCCGTGCAATGCCGGGCGATGTAATCGTCGTCCTGCAAGCGTTGTTCGAGGACGTATTTCGCCACGCCTTGCAGAAAGGCCACATCACCACCCACATGGGGCTGCACATAGTGCGTTGCGACTTCCCCGCCCCCGGTGATCATCGAGCGGAAGTTGCTCGGAGAGGCGAAGCGCACGAGACCGGCTTCCCTGGCGGGATTGACGACAATGACGGTGCCTCCGCGTTGGCGACACTCAAGCAGAACCTTGACGAAACGGGGATGATTCGAAGCCGGGTTTGCGCCGAGTACGAAGATCAGATCTGCCTTGTGCAGATCGCTGTACTGGATCGTCGCCGTGCCGGTGCCGATGCTGTCTGTCAGGCCGACGCCGGATGCCTGATGGCAGTAATAGGAGCAGTTGTTAACGTGGTTGCAGCCGATCATTCGGGCCAGCAACTGCAAGAGGAAGGCAGCCTCGTTGGACGAGCGGCCCGAACCGTAGAAGAAACTGCGCTGCGGATCGACCCTTGCCATGTGTGCGGCAATGCGGTCCAGAGCCGCGTCATAACCGATAGGTTGGTAGGACGTCGCACCGGCAGGTTTATACAGCGGCGTCTCGAGTCGACCCAGCGCCTCGAGCTGTCTGCCAGTCAGTGTGCGGAGCTCGTCAATGGTGTTGTCTGCGAAGATGGCGGCAGGGATCGGCGGTCGCAAATCACTCGATTGGGCCTGGATATTCTTGTTGCAGATCTCGATGCGCGAGCTGTATTCGTTGTGCAGACCGCCTCGTTGACCGCCGGTACCAAAGGCGCAGGCCTTGCACGTGTTTCTGGAGCGTACTGCTGCAGCCAGTCGACGTGTGCCTGCCTGTTTTGCCATCGACATCACATAGTGGACGGCCTTGAGGCCGCCACCGGTGACGGGTTTGGAATCGTTGTTGCTGATAGTCAGTTCCTGCCGAAAGTCGGAGTGGTTTCAGGGATCAAGACCGAGTATTTCCATGCGCTCATTACTGGCTACGGTGACGCTGGTGCCCTCGATCGTGACGAAAGAATGATCCTGTAACTGGTACTTATAGACCTGATAGCTGATCGGTGTCGCGGCACTCTCGCGATGCAGTGTGACAGTCAGGATGGTGTGATCATCCTGCCAACGAAAATAGTACAACGTGGCACCGAGTCCGACCATGAGCACTACGGTCATGTAGGCCGCAAAGCGCATGTCACTGCTGAATTCATCGCGGGCATGCTCGCTCGAGGAGGGCGGCTGTTTGCTGTTTTCGCGCTCATCCAGTGTGCGTTGGCGCAGCACAAAAAATGCGCCGAGAATGACGGCGACAGTGACGAGCAGTTTTCCGAACATTGGCGCGCCATTTCCTTGCGAATGAGTCACAGGTATCGATAATAACAGCGGCCTCCTGTCATTGACCAGTTGCACGGAGGCCAGGCCGGATTGTGACGACGAGCAGCCAGTGCAATAATTCAGATTCACAGAGGGTCTGTAGCCGGACTTAAGCCGTTTCCCGGTCGCACGCACAGGATGCAACGTGGACAACAAGAAAAGCACACAGAGCCCGTACGTCCCGCCCGGCATGCCGGCTCTGGACCTCAGTGGACCGGCAACCTCCTTCTTCGAATTCTGGCCGACCTGGTTGATGTATATCCCGGTCGGGCTGTTATGGCTGGCGCTTTCAATACGTTATCGCAGCCTGAGTCTGCCACTCATCGCGAATCCGGCTATTCCCCTGTCCGGCATGGTTGGAGTCCAGAAGTCCGCCGTGTTTACGGTTGCCGGACCGATCGCGAAGACATTTATTCTGCCGTGGGCTCTCACTCGCATCGGCAAGGATTCCGTCGACAACCTCGCCCGGGCTGAACAGGCCATGGCCGACGCCGGGCTCGTCTATCCGATTGTCGGCAAACCTGATTTCGGTTGCCGCGGCGCCGGCGTCAAGCTGCTGCTGGATCGTGAGCAACTCGAGGCCTATCTGCGCGCGTTTCCGATCGATACGCCAGTGCAATTGCAACAACTGAGTGAGTGGGATGCCGAAGCTGGGGTGTTCTATGTGCGCCATCCCGCTGCACGCGGTGGCGAGGTGACGTCGCTAACACTGAAATACACACCCTATGTCGTTGGCGACGGGCTTCGGACCCTCGGCGAGCTCGTGGCGGCCGATCCCCGCGCGGGTGAGCTTCTGCATCTGTACCAGACTCGACACGCCTCGCAGTGGGAGCAAGTTATCGCTGCAGGACAACCCTATCGACTCGTGTTCTCTGCCAGCCATTGTCGCGGCGCCGTTTTTCGTGATGCCGGTGAGCTGATCAACACAAAACTGACACAAACGCTGGATACAATCTTCGCCGATATTCCGGATTTCTATTATGGTCGACTCGACATCAAATTCAGGGACATCGACAGTCTGTGCGAAGGCAGTAATTTTGCCATCATTGAAATTAATGGTGCGAGTTCGGAGTCTATTAATATTTGGGATCGCAAGACCGGATTCGGCACTGCGATGAAGACACTATTGCAGCAGTACCTGACCCTGTTCAGACTCGGGGCCGCGAATCGCGAGCGTGGACATCGCCCGCCGGGCATGCTGGCCCTGATCAGGGCCTGGCGTTATGAGGCTGATCTCGTCACACACTATCCAATGAATGATTGACATGAGTAATCCCTGCCGACTGCCTTTTAAACCACGCCTGGTATCTGCCGTACTGGAGAAGGCGTTGGGACTTGACCGGCTCGGGGCGATCTACGACGCGCGACCTGAGACGAAAAATCCATCCGAATTCCTTCAGTACACCCTCGATGCACTTGGCGTGACGATAGCTGTCGAAAATGCAGAGGCGCTGGCGGCGATTCCACGCACCGGACCACTGCTGATTGTGGCCAATCATCCGCTCGGCGGGCTCGAAGGGGTAGCGCTCGCCCATGTCATCGCCGCCATCCGCCCCGACCTGCAGGTGTTGACGAATCAGCTGTTGCGGCGCATACCCGAATTACGCGAACTCTTCATCGGCGTCGATGTGTTATCGAGCAATGCCGCTATCGCGAATATCGCCGGTATCAAGCAGGTGCATCGTCATCTGCAACAGGATGGCGCGCTGCTGATCTTCCCGGCCGGGATGGTTTCCACTTTCGACAGGACTTCGCGACGAATTCAGGATCGAGGCTGGAATCGCCTCGTAGGGCAACTGGTCAAACGCTATCAGTGCGCGTGTCTGCCCGTGCATGTCGGTGGACGCAACAGCGCCTACTTCTATGCCGCCGGCATGCTCCATCCGCGCTTGCGTACCGTGCTGTTACCACGGCAGCTTGCCAACAAGACCGGTTTCTCCCTGCTCCTTAAGTTCGGCTACCCGGTGCCAGCTGCGGAATTGCGACTTCTGCAGAGTGCGGAAGCGATCACCGATTACCTGCGGGTCAGTACCGATGCGCTGCGGCCCGTGTCTCAGCCCAGGCGTTCACAGGTAGTACAGGCGCTGACCGGAACGCCCCTCCGCAGTCCTATGATCACTGCTGCGATTGAAGGGCTCGCCGAATTTCGGCTCGTCGAGCATGAAGAATTTGATGTCTATTGCGCCCCGTATCACCGACTTGGCGTCATCATGGAGCAGATCGCGATCGCACGAGAGGTGAGCTTTCGTGCCGTAGGAGAGGGCACGGGCCTGTCAAGGGACTCCGATGAGTTCGATCCCCATTACCTGCATCTGTTTCTGTGGGACAAGCTGCAACAGCGGATCGCCGGTGCCTACCGCGTCGGCCTCGTGGACGAGATCGTGGCGACGCATGGTGTGAAGGGCTTGTACAGCCGCTCACTGTACAAATACGACGACACGTTTATCCGTCAGCTGGGCTCCGCAATTGAAATGGGGCGATCTTTCATCCACCCCGATTACCAGCGACGACCCGTGTCGCTGAATCTCCTGTGGCGAGGAATCGGCAGCCTGCTCGTGCAGTGTCCTGCCTATCACACATTATTTGGTTCTGTGAGTATATCGCGTGAATACAGCGATTTGGCGCGCTCCCTGATCGCCGACACTATGCTGACAAACTACCGGGCAGCCGATTATGACCAGCTCGTGAAGCCAATTCGGCCACACCGTATCTTCAATCGGGTCTGGACCCAGACCATGTTGGGTGAACTCGCGAACATCAAGATGCTTGGCAAGCTGATCGGTCGCTGCGACCCAGGCAAGGCCGTGCCGGTGTTATTGCGCCACTACCTGTCACTCAACGGCAAGATTGTCTGTTTCAATATTCATGCCGGTTTCAATGATTCGCTGGAAGGCCTGATTATCGTCGATGTGAGAAAGACCGACAGCAAGACCCTCGCCCGCTTCCTTGGTAATGACGGGCTGCAGCACTTTATGTCATTCCATAAATTGCAAGATTCCGCCTAGCGCCCCTATAATTCGGTCCATGAAAAAATTTGTCGCATTCCTGCAACTGGGCCTGGCCTTGTTGCTCTACCTTATTGTCATCGCCACCCTCATCAATCTGGCCTTCATCAGCACTCGCCCGGAGACCATTTCGGTCGTTAACACTCTGATCGGGCAGGGAGTTATCTCGATTTGCCTCGTCGCCCTGGGTCGCATCCTGTGGCGCAAGGGCCGGGCCGGATTGCGCGCTGCCGACGCCGCCATGGACCCCGGCCCGACCGGGCGCTAGGGGAGGTTCGCTGGCGGATTTCAGACCCCGGCTGGCTCCGGCCGATTGGCGGCATCATTCCTGCACAGTGCCCCGAGAAAAGAGTATAATCCTGCGCTTTTACTGGCCCGCACCACACCCACAATGATCATCATCCAGGACACCGATCAGTTCTCCCACTTGCAGCAGAGCTGTGTCGCCACGATAGGCAAGTTCGACGGGGTGCACCTTGGGCACCAGCTGATCCTGGACCAGTTGAAACGCAAGGCCGAGCAATTCAAACAACCCAGTCTCGTCATTCTGATCGAGCCACACCCGGAAGAGTTTTTCGCGCCGACCCCCGACGCCTGTCCCGCGCGACTCACCGGTCTGCGGGAAAAGCTGGAGTTACTGGAGAGCTTCGGTATCGACTACGTGTTCCAGCTGACGTTCGACAAGGCGCTCAGCGAACTCAGTGCCGAACGCTACATTCAGGAGATTTTGGTCGATGGCCTTGGCATTCTGTGCTTCATCGTCGGCAATGATTTCCGGTTTGGCTACCAGCGCCAGGGCGATTTCGCCATGTTGCAGGCCAAGGGCAGGGAATTCGGCTTCGAGGTCGTCGAGACGGCGGCCTATGAATACAACGGGGTGCGCATCAGCAGCACGGTTATTCGCGAACAGCTGGAAAAGGCAGATTTCGCCCTGGTCGAACAGCTGTTGGGTCGGCCCTATTCAATCAAGGGTGAGGTGGTGCGTGGCAGGCAGTTAGGCACAGATCTCGGCTATCCGACTTGCAACATCAATCCGCAGCGTCGCAAGATTCCCCTGCACGGGGTCTATGCGAGCGAAGTTCGCCTCGGTGACCGATTTCGACCTGCGGCCGTCAATATCGGCTACCGTCCCACAGTCACGGAGACAGGAGACGCCTTGCTCGAAGCCCATATTCTGGATTTCGATGAGAATTTGTACGGCAAGACCATCGAAGTGATATTTCGTGAGAAGATTCGCGACGAGGTGAAGTTTGCCGACCTTGATGCCCTCAAACGACAGATAGGCGCCGATGTAGACAGAGTCCGGGAATTGTTCGCCAGAGCGAACGCTTAACCGGAGTCTCCCCATTCAAGCAACGAAGAAGCAGTACTGAGATGAGCGATTACAAAGACACCCTGAATTTGCCCCATACCGATTTTCCGATGAAGGCGAATCTGGCTCAACGTGAACCGGCTATGCTGGAGACCTGGCAGCGCCTGAACCTTTATCACCGCATCGCGGAAAAGAACAAGGGCAAGCCACGTTTCATTTTGCACGATGGGCCGCCCTACGCGAATGGGGACCTGCACCTCGGGCATGCGATCAACAAGACGCTGAAAGATATCGTGGTCAAGTCCAGAGCTCTCAATGGCTTTGATGCTCCGTATGTACCGGGCTGGGATTGTCATGGCCTACCGATCGAACACAACGTGGAAAAGAAACTCGGCAAGGCAGGAGTTAAAGTCAGCCACGCGGAGTTCCGCAAGGCCTGCCGTGAATATGCGGTGAAGCAGGTGGAGAACCAGAAGCAGGGGTTTATCCGGCTCGGTGTGCTTGGTGACTGGGACAATCCTTACCTCACGATGAATTTTGCGACTGAGGCAAATATCGTGCGAGCACTCGGCAAGATCGCCGAAAATGGTCATCTCGTGAAGGGCTACAAGCCGGTGTACTGGAGCGTGGTCGGAGCCTCGGCTCTGGCCGAAGCCGAGGTGGAGTATCAGGACAAGGTCTCGTTCGCGATCGATGTGCGTTTCGTTGTCGAACAGCCGGAAACATTTCTCGCCGCCTTCGGCCTAACGCCGACTACCGCCAACGTCTCGGTCGTGATCTGGACGACGACGCCGTGGACCCTGCCGTCCAATCAGGCCGTCAGCTTGCACGCGGAACTCGAATACGCTCTCGTTGAGTGTGACCTCGGGCTGGGTGTCGAGCGGCTCGTCATCGCCGAAGCCCTGGTGCCGTCGGTGATGGCGCGCTACAACTGCGAACAGTTTACGGTGGTCGCTCGCGCCAAGGGTGCCGCACTCGAACACATGCCACTTCGGCATCCTTTCGTCGCGCGCACAGTGCCGATTATTCTCGGCGATCATGTGACGACGGAAGCCGGTACGGGTGCGGTGCACACGGCTCCGGATCATGGCGTCGATGACTTCAACGTGGGGCGTGTCTACGGCCTCGGTACTCTCAATCTGGTGGATGAAAACGGGGTGTTCGTCGAATCTGCCGGTGAGTTCGCCGGTGCGCATGTGTACAAGGTCGATGAGGAAGTTATCGCCGTGTTGGAGCGAACCAGGACGCTCGTTCATGTGGCGAAAATTACGCACAGCTATGCGCATTGCTGGCGCACCAAGACTCCACTGATCTATCGTGCCACTCCGCAGTGGTTCATCAGCATGACCGAGAGAGATCTACTTGGTTCGGCGCTGAAGGCGGTGCAGGGGGTGAAGTGGATTCCGGATTGGGGTCAAGCCCGTATCGAGTTGATGCTGAAGGGAAGCCCCGACTGGTGTGTGTCGAGACAACGCACGTGGGGCGTGCCAATCACCTTATTCGTGAACAAACAGACGCAACAGTTGCATCCGGAGACGCCGGCACTGATCGAACAGGTTGCAAAACGCATCGAGAAAGAAGGCATTGAAGCCTGGTTCCAGCTCGACCCGAAAGAGTTGTTAGGAGCAGGCGCCGACAATTACGAGAAGGTCTCCGATACACTGGATGTATGGTTCGATTCCGGTGTCACGCATTATTCGGTACTCGGCAAGCGGGAAGAACTCGGCTATCCGGCCGATTTGTATCTGGAAGGCTCAGACCAGCACCGCGGTTGGTTCCAGTCCTCGTTGAAGACTGCCATCGCGATGCAAGGTACAGCGCCCTACAAGCAAGTGCTGACCCATGGCTTCTTCGTCGATGCCGATGGCAAGAAGATGTCCAAATCGCTCGGTAACACTGTCGCTCCCGAGCAAATTTTCAAGCAATATGGCGCCGACATCCTGCGTCTGTGGGTGGCGGCGACCGATTACCGGGGCGAGATGACGGTTTCTGATGAGATCTTCAAGCGCGTCGCCGATGCGTATCGACGCATCCGCAATACGGCACGCTTCATGTTGTCGAACCTCAATGGTTTCGATCCTCAAACAGACGTGATGAGCCCCGACAAGATGATGGAGCTCGATGTCTGGATCGTGCGGCAGTGCCAGCTCCTGCAGCAGGAAGTGATTACGCACTACACTGCCTACAACTTCCTGAACATCTACCAGAAGCTGCACAATTTTTGCGTCATCGAGCTCGGCGGCTTCTATCTGGACGTGATCAAGGATCGACAGTACACCACGCGTGCCGACAGCGATGCTCGCCGGTCCACGCAAACGGCAATGTATCACATTCTGGAGATGTTCAGCCGTATGATCGCTCCTATCCTCAGCTTCACAGCCGATGAGATCTGGCAATATATACCCGGCGAGCGCGCCGAGAGTGTATTCCTGTCCAGCTTCGATGAGGCAGTAGCGCAATTCCCCGAATCTGCCGAGTTTACGGATGCGTTCTGGCGTCAGGTAATGGCAGTGAAGACAGCCGTGAACAAGGAACTGGAAGCGAAACGGGCTGCGAAACTGATTGGCTCAGGTCTGAGTGCGGAGGTCGATTTGTATTGCAGTGAGGCGCTCGCCGCCAACCTCAATCGCCTCGGTGCTGAATTGCGTTTCGTGCTGATTGTCTCTAGAGCTACGGTGAAGCCGATGTCAGATGCAGGGGAAGCGGCAATCGCCACTGAACTAAAAGATCTGAAATTGTCCGTTTCTGCGTCGCCTCATGCCAAGTGCGAACGCTGCTGGCATCATCGTGACGACATCGGTCAGGAACCGACTCACCCGGGCTTGTGTGTTCGCTGTGTGGAGAACATCAGTGGCGAAGGCGAGCAGCGAGCCTTCGCCTGATATGGTTGAGGCATACGGTGATGACTGAGTCAGCGACACGGATACAGCCCGGTTCACGAGTGAGCCTGCATTTCTCGCTGGCATTGGACACCGGGGCGATTATCGACTCCAACTTCGAGGGCAAGCCAGCCAGCTTTCGACTCGGCGACGGCAGCATGCTGCCGGGTTTCGAGGCTGTATTATTGGGGCTCGCTGCCGGCGAGACGATTGAGAGGCGGTTGTTGCCCGAGTCGGCATTCGGGGATGTGAACCCGGCCAATCGCCACCAGTTTCCAATTGCGAAGTTCAGCAATTTACTGGAAGATGATCTGGTCCCAACCGAGGTCGGTAGTGTCGTTTCCTTCAAGGATGCCGGCGGATTTGATTTGCCCGGTGTCGTCGCCGCGATGTCGGACACCACGGTAACGATCGATTTCAATCACCCGCTTGCCGGCAAACCCATCGTGTTCAGGGCAGCGATTCTCGCGGTGATGGCACCGGAAGTCGAGACGCTGGAAGTTCGGCTCTAGACCCAACGGGAAACGAACGAGAAATTTATGAGCGCACCCGCCAATACAGTCGGCAAATCCCCGGCGAATCTGAGAGTAGAGCCAGCTATCCGTCTCGCCAATCCCCGGGGTTTCTGCGCCGGCGTCGATCGCGCGATCGACATTGTTAATCGGGCGCTGGATATATTCGGTGCACCAATCTATGTGAGACACGAAGTCGTGCACAACAAGTTCGTAGTCGACAGCCTGCGCAAGCGCGGGGCTGTGTTCGTGGACGAACTCGTGGACATTCCCCTGCTGGATTCCCGCGGCCGTTCGTCAATCGTCGTCTTCTCCGCGCATGGAGTCTCGCAGACGGTAAAGGAAGAAGCCCGACAGAAAGGGTTCAGGGTATTCGATGCCACCTGCCCCCTGGTGACCAAGGTGCATCTGGAAGTCACAAAGTTCAGTCAGGCCGGACGCGAGTGCGTGCTGATTGGACATCAGTTCCATCCCGAAGTGGAAGGCACGATGGGGCAGTACGACCAGACGGCCGGCGGCAAGATCTATCTGGTGGAATCGGTCGAAGACGTGGCGAAGCTCGTTGTGAAGAATCCCGCTAAACTGTCGTATGTCACCCAGACGACGCTGTCGATGGATGATACGTCGAAGATAATCGATGCCTTGCGTGCACGATTTCCCTCAATCAAGGGGCCACGCAAGAAGGACATCTGTTATGCAACGCAGAATCGGCAGGATGCCGTAAAGCAACTGGCACTGGAATGCGACCTGCTGCTGGTTGTGGGTTCGCCTAACAGTTCCAACTCCAACCGTCTGAAAGAACTCGCTGAACGGCTGGGTTGCGAGTCTTACCTGATTGACAGTGTCGACAACATCGATCCAGAGTGGTTCGTAGACAAGTCGCGCTTCGGCGTCACGGCCGGTGCCTCAGCTCCCGAGGTGCTGGTGCAACAAGTGGTGAAACGGTTGCGGGAGATCTGCCATCAAGAGCCGGAGGAATTGCCCGGCGTCGAGGAAAATATCGTCTTCAGTATGCCCCGCGACCTGCGACCCTGAGTCGGGCCTGGCAGCCAGGGACTAGATCTTCCCGAGCTGCTCCAGCTTCGTCTTCAGCGCCGTCACCGCCGCCGTCAGTTGCTGTTGTTTCTCCCGCTCCTTCTCAACCACATCCGCCGGCGCATTGTCGACGAACTTGCTGTTCGCCAGCTTGGCGGAAACTGCCTTGAGTCCACCATCCAGTTTTGCGATTTCTTTCTGCAGGCGAGCCTGCTCGGCGGCAACATCGATCAGACCCGCCAGCGGCACCAGAATCTCGGCTTCACCATGCAGTTGGGTCGCCGAAGCCGGTGCGGTGGCGTCCTTGTCCAGCCATTCAATGCTGTTGAGCTTGGCCAGCTTTTCCAGGTAAGGACGATAAGCATCCAGGCGCTGCCTGTCGGACTCGTTACCACTGCGCAGGAACACCGGAATCGCCTTGCCGAGCGAAATGTCCATCTCCCCGCGAATATTACGTATCGCGACAATAACGCCCTTGATCCATTCAATATTCGCCTCGGCCTCGACATCAATCGCACTTGCATCGTGCAGCGGGTAGGGCTGGAGCATGATGCTGTCACCCTCGATACCCAACAATCCAGCGACGCGTTGCCAGATTTCTTCTGTGATGAAGGGCATGAAGGGGTGGAGCAGGCGCAGGCTCTTTTCGAGCACACTCAATGCCGTCCAGCGCGTGGCCTGGGCGGCTTCCGGATTTTTCTCGGCATCCCACAGCACAGGCTTTGTAAGTTCGACATACCAATCACAGTATTCGTTCCAGATAAACTCGTGCAGTATCTGCGAGGCGATATCGAACCGGTAGTTCGTCATCGCCTGCTCGATATCGGCGGCGACATGCTGGACGCGACTGCTGATCCATCTGTCGGCGACCGACAAATGCTGGGGTGCCGGCGCTGATCCGATCGTCTTGTCTTCGCAATTCATCAACACATAGCGTGCCGCATTCCAGATCTTGTTGCAGAAATTGCGGAAGCCCTCTGTGCGGTTCAGATCGAACTTGATGTCACGACCGGTGGAGGCGAGTGAATAGAATGTAAAGCGCACGGCGTCGGTGCCATAGCCGGTCATGCCTTGCGGAAAGGTCTCACGAGTAAATTTTTCGATCGCCTGCTTCAGCTGTGGCTGCATCAGGTCCGCGGTACGCTTGGCCGACAGTTCGTCGAGGCTGATGCCATCGATGAGATCGATGGGGTCGAGAATGTTGCCCTTGGACTTTGACATCTTCTGGCCATGCTCGTCCCGCACGAGCCCGGTGATATAGACCTGCCGGAACGGAATCTCACCGGTGAATTTCAGGGTCATCATGATCATGCGAGCGACCCAGAAGAAGATGATATCGAAACCGGTAACGAGCACATTGGTGGGGTGAAACCGATCGAAGAATTCTCGGTCGTCGGGCCAGCCCAGTGTCGAGAAGGTCCACAGTGCAGAGGAGAACCAGGTATCCAGAACATCCTCATCCTGGCGCAGTGCGATGGCATCCCCCAGCGCATATTTGCGGCGGACCTCGGCCTCATCGGTGCCGACGAAGACTTCGCCCGCCTCGTTATACCAGGCCGGAATCCGGTGTCCCCACCAGAGCTGGCGCGAGATACACCAGTCCTGGATGTTGCGCATCCAGGCGAAATAGGTGTTCTCCCAGTTCTTGGGCACGAACTCAATGTCGCCGTTCTCGACGGCGGCGATCGCCGGCTCGGCCAGCGATTGCACGGCGACGTACCACTGGTGGGTGAGATAGGGCTCGATCACGACACCGCTGCGATCACCGCGCGGAACTTTTAACTGGTGTGGTTCGATCTTCTCCAGCAAGCTCAGATTGTCGATATCGGCAACGACTCGCTTGCGGGCCTCGAAACGGTCCAGGCCCCGATAGGCAGCAGGGGCTTCGTCATTGATGGCGGCGCTGCTGGTGAGAATGTTGATGATCTCGAGGTTGTGTCGTTTGCCGACTTCGTAGTCGTTGAAATCGTGTGCAGGGGTGATCTTGACGCAGCCCGTGCCGAATTCCTGGTCGACATAGTCGTCGGCGATGATTGGAATCCGACGATTGCAAAGGGGCAGATCGACAAACTTGCCCACCAGATCTTTATAACGTATGTCATCCGGATGAACGGCTACAGCGGTATCACCCAGCAGAGTCTCCGGCCGGGTGGTCGCGATGACGATATAGTTGTTGCCCTCGGCAGTGACGGCGCCATAAGCAAGCGGATAGCGGAAATGCCACAGCGAGCCGCTTTCTTCCTCGGAAATAACTTCGAGATCGGAGACGGCCGTATGCAATTGCGGATCCCAGTTCACGAGCCGGTTGCCGCGATAGATCAGGCCCTCGTCGTACAGATCGATGAATACCTTCTCCACGACCTTTGACAATTGCTCGTCCATCGTGAAACGTTCACGCGACCAGTCGAGGGACGATCCCATGCGACGTAATTGCTGGGTGATGATATCGCCAGACTCTGCCTTCCAATCCCACACCTTCTCAACGAAGGCGTCACGGCCGATTGCCTGGCGACTGGTGCCGGCGGCATTGAGCTGGCGTTCCACTACCATCTGCGTGGCGATACCGGCATGGTCGGTGCCTACCTGCCACAGTGTCTGACAGCCACGCATCCGGTGATAGCGGGTGAGGGCATCCATCAAGGCATGCTGGAAACCGTGGCCCATGTGCAGCCGACCAGTCACATTCGGTGGTGGGATGACGATGCAGTAGGGTTCGCCCTCGCCCTGTGGTGCGAAATAGCCGCGGGATTCCCAAGTCTGGTACCAGCGTTCCTCAAGTTGCTGCGGTTGGTAGGTCTTGTCCATGTTCGGTGAGTTACGTGCCGTTAAAAAGGCGCAAGTATACATGAAGGCGGACGGCTTTGCCGTTGTTGACGGCGAAATGCTGAGGACCCGCCGCAGGTAGCTAGTGGACTACTTACAGCTTGAAGGTTTCCAGCGTGGCGCCTGCTTCCCGGTAGAAGCGATAGCGCTCACGGCCTTCATGAATACTCTGTGCATCTGCAGCAACGATCTCGTTGATGCGGCTGAACTGGGCGTGATTGCTGTACGGGGCGGCGCTCAGATTGATGAGGACCTCATTGAAGCCTGCCGGTGCCGGTAGGGCAGCGATTGTCACCGGCTCTGTCAGCGTTGCGGCGGACTCGGTGCGTTGCCCGTGGGGGATGAAGCTGGAGGGGCGCAGGGTCCACAGCAGGTCATCCAGGGCCTGGGCCTGGGCAGCCGTGGCAGTGTGGATATAGACGCGGTGACCCAGTTCCCTGGCCTTCTCCGTCAGACGGCAGACGAATTGCAGGTTGGCGCCGGGTTCGGCGCTACCGAGCGTGTAGAAATTGACCTTGCCCACGCGCCGGGCTTCAGGCGCGCTGCCGGCTCAGGTATTCCACGAGCAAACCGACCGGGCGGCCGGTGGCCCCCTTCTGCGCACCGCTGTTCCAGGCGCTACCGGCAATATCCAGATGCGCCCATTTGAATTTCTCGGTGAAACGCGACAGGAAGCAGGCCGCGGTAATCGTGCCGGCCCGGGGGCCGCCAATGTTGGCGATATCTGCGAAATTGCTGTCAAGCAGGCCCTGATACTCGTCCCACAGGGGCAATTGCCAGGCTGGATCGAGACTCTGCTGCCCGCATTCCAGCAGCGCCGCCGCAAGCTTGTCGTTATTGCTCAACATGGCGGTCGCATAGCTGCCAAAGGTGGCGACTGCCGCGCCAGTGAGCGTCGCAATGTCGATGACGCTGCGCGGTTTGAAGCGCTCGGCGTAAGTGAGCGCATCACACAGCACGAGTCGACCCTCGGCATCCGTATTGAGAATCTCGATTGTCTTGCCGGACATGCTGGTGACAATATCGCCGGGTTTCGTTGCCTGGCTACCCGGCATATTCTCCGAAGCCGCAACGATGCCGACGACGTTGATCGGCAGCTTGAGCGCGGCCACACAGCCCATCGTGGCGATGACACTGGCGGCGCCGCACATATCGAATTTCATCTCGTCCATGGCCAGGCCCGGTTTCAGGCTGATGCCACCGGTGTCGAAGGTAATGCCCTTGCCGACCAGCACATGCGGCTTGCTGCTCGCGGCAGCGCCCTTGTATTGCATCACGATGAGCTTGGCCTCTTGCACTGAACCGGCAGAGACGGAGAGCAGGGAGCCCATGCCCAGGCGCTGCATCTGTTTTTCGGAGAGCACACTTGTCGTCACGGCGGCGTGGCGTTTGTCCAACTGCTGGGCTTCTTTCGCGAGATAAGTGGGTGTGCAAATATTGGCCGGCAGATTGCCCAGCTGCTTGGCATGGTTGATGGCTTTGCCGGTCTCCTGACCCAGCTTCAGGGCGCGCTCCAGACTCTTGCGCTGATTGCCCGCCGCCGACAGGCTGATGGTTTTGATGGCAACCGGTTTGCTCTTCTGGCTCTTCGTCGTGTCGTAGCGGTAGCTGCTGTCTTCGGCTTCCAGCGCCACCCTTGTCGCCAGCCACGCCGGATCGCGATCGATCACCGTGACGCTGGCGATGGCCAGATGCAGGCTGGCGGCATTCAGTTTGAACGCGGCCTGCAGGGCACTGCGCAGGGTCTTGGCAGCGTTTTTGGCGGTGAATTTCCTGGCGTCACCGCCGCCCACGAGCAGCAGGCGCTTGGCACGCACACCCGCGGGATTGTGGATGACGAGCGAGTCGCCCAGCTTGCCGTCGAAATCACCCGCGCGCAGGAGTTTGCTGAGGCTTTTTGCGCTCGCCCCATCCACGGCCCGGGCCTCGTTGTTCAGGTCGCCCTTGTTCCAGATCACAAGAACGAGACAATCGGCTGTGACGGTGTGTGCGGAGCCAACGCGAATCGAATACTTCATGCAAATGTCCTAAATCGGGGTCTGAAAAGGTGAGGCAATAATCCTAAAGATATTCAGTAGCTTAAGCAAGGGTGCGACAGACCGACACCGGAATCACTGGCAAGTCGGATTTTATTTTTGCTAGTATGCGCGCAATCCGCTTCGCTCCAGGCATCAATTCGCATGCGAATCCACTCATGCGATGAAACCAATGCGATGAAAAAGTGTCTGAGAGTATGGATTGGCTGTCGTATTGGAATCTGGAGCTGTCATGCCACGAGTTAGAGTTTCCCCGCCCGAACAATTTCTGTTTAGTATGGAGCGCGCTGTCGGTATCAGCGACGTCAATTTTGCAAGACACCTCAACAGCGTCGCCATGGTCAATATCCTGCATGAGGCGCGCCTGCAGTTTCTCGCCAGCATGGGCTTCACCGAAGGCAATATTTATGGTCTGGGCATGGTCGTGACGGATCTGGCTGTTGAATACCGCGCCGAATCCTTTGCCAATGATTTACTGATCATCGATGTCGGGGTCAGCGGCCTCAATCGCTATGGCTTCGACATTGGCATGCAGGTCACCAACTCGGCGCTGGAGACAAATGTGTGTAATGCCAAGATGGGCATTGTCTTCTTCGATTTCGACAAGCATCAGATTGCTCAGGTGCCCGGTGCCTTCAAGGCCCGTCTCGGGCTCAGCGAAGCCAAGGTCGCCTGATTCCGCACTAGCTGACCCCCGGCCCGTATTCCAGTACACTGCCCGCACACTCTCTGACAGGACATCGGGCCGGTTTGATAATCTTCCGCTATCTCAGCAAGCAGATCCTGCAGGTGATGCTCTCGGTCTCCCTCATTCTGCTGGTCGTCGGATTGACGAGCCGTTTTATTCAGTATCTGGGGGCGGCCGTGGCCGGCGATTTCTCCTCGGATGCCCTGTTTTTCCTCGTAATTAACCGCCTGCCGGATTTCCTGATGGTGATCCTGCCGCTGGCTCTGTTCCTCGGCATCCTGCTCGCCTATGGGCGCATGTACGCCGACAATGAAATGATTATTCTGCTCAGCAGTGGGTTCAGTGAATTCCAGCTCCTGCTGAGCTCGCTCGGCAGCGCAGCCTTCGCCATGGTCTCGGTGGCGCTGCTGAGTCTGGTACTGGCGCCCTGGGGAGCTCGGAATATTGAAGAAATCAAGCTGGCCCAGAGTCAGCTGACGGAAATCGATTTGATCGTACCGGGACAGTTCCAGGATTTCGATGATGGCAAGCGCGTGACTTACGTGGAGCAATCCCTGAATGGCAATCGCGCAGGGCGCGAATTACAGAATGTGTTCGTTGTAGTGAGTGATACCATTGGTGAGCGTCCGCCGCGAGTCTTTTTGGCGGATACCGCCCAGGCGGAGATCGATCCCACCACGGGTGCTCGCTTCATGCGCCTGGAAAATGTCGTGCAATACGAGGGCGAGCCCGGCACGGCCGAGTTCAGCATCGGTCAGTTTGACACCCAGGCCTTGCTGCTGCCGGAACCGACGACCTATGACGTAGACCTTGAAGACAAATCGCTGCGTACCGCGGAGTTGATCGGATCTGTGCAAGCTTCCCATATCGCGGAACTGCAATGGCGCCTCTCGATGATTCTCCTGATCCCTGTCATCGTGCTGATTGCCGTGCCACTCAGTCGTGTCAATCCACGGCAGGGCCAATACAGCAAACTGATGTCGGCGGCCCTGCTGTATGCCATCTATTTTATTCTGCTGCAGTTTGCCAAGGAGCAAGTGGCTGACGGCAAGCTGGCGGCAAGCTTCGGTTTGTGGGGCGTGCATCTTTTCTTCATCGGCTTCGGAGCGCTGATCTACCGCTATCCCCAAGTTGGCGAATATCTGGCCGTCGGTGGACGCAAGTGAGCGCGGCGCCATGACCAAAATCGATCGTCATATTCGCAATTCCGTGCTGTTTTCCGTGTTGGTGCTGGCCTCGCTGATCAGTGTTGTCGACCTGGTCTTTGCCGTTGCCGAGGAAATCGGCAATACCACAGAGACCTATACCACGCTCAATGCCTTCAGTCTGGTGATGCTCACTACGCCGACGCGGGTCTATGAGCTCCTGCCGTTTGCAGTGCTGGGCGGCGCCCTCATCGGGCTAGGTGTGCTTGCGTCCAACAACGAAATCATCGTGATTCAGTCGGCTGGCGTGCGCACCCGACGCATCGTGTGGGCGGTGCTGAAGCCGGTAATCGTGATCATGGTGCTTAATCTGGTTGTGGGTGAGTACATCGCACCCCCGCTGGAGCAACTGGGACAAAGCAACAAGGCCTTGCAGCGTATCGGCAACAACGCCAGCAATTCCCTGCTGGGCACCTGGCAGAAGATCGGAAATGAGTTCGTGCACATCAATGCCATCGCACCTGGCGGGGAGCAGCTGTTCGGGGTGACCCGTTATCGGGTCGATGACAGGCGTCGGGTTATCGCCAGTAGCTACGCCGATTCGGCGGACTACCTGCGCGAAGGCGAGTGGGGTTTCTGGCGCCTGAACAATGTGAAGGAAACACTGTTCGAAACCAGCCATGTCGCTACCAATAACTATCTGGAGGAAGAGTGGCAGGTCGAATTGTCACCGAACCTCTTGAGTGTTCTGATCATTGTGCCAGACCGGCAATCGATCAGTGGGCTCTACCGGTTCGCGCGCTATTTCGAATCCGAAGGACTCGATCCCGATGAATATCTGCTGGCGTTCTGGAAGAAACTGCTGCAACCCGTGGCGACGCTGGCGCTCGTAGTGTTGGCAATCTCCTTCGTCTTCGGCTCACTGCGAGAGACAACGATGGGAGTGCGTGTCTTCGTTGCGATCGGAATCGGTCTTGGTTACACGATTCTGCAGCGACTGCTGGAACCGGTGAGCCTGCTTTATGGATTTTCCCCACTGCTTGCCGTGCTCACGCCGATCGCGCTTGCTCTGGCTTTGGGGCTGCTCATGCTCCGGCGCGTTCGCTAAGCTCCCTCATCTACTCCGATTGAATAAATTTGCGCGAGTTCGCTATGACGGTCGCGATTTCCGGCTGCAACTGGCGCGTCAGTTCTCCCAAGTCCATCGGTACGTCGTCGCGTGTCGTCGCCAGATGGCGGTGTTGGGTCGTGCTGCGGAAGGGAATGACCAATTTGCCACGTTCCGACACGATCCCCAGATCCGCCCAGGAGGCAACAATGGCCATGGTTTCGACCGGCGTTTCCATGATATTCGTGCCCAGGCTGTAATCGTCGATCGGGTTTTTCACGCCCAGTGCGGTCATCAACATCGCAGGAATGTCGAGATGACTCGTCATGGTGTTGACTTCCCGCGGTCCGTAGTCAGGGTGACTGATGATCAGCGGTATCCGAATCTGCTCATCGACAAAACTCGAATTATGACCCCAGCGCTCCTTCTCCATGAATTCTTCGCCGTGATCGCCGGTGACGACAACAATGGTATTTTCCAGCAGTTTGTTCTTCTCCAGATACTCGAAAACCCGTTCAAATTGCATATCGACTGCATGCACGGCATTTTTGTAACGCGCAAACATGCCGTCCATCAGAGGCTGCATCTCGCTCGCCTTCAACTCGGCGTAGTCCAGTTTGCGGGCATAGTTGGGCTCAATGGCAGTGCGCTCGGGAAACGAATAGCGGGCATGAGTGCCTTCAAAGAAGATGAAGCTCATGAACGGTCTGCTCAGATCCCGCTGGCTAATTTTAGCCAGCATCTTCTCAACGTTTCGGTCATCCCGGGTCCAGGCTTCGCCATCCGAAGTTTCTACGAGACTGCTGGCAGGCACGGAACCGAAAATTGTCTTGTTAAATTCAGGATAGGTGAAATACGAACTGGTGTAGAGAAAATACTGGTATTCGTATTGATTCAGAACATCAAAAACAGCAGGTGACCGCCGTGCCCGCAGAAAGGCATCCCAATAGGTGCCATACAAACCATAGAACATCGCAAAAAGCGCCTGACGCGTTCCGTTGCCGCCCGAAACATGCTGCGTGAAGGTGGTACCGTGATCGCGTGCGAAAGCATGGGTATTGGGCATCACTCGTTCGTTATAGATGTCGGGATAGCGCAGTGATTCAGCCACTAGAAACACAATGTTATAAGGTTGTGAGACAGGATCTACGGACAGCTCGTGGAGGGGATAATTGACCTGACCCGGTGCGCTGGAGTCGAGGCTGGCTGATTCATCCTGCAATTTCACGTTATGTCCGATGCTCTCCAGAAAGGAATTCATCGTCAGTGGCTGATACAACAGCATGTGGTCCGCCTGCGTCATGATCGGACCGTACAATTCGGAATAGGCAATACTGTAGATGATCCGTTCGGATAGCGTGATGCCGAGGAAGGCCGTCACAATCCACATTCCGCGAAGATAGCCATTGGCAAACAGGCGATTCAGAAACAGGCAGATTCCGAGCCCCGCGATCAGTTGCAAAACGTATTTCAGCAGGGTGAATTGACTGACCTGGTCGGCACCCATGGAGGCATAGCCACCCGGTGTCGTCAGGAGATTCCAGACGAAGCCATTGAAGTGGAAGCCATACAGCCCGAACAGCCGACCGTCGACGAATAAAAAGCTGACCGTAATAGCTGACAGTATCAGCACCAGCGGCAGTCGCCAGCGCCGGTTGTGGCGCAGCAGCCAACCGATGCACAGCGAAGGAAGCAGGTACATGAAACTGTAGCTTGCAATAAGCAACAGGTTGTAAATCGTGTCGGTGATGGAGGAACTGATGATGTAGGGCAGGTTTCCCGCGCAGACCACCATGATTAGACACCACAGGCCGACGAAGTAGACGTCGAGTGAATGCGTTGGATTACGGGCGTTCATAACATGTCCTTCGGGTCGATCGCAGCACCACTCCACACAGAATCGTGGCGATGGGTTGTGGCGGAGGGCTCTGCCGGTTTGATACGCCCGAGTTGGGCGACGGCCCGTGGATCTACTGCCCGGGCAATCGACAGGATGAGCAGCCAGGCCAGAAACATCGTTACTAGTGTATGGCTGAGGAAATGATCTCCGATGATCATCTTGTAGAGGCCTGCGGTCCAGGCCACGACCATCGCGGTAATGACAGCCCGGCGGCGCGCGCGCGGGGTCCTGAACAGGAAAAACAGGGACAGCAATGCGAAGCCGCCACTGGCGTGGCCAGCCGGGTAACAGCGAATGTTGTATTCCTGCACGAACCCTTCCGGGTAAGCGGTGAACAGGGTAACGTGGGGATAGTCACCCCCATAGAGTTCCAGATCTCCCGGGCACGGCACGTTCGATACCGCCTTGATCAGATTGATGATCAGAGGAACGAGAATAAGGGACAGGCACACGATAAGCAGTCCGTGCCAGTTTTCGCGAATGCGCGGGATCTTGCGAAAAAAAACCAGAGTGCCGATCAGACAGAGCGCTGCCAGCCCATATACGTTGCGAATGCCACTGTAAAACAGCAGGCGGCTGATGGGTTCTTCCTTGTCGAGCAACCATAGGCCTGTGTCAAAGTTGAACAACAGATCCTGCACCAACAGGTCAGCGTCAGTGAGCTCAAAGAAGGCAATCGTACCGAGCAACAAGGCAAGGGTAGTCGCAAATTGTCGAGTAAACCAGGTCACTTGCTAGCAAAGATGTCCAGCGAGGCGTCATACACGCTGGTCGACACATCGGTCAGCCCCAGCAAAGTGTGAAAGACGTTGTCATGGGTGTAATGCTGGTCGCGCGTGCGTTCCAGACTGGCAATCTCCAGATTGCCGGCTTTGTAGTCCGCGTCGAACCACATGATCATCGGCACGTGTTTCTGGCTATCCGGAGCCAGCACATACGGCAGGCCGTGCAGATAGACACCGTATTCGCCGAGGGACTCACCATGATCGCCGATGTACACCATGCCGGTGTCAAACTCATCGGCGTTGCTTTTCAGCAACTGGATCGTCTGGTACAGGAAATAATCGGTATAGGTGAGCGCATTGTCATAACTGTTGATGATCTCTTCGGTACTGCAATCATCCAGTATGTTGGTCTGGCAGGTGGGCGAGAAAATCTCGAATTCCTGCGGATAACGCTTGTAGTACGCAGGCCCATGATTGCCCATCTGATGTAACACCACCAGGATATCGCCCTCGGGATGATCGGCTATAAAGTCCCTCAGATAGTCGAGCATGCCGACATCCCGGCATTCTGCGTCGCAGGTGCTGTTTGTGGATTCAGACTTGAAGCTCTCGAAGGGGATGCGCAGTGCGACACCTTTGGAGTCGGAGTTGTTGTCCAGCCAGGTGACGTTGATGCCGGCGCGTGACAGCACATCCAACACATTCTCGGTGCTCAGAGCCTCGGCGGCGTCATAATTCTCACGGGTCAGATTGGAAAACATGCAAGGCAAGGAAACAGCAGTAGACGTGCCGCAGGACCAGACGTTGCTGAAACTGATAACATCTTCTTGCGCCAGCAACGGATTGGTATTGCGTTCGTAACCATTCAGCGACAGATGGTCGGCGCGCACCGTTTCACCGACGACCACTACGAGCAATTTGCGCTCGCTTCCGGGGCTGTCCAGCACTGCGTCGAGCGCAATGGGAGTAACCGTATCCGCAGATCCGGCGGGCGAAAGCTGTGCAAGGTAGTTGCCGGCAGCCCAAATCGGGTAAGTCGGGTTGGCATAGAACCGCAGCAATTTGTGTTCCCGAAAGAACGACGCATAGGCGCTGCCGAACGACAAGAGCAGCAATACGGTTGCGACCAGTGTGAATCCGCCCAGTTTCAGGCGAGCCAACACCGCCCGCGAAAAGGACGCGGGGCGGAGGCGAGCACGCAGTACAAGCAATGCCGGGATGACACCGAGCAACACCAGATACATCGCCTGCTTGAGCGAAAACAGGTTTGCCACTTCGGCTCGATCAGTGCGCATGATGTTGTCGAT
>Ga0222714_10001334_pt1 | contig 27785 bp, 39 predicted proteins | sample C33_3DmetaG_FD_165048 | JGI IMG/M metagenome (GOLD analysis project Ga0222714, IMG submission 165048) | Estuarine water microbial communities from San Francisco Bay, California, United States - C33_3D | ecosystem: Environmental > Aquatic > Marine > Unclassified | place: USA: California...
AGAACTACTGAAACTAGAGCAGCAGAAGTTTCTAAAGAAAGTGATCCAGCTCCAAAAAAAGATGTTGCTAGAGTTTTAAGAAGAAGAAATCCTAGAAGAAGAGTTGGTGCTAGTTTAGTTGGTGGACAATTAACTGGTGGTACAGCTACTGGTGCAGACTACAGTCCAATTCGTAATCCAAGAGATCAATCGACTTTAGGAGCATAAGATGGCTGATAGAGAGCCACAAAAATTTTTTCGTAATCCACGACACAGAGATATGGATTTAGAAGAGATTGCAAACAATACTCCTAACAGCGATCAGTTTGATGGTATTGAAGAAGAAATAAATGAAGAGGAAGTAAATGAAGAATAGTCTTTATAAAAATATTAATGATCGTAAAAAGGCCGGGACATCTAGACCAAAGTCTAAGTCAACAATTTCAAAAGAGGCTTATGCAAATATGAAAGCTGGGTTTCCAAGAAAGAAAAGAAAAAAAGGATTAGTGTCATGATTATATTCGGACATACTCCAAGAGAATGGAAACGAAGAGCAAAAGAACATAAATGGTTTCTTAGTAGTTTAGTTATTGTTTTCATTTTAGGTGGAGTAATTTTTTAATGGTAGCAAAAAAATATCAAAATCCATCTGGTGGATTAAATGAGGCTGGAAGAAAATTCTATAATAGAACTGAAGGATCCAATCTTAAAAAACCACAAAAATCTGGTACTGATGGCAGACGAGTTTCTTTCGCTGCTAGGTTTGCTGGAATGAATGGACCATTAGAAAAAAATGGTAAACCAACAAGATTAAAATTAGCTCTTAAAGCATGGGGCTTTGGATCTAAAGAGGCAGCAGCTAAGTTTGCTGCAAACAACAAAAGGACTGCATAATGCATTTAAAACCAGAACAAGTTTTAGATAGATCTAATAAAGCATTTGGTAAAAAAGAATTATGGAGAACAATCTACGAGGATTGTTATCGTTATGCATTACCTCAAAGAAATTTATACGAAGGTTATTACGAAGGTAATGTACCTGGACAAAATAAAATGAATATGATCTTTGATAGTACAGCTATTCATTCTGTTCAAAGATTTGCTAATAGAATACAATCTGGATTATTTCCTCCTTATAAAAAATGGTGCAGACTAGAACCAGGAAATGAAATACCAAAAGAAAGAAGAGCCGAAGTACAATCTGCTTTAGATCTTTATTTAGATAAAATGTTTAGTGTCCTTAGACAATCAAACTTTGATTTAGCTATTGGAGAATTTTTATTAGATCTTTCTGTAGGTACTGCTGCAATGTTAATTCAGCAAGGTGATGATTTAAATCCAATTAAATTTACTCCGGTTCCTCAATACTTAATTGCATTAGAAGAAGGACCAAATGGAACTGTAGATAATGTTTATCGTAAATATAAATTAAGAGCAGAAACTATTTCAAGAGAATTTCCAGATGCTAAAATTCCAGAAACATTACAAAGACAAATAAATGATAAACCTCAAGATATGATAGAACTTATTGAGGCTGTTGTTTATGATTTAGATAGAGGTGATTACTGTTACCATATTATTCATGAAAAATCTAAAGAGGAATTAGTATTTAGAAAAATAGAACAAAGCCCATGGATTGTAAGTAGATATATGAAAATCCCAGGAGAGGTATTTGGAAGAGGCCCATTAGTTTCAGCATTACCAGATATTAAAACTTTAAATAAAACTTTAGAATTACTTTTAAAGAATGCTAGTATTGCTTGTGCTGGTGTTTATACAGCAGCAGATGATGGAGTAATTAATCCATCTAACATTCGTATTCAACCTGGATCTATTATTCCAGTTGCTAGAAATGGTGGACCACAAGGTGCATCACTAGCTCCATTACCTAGATCTGGAGATTTCAATGTTTCTCAAATTGTTATTAATGATTTAAGAATGAATATTAAAAAAACTTTATTAGATGATACATTACCACCAGACAATATGTCTGCAAGATCAGCTACAGAAATTGTAGAAAGAATGAAAGAACTTGCTCAGAATATGGGTGCTGCATTTGGTAGACTTATAACTGAGACTATGGTTCCAATCATTCGTAGAACCCTCTTCATTATGGATCAAAAAGGAATGATCCAGCTCCCTTTGAAGGTTAATGGGCTCCAAGTTAGAGTAACTCCGGTGAGCCCATTAGCAAAAGCACAAAACTTAGATGAAGTAAATGAAGTTATGCAATTCTTTCAAATTGCAAATGCTCTTGGTCCAGGTGGTGTTGCTGAAGTTAAACCAGATGCTATTGCAGCATATGTGGGAGATAAACTTGGTATACCTTCTGAACTTAGAACTTCACCAGAAGAGAAACAACAGATCCAACAACAAACTATGGAAATGTTAAAAGCTCAGTCTATGCAAATTATGGGAGGAGCACCTCAAGCTCCAGAACAAATGCCAGAGCAACAAGAACCGGTAGAGGCTGTAGAAGAACAACTTAGATCATGAAACAAGGATGGGATGGAATAGAATTTTTAGATGTTAAATCTAAAAGTACAACGAAAGATACAGAATTAGAAACTAACAAAGCATTCGCTAGAACTTTTGAAACTGAAGAAGGAAAAAAAGTTTTAGAGTTTCTAATAAACAAAACACTTAAACAACCAACATGGATACCTGGTGGTGATAATAGTTATGGTTATGCTAGAGAAGGGCAAAACAGTATCATCAGAGAAATCCAAATTAGAATAGAGAGGGCCAAACAATGAGCAACGAAAATATAGAACAAAACCAAGGTGAAGGATTAATAGCTAATACTGCTGCACAAGAGCAACAAGCACCTAATCCAGAGGAAACAGTTATTCCTCATTTAGAAGATGAGAATAATCAAACTGTTGAACAAGCTAAAGCTGAGCAAGAAAAAGTAGTTTTAGAAAAACCAGAATATATTGAAAATAAATTTTGGGATCCAGAAAAAGGAGTTAAGACAGAGGAGCTAAGTCATTCCTATAAAGAATTGCAAAAACAATTCTCTATGGGAAAACATAAAGCACCTAAAGAATATGATATGTCTGTTTTAGAAGGAGTGTCTGATGATGATCCACTTAAAGAAAAGTTTTTAAATTGGGCTCAAGAGAATAAACCTACTCAAGCTGCATTCGATAAATTGGTCAAAGATTTTAGAGAGATTGCAACTCAAACTGAACAAGAACAATCTATAAACTTAGAAGAGGAAGAAAAGGCATTAGGACCTAACGCAGAGACAATCATTAATGGTATTAAAACTTGGGGACAAGGTTTAGTAGCTAAAGGTGTATGGTCTGGTCAAGACTTTGAAGAGTTTAAAGTATTTGCTGCAACAGCAAATGGTATCAATGCTTTAAATAAAATAAGAAAATACTATGGTGAACAAACAATTCCTACTGCACCAATCGATGTAGATGGAGCTGTAAGTCAACAAGAACTCTATGAAATGGTAGCAGATCCTAAATATAAAACAGATCCAACTTTCCGTAGAAAAGTAGAAGAACAGTTTGCTAGAGCTTATCCAGGTAAAGTAGATAATAGTATTCTTTAAAATTTAGGTACTTGATATATTTATAAAATTCGTTTATCTTAGTAGACGAAGATAACCAAAATTTCAAAATGGCCTTCTGGCTGGTGGGCAACTACACCATTTTTGTCAGCCGGGCTTTACCCCGACAACTGCAAGTTAAAATAAAAATGTGTTAACAAAGGAGAAAAAACAATGGCACAATCAATAACAAATGCTTTTGTTACACTTTTCGATGCCGAGGTAAAACAAGCATATCAAGGAGAGAGTACTCTTCTAGGTGCTGTAAGGCTAAGACAAGGTGTGCAAGGCAACACTTACAAATTCCCTAAATTAGGGAAAGGTAGTGCTACTGCTCGTATCCCTCAGACAGATGTAACTCCATTGAATGTTACTTATTCACAAGTAACAGCATCAATGCAAGACTACAATGCTGCTGAGTATTCTGATATTTTTCATCAAGCAAAAGTAAACTTTGATGAAAGACAAGAATTGGTACAAGTAGTATCTAAAGCAATCGGTAGAAGAATGGACCAACTAATCATTGATGGATTAAATGGTGCATCTTCTCCTTCAACTGTAGCTAAAACAGTCGTAACTTCTGGATCAGCAACTGCATCTAACTTAAATGTTGGAAAGCTAATTGCTGCTAAGAAAGCTCTTGACGCAAAGAATGTTGGTTTTGATGACCGACATATCATTGTTCATGCTAATAACCTTTCTGGTTTATTAGGTGATGAAAGAGCAATCTCTGGAGATTATGCTGCTGTTAAAGCTCTAGTTTCTGGAGAGATCAATACCTTCTTAGGTTTCAAATTCCATGTACTTGGAGATAGAGACGAAGGTGGTCTACCATTATCAACAAACGACAGAAGTGTTTTTGCGTTCCATAGATCAGCAATAGGTATGGCTGTAAACATGGCACAAAAAACAGAGATCAACTATGTTCCGGAGAAAACTTCGTTCCTAGTTAATTCTATGTTTAGTGCCGGTGCCGTAGCGATTGATGACGAAGGTATCGTTAATATAACTTGTGACGAAAGCTAATAGAGGAGAATAATTATGGCTTATACTAAAGACAACTTACAACCAATCGGTGGTCAAGCTAAAGCTGGTAATGCTCCTCAAATGTGGAGTTACACAGCACCTGGCACAGATGCGATTGCTGACATTAATACAGAAGGCTACTTCAATGGAGCTGCTGGTGTATTAAAAGTTGGTGATTTAATTCATGTCTGGGATGCCTCAGTTCCAACATCAACTTTAGTGACAGTATTATCTAATACTGGATCTGTAGTGGATGTATCTGATGGTACAGCATTATCAGTCGCAGACGCAGACTAATAATAATATTGGGGAGGCCCTTCGGGGCCTCTTCATTAATTAAAGGAATTATAAATGGCAAGTGGAGATACAAGTGTAACAATCTGCAACCAAGCATTAAATCTTTTGGGAGCAGATACTATTTCATCATTTAGTGATGCATCTAATGATGCGTCTACTGTTTGTAATAATATTTATGATACAGTTAAGAGACAAGCATTGTCTATGTATCCATGGTCTTTTGCATTAACTAAAGTACAACTTTCAAGATCTTCATCTATACCAATTAATGAATGGGCATATCAATATAATTTACCATCTACTGCTGTATCAAGTACACCTTTACAAGTTTATAATTCAAGCTCTACAAGAATATTGCCAATCCAAAATTACGAAATTTTATATACAACATCTGGACCAACTATAGCTACTAACGAAGAAAATATTTATATTGACTATATAACTTCTGCAATAACAGAAGGATTAATGCCTTCATATTTCGTACAGCTACTCGTTTATATGATGGCTTGGCATCTTGCTGAACCAGTAACAGATCAAATTACAAAATCTGATTATTGGAGAAAAGTAGCTGTGGGACTAGAAAGCGAAAATGGTAGGGGTGGGTATTTTCGACAAGCAACAAATGTAGATGGAAGAGGAAAGCCAAACTATTCAATAGTTGATTTTCCGTTAACAGATGTTAGAAATTAATGAGCAGAGCTGTTACACTTCAAACAAATTTTACCACCGGGGAAATTGATCCTCTTTTAACTTCAAGAATTGATATTAATCAATATTATAATGGTCTTGATAAAGCTCGTAATGTTTTAATCCAACCTCAAGGTGGAGTGGTTCGTAGACCAGGATTAGAATATATAGATACAATTCCATCTGCTGCTAATCCACAAAATGGAATTAGATTAGTACCTTTTGAATTTTCTACTACACAAAGTTATATGTTGTTATTTGTTAATAACAGAATGTACATTTATAAAAATAAAGTTTTAGTAACAAACATTAATGGATCTGGTAATGATTATCTAACCACAACAATCAGTAGCTCATATCTTACCTTTATGGATTATGCCCAATCTGCTGATACTTTAATTGTAGTGCATGAAGATATGCAACCAAAACAAATAACTAGAGGTGCTAGTGATAGTACCTGGACTATTTCAGATATTACATTTGAATATATTCCTAAGTATGCATTTACTATTACTACAACAAATGGAGCTCATAACCTAACACCTTCAGAAGTAGATGGTAATGTAACATTAACTACATCTGGAGGAACTTTTAGTGCTAGTGATGTTGGACAATATGTTGAGGCTAATGATGGAATAGGTAGAGCAAGAATTGTTAATTATGTTTCTTCTAGCGAAGTAGATGCTATTGTTGAAATTCCATTTTTTAATACAGATGCTATTAGTGCTGGATCTTGGTTTATTGAAAGAGGTTATGAAGATACTTGGTCCTCATCAAAAGGATGGCCAAGAACTGTAACTTTCCACCAGGGCAGATTATATTTTGGTGGATCTAAATCTAGACCTAATACAATCTTTGCATCTAGAGTTGCAAGATTTTTTGATTTCAATCCAGGCGAAACTTTAGATGATGATGCTATTGAGGCTACACTAGCAACTGATAGTGTTAATGCTATTACTGGATTATTTGCTGGTAGAGATTTACAGATCTTTACTAAAGGTGGTGAATTTTTTATTTCTCAGGCATCACTAGATCCTATTACTCCAAACAATATTGTTGTTAGTACAGCAACAAGAAGAGGAGCTAAAGAAGGAATTAAACCAGTTGGTGCTGAGAGTGGAACTTTATTTATTCAAAGAGCTGGAAAAGCATTAAGAGAATTTTTATTTTCAGATGTAGAACTATCATATATCTCAAACAACATTTCACTTTTATCTTCTCACTTGCTCAAGTCTCCATCCGATATGGCCCTTCGAAAAGCAACTTCAACAGACGATGGAGACTTACTATTAATTGTGAATGGACAAGATGGATCCCTGGCTACTTATTCTATTTTAAGAGGTCAAAATGTTATTGCTCCATCATTATGTACTGTAGATGGTACTTTTGAAAAAGTAGCTGTTGATGTAGATACAATTTATTTTGTAGTTAAAAGAACTATAAATGGATCAACTGTTTATTATGTAGAGGCATTTAATGATGACAATACAACAGACAGTAATGTTTTATTAATTGGTGCGAGTTTACCTGGGACTACAACTGTAACTGGATTAAGTCATTTAGAAGGTAAAACAGTTAAAGTTATTGCTGATGATGTTATGCAAAACGAAAGAGTTGTAGCATCGGGGCAAATCATTATAGATAGTGTTCCAACAGCCTATGTAGAAATAGGATTAGATTATACACCAGAAGTTAAAACTTTACCGGTGGAATTAAAATTAAGTAGTGGTAATGTAATAGCACAAAGAAAAAGAATTGTAGAGGCAACAGCAAATATGTACTTGACACAAAATTTAACACTTAATGGAAACGATTTTATTTTTACTGCTGGTGAATTTTATACTGGATTAAAAAGAAGAAAACCAATGTTAGGTTATGATAAAAAAGGACAGATGACATTTTCCCAATCTGAACCTTTATTTTTTACATTATTGGGAATTGAATTTAAAGTGAGTGTAGGACAATAATATGGCATTTCCTTGGGTAGCAATCGCTGTAGTAGCATCGGCTGGTAAAGCATACGCAGCATACTATGAAGGTATGGCTAAGAAAGCATACTACGATGCTCAAGCTGATATAAAACTTCTACAGTACAAAGATAAAAGAATTGAAAGTAAAGAGGCTGGAGTAAAAGCATTAGAAGAAACTAATAAAGCTCTATCAGCAATTATAGCTAAAGGAGCTGCTGGTGGAATATTAATTGATGAAGGATCTATTCTTGTTGCTCAACAAGTCTCATTAAGAAATGGTATTGAAGATTATAGTGTTGCTGCAATCAATCAAGAGATCATGCAAAACTTAGGAATTGTAGAATATAATAATTTAAAACAAGCTGGTAAGTTTGCTAAACAAGGTGGAATACTAAAAGCTATAACTGGCTTTGGTACTGATATGGCAACACTAGGACAAACGGGAGCATTTAAGCAAGCATAATGGCAGAGAGAAAAGTATATCAAGGTGGATTAGTTAGACCGGTAGGAATACCGAGTGTATCCTTTGCTCAGTTTCAAGAGGCAGCTCAAGGTGCTAATGCAATGGAAAGTAAATTAGATAGCATCGTTAGATTTGCTACTAAAGAAGAAGAGAAGGTACAAATAGATGAGGCCAAAACTTATGCAGCATCTAATCCAATAAGTGTTAATGATTATTTAAATGCATCTCCAGCAGAGAGAGAGGCATTAGTTGGTAAAGATAAATATACAAGTTATGGTCAAACTGTAAGAGCTACTCAATTAACATTCTTATCTACTGACATTTCTATTAGAGCTCAAAAAGATTTTATGGCATTGAAGATTGAGGCTAACACAAACAATATGCCTTTGGATGAATATGAAAACAAATTGAATGCTATTGTTCAAGGTTATAGTGATGCTGTACTTGATGTGGATCCAACAGCAGCCGTTACAGTTAAAGCTGATCTAGCAACTAAAGCTAGTGGTCAGTACTCTTCTTACTCAGATAAAATTGTAAAAGATTATAAAAACTTAACTGATAGTACAACTATTATATATGGTGATGAACTTGTTGATACTATTCCAGATGAAATGTCTAAAGGACATATTGTAACTATTATTGGTCAAGATAATCAAGCAACACAAATATCTGTTGATGATCATTTAAAAGCATTAAAGAATAAATACAGATTACAACTTTTATCTAAGGGAATGAAGAAAGAGGACTTTGTTAAGTGGGAGGCAAAGTGGGATGCTAAAGTTATTCAACATAAAAAGAATATTATGTTTGGTGAGTTTGTAGATAAACCAGAAAATTTATTAAGTGCTAGTAAAGCTACTAAAATATGGAAAGAAGTTTCTACTGGTAACTTTGAAGGTAATCAAAAACTCCAGGCTCTTTATAATTCTTTAGATGAAAAAGAACAAGCAGAGTTTAGAACTACAGTTAGAGAATGGAAAAACAATCGTATTAAATCTTTTGAAGATGATGAAAAAGCATTTGGTATTGATGTTAAAAATAAAAAAGATGAGATTGAAATTAAATATTTAGAGGCTGTAAGAAATAGAGATTTTACAACTGCTAATGCTTTAGTTGATGAGGCTAAAGGTATAGATAATACATTATATAAAAAATTATTAACAGACATTAAACAAGATAAAGATGATGGTGATTTCTTAGATCCAAAAGTTTTATCTAATCTTGATGATATGTTATTTAGTGGAACATTATCAATGTCAGATATTGATTATGAATATGACAATAACAAAATTAATCTTGATCAAAAAAGAAATTTAAAAGAAAAATTATTTACTAAGAAAAGTGAAAGTTATAGATCAGCAGAAAAATATATGAGAAATGCTTTTGGTTTTCCAGAGGCTGGAATGATTACATTAGATAGAGATACTAAAATTGCTTTTGAACAATTTAGAAATAAATCAAATGAACTAATAGATTATATAAGAGCTAATCCTAAAGCTACTGCTAATCAAATTATGGATGAGGCTAAAAAATTAACTGGTGAAGTTAATACTGAAAGAGATATTAAGAACGAAATTAAAACTATTAAAAATACTATTACAAATGAAAAAGGTGAGTTTGGACTAAGAAGTAGAGCTTGGACTAATTACTTTAAAAATTTTTATAGCCCAGATTATAAAAACATAGGTGATACTTTTATTAATAGTCCTGGTGGAATTGATCTTTTAATTACAGAACTAGAAGAATTAAAAGAATTAAAACCAGGACAAAAATATAAAATAGATAAAGAAACAATGCAAACATCTGAAGGTGGTTTTTTTACTGATGAATTTAAAAGACCAATGGGAATTACTAATCCACAAATAGATAAATTAATAGAGGAGCTTAACGCATTAAGAAAATTATATGAGTAATATTGATGATATGTTTCTAAATTATAAAGACTATCAAACTAGCAATAGTGATTATATGCTAGGTACAGATGGTTATAAATTAGAACAAAATGCAAAAAGAGATTTCTTTGAAAATATTGGTTACTACGGAAAAGATATTAAAGTAGGAGCTCAAAGAGGTGTTGCTAAATTAGGTGAAGGTGTTTTAAGTTTACTTGCTGCTGGTGCTGAGAAGTTTGTATTAGGACCAGAAAGTATGAAGATGTTAGATCCAGAAGGTGATGGAATTGTAAAAGACATTGGAGATTTTTTTGCTAAAGAAGTTTATCCTAGAATTGGTGAGACTGAAACATTAGCCGGTGGATTTGCAGAAGGTATTACACAATTCTTAACTCCGGGAGTTGGATACTACAAATTATTTAATGGTATTATAAAAGCAAAAGGTGTTTGGCCTTTTATATCTAAAGCTCTTGCAGCAGAGGCTGCAACTGTAGGCACAGCCCAAGTACCTGGAGATCCAAACTTTGTAGGATTTATTTCTCAGTTATTAAGTGTTGATACAACTAAAGCAGATAGTATTGCAAAAGAAGTATTTAATTATCTTGCTGCTCCAGCCAATGTAGAAGGTGGTTACAATGCAGATCAAGTCTTTGAAGAAAAATTTAAAGCTATTATAGCCGATGCTCCATTAGGACCAGTTGGTGAAAGTTTGGTTCCTTTATTCCAAATGACAATGAAAGGAATGAAAAAATTATTCAAAGGTAATGACAAAGCAATTCAAGAAATAAATAACAAAATGAATTTCTCTGCTGGTGCAGCTATGAACCCAGAAGGTCCTTTAGCTAAACAAATAGAAGATGGTACATTTAAATATGAACCAGAGTTAGAAGGTGATGATGTTTTTAATTCTTTATCTATTATGGATACTGTTAATCCAATAATAAAAGGTACTGGAAAAAATGAAAAAGTAAAAATTGATGACATCTTAAATCATTTTGACCAAGCTCCTAAACTAGATATTAATAATCCAGATGATTTTACTAAGATGGTTAATCAAGGAACAGAAGAAGTTAAATATCAATTAAATCAAAAAGTAACTGGTGCTGGATGGTATGACAAAGATATTAAAATTGCTATGGATAAATTAGATGAGATTAATCCTAAGTTTAAAGGTAATGCACAAATAAAAGACTTTGTTGTTTTTTTAACTGCTATTTCATCACCAGGAGTAAATGTAGGATCTGATTTTAAAGTAGCAGCAAACATAGCTGATATATTTTTAGATACTGGAAAAATTCCAACAACTAATCCATTAAGTAAACAGACTGATAAAGATGTCCTGGTTAAAATGGGCAGAGCAAAAATTGGTGATGAAAAAGGCTGGACACAAAGAGCTCACCTAAAAGGTCAATTAGAATTTGTACAAAAATATATTGATCAAAATGGTTTAGAAGGTTTCTTAGAATTTATTCATACTCCAACTACAAGAAGAGAATTAAATGGATTAAGAAAAGAATATGGAATGAAACCAATCGCTGGAGCTCTAGATGCTGAGATCTATGGAGCTGATATGTTTGGTCCTAAAGTATCTAAATTTATGCAAAGTCTAATGGGTACTTCAGATGAGAGTGTACCAGATATTTGGTTTACTAGAGGATTTAATAGAAAGTCTGGTAATGTGTTTACTATTAAAAAAGATGGTACTAAAGCAAGTGCTGATCAACCTAGAAATTTAAGTGAAAGAAAAATAATGGATAATTATATTGAACAAGTAAGAAAACAATTAGAAAATGACCTAGGTATTCAATTAAATAATCGTGACACACAAGCTGTTCTATGGTATTTTGAACAAGGATTATACACAAAAATAGGAGTTAAAAGTGAACCAAAAAGTTACGCAGACGCAGCCAAATCAATCATTGAACGAAAAACCAATGACATCGAAGGAGGCATTCCACAGAGCAATGTCGGTTCTTCTACGAGCAAAGAAGGCAGCACAAACAAAAAATACATCGTCAACGAAGAACTCGGATTAAGTACTGAAGATCTTTATGGTCTTAGTGCAGAGGAGATTGATAACTTTAATAAAGGAGGAACCGAATAATGGCATTACCAAAGGAACCTCTAACAACGATTGATAATACTAAATCACCAGATTTAGATTTTCTAGAAAAAGTAGATGGTACTATTTCAAACAATATTCCATCTAATAATATTGAACAATCATCTACCGATCTACAAAAAATAGAAGATCAAGATAATCCTATTGTATCTGATAATACAAATACTGATGAAGAGTATATTCAAGTAGCTAGTATCTTTCCTAAAAAAATTCCTAAGACAAAAGAAAAGGTAACTTTAAAAGATAAACCTTATGGTGAAAATTTTAAAGAGATAAGAGATAAACAACAAGAGGCTTTCGGTACTAAAACTGAAGGTGAAGATTTTGTTTTTGAACCAGGTACGGGTAATATTATTTTTGGTCAATTTGATGATAATCAATTAAAAATTCTTGAGGACACAATGAATGATTTACAACTTGGTAAATTAGATCAAGTTAAAGGATCATTACAAACTACACTAAGAGATTTAAGTTTATTAGATACTGGACAATTCCAAGATGCTGTTGCTACTATTTTTAAAGAAAGTATTGACAAAGCAAAAAGAGGAAAAATTAAAGTAGAAGATATTGCAGCTCAAGCTGCTAAGTTAGGTAGAAATGAAGTTTATCTAAAAATATTTAAAAGAAAACCAGGAGAGATATTAGATCTAACTACAACTTACAGAGCTATTTTAGAAACACAACTTCTTAGAGTTGAAACTGAAAAACTTGCAAATGTAGTATTAAGTGGAACTGCTACTGAAAAACAAGTACAAAACTTTTATCAAGTACTAAGATTATATGGAGCTGTAAATTCTCAAGTAGCTGGTTCTATATCTGAAACTGGTAGAACACTTGGTGTTGTATCTAAACTACCTTCACCAACTGAGGCTGGTGCTGTAGATATAATAAAAATTTTAGAAGAAGAAATGGGTGCAGATCTTTCAACTGAAGGAGCTCAGAAAATTGCATCAGCATTCTTATCATTAAAACCACATCAACAATCTAAATTTGCTAAAGATACATTTGGTAAAAAAATGCGAGATGCTTGGGCAGAGATTTGGGTTAACTCTAAACTTGCAAGTCCTATTACTCATGTAGTCAACATGGCTGGTAACTTTACATTTAATACTCTTAGAATAGCTGAGTATGGTATAGCAGCTACATTAAATACAATACCAGGCTTATCTTCTAAAGAAGGTATTATGTTTAATGAAGTATTTCAGATGATTAAATCTATAAAATACGGAACCAAGTTAGGAATGGTGAATGCTTATGAGGCCTTTAAAACTGGAGATGCTGCTACAACAAAATTAGATTTAAGAAAACCAAATGCTGTAGGAAAAAGATTATTACCAGAAAAATACCAAGATACTTTTATGGGATCAGCATTAGAAATGTTTGGAACTTATTCAAGAATACCAGGAAAGTTTTTAGTAGCTGAAGATGAATTTGTTAAAGGTGTTTTATATCAAATGGAATTAGAAAGACTTGCAACAAGAAAATTTAATCAAGCTATAGCAGATGGTTTATCTGAAGATGATGCACAAAAAATATTTATTAAAACAGTTGCAGATCCAGATAGTACTACAGTTAAAGAGGCTCAAGACGCAGCTCTAGAAGGTACATTCCAAAAAGATTTACCACCTGGAGTATTTTCTAAAGCTCAAGATTTTTTCAATATTCCAGAGATGAAATTGTTTGTACCTTTTTACAAAACAATCATGAACATCTTTATGGAAAGTAATAAAAGAAATCCATTTATGATGGCTGCTGGTAGTTTATTACCTAATGAATTAGGATCTAAAGTTAGAGCAGATTTAATGGGCAAGAATGGAAAAGCAACTCAACAACTTGCATTAGCTAAACTTTCTACTGGAAGTACATTAATGTATTTCTTTGGAACTATGGCTTATGGAGGATCTGGGTTTGATCAAGATGTTATGATTACTGGAATGGCTCCAATGAATAAAGCAGAAAGAGAGGCATTCTTTAGAAAAGGATTACAACCTTATTCAATAGCATTATTAGATAAAGAGACTGGATTATATAAATCTACTTCTTATGCAAGATTTGATCCCATTTCATCTTTATTAGCTATCTCTGCTGATATGGCTTACATGGCTAGTAGACCAGATCAATATGCAGATCCAAACTTTGTTAATAGTATGACTTCAATGTTTGGTAATGGATTAGCTGCAATATTTCCTTATCTAACTGAACAACCATTCTTAACTGGTATTCAAGAACTTGGTAGATTATTCCAACCTGGATATGGTGATGCTGAAGGTATGGTAGAAAGAGCCTTAACTATATTAGCAGAAAAAGTAACTGAAGGTGCTATGTCTGTTGTACCAGGAGTAAGTACTTTTGGTGGTTACTTACAAAGAATGCAAGATCCAACTATTTACGATACTAATATTACATCTGATCAAGCTGAATGGTTTAGAAATAATTTTGATGGGGATATACCAGCTCCTATTAGAGCTTTTTATAAAGCATACAATAAAGCTATGAAAGATAGTCCATTCTTTAATACAGATCTAAAACCAAGAATAAATCTTTGGGGTGAAGATATGGTAGGACCAGAGCAAGGAATGTTTTCACCAGTAAGAGTAGTTAATGAAAAATATAATGATGTAGATGAATTTTTAGTTAAAGCTGGTTTAGGTATACCAATGCCAAAAAATAATATTGGTGGAATACCAATGACACAAGATGAATATTATGACTACATTAAATTTATTAACAATGATGATGATGGAGATGGTGAAGGTGATATGTTGCAAGAATTACAATCATTAGTTAATGATCCAGATTTTTTATCATTATTACCTGGAGATCAATTAGATGAAATTAATTCTGTTGTTACTCAATACAAACAAACCGGTAAAGATTTGTTCTTATTAAATAATCCAAGTTTCAATGCTAAAGTGGAGGCATTAAAAGAAAAAATAAAAGTTAGAGGTAAAAGGTAATGGCAACATTTAATATTAATGATACAGCAAGACGAGCTCAGTATATATCTACTGGACAAGCTGGTCCTTATGCATTTAACTTTCAAGTTAATGCTGCGTCTGAATTATTAGTATATAAGAATGATACATTACAAACTGATAGTGTAGAGTATAGTGCAACTATTGGAGCTGATGGTACTGGATCTATTACATTTATAGATAACTCTGGATCTGGTGGTGCTAACTATACACCAGCTAACGGAGATAGAATTACTATTATTGGTGATCAACCTTTAGCTAGAACAACAGTATTTCAAGTTGGCCAGGCGAACAATCCAGTAACACTAGAAACAGAATTTGATAATGTTGTTATTAGACAGCAACAAATTAAAGAAATAACTGATAGAGCTTTACAATTAAAACCAAGTACACCTAGAACAGTAACTGGATCTGGAACATCTGGACCAATATATTTTCCTTATGATGCAACAGTAGCTAACAATGCATCAAGAGTTATTTCATATGATAGTGCTGGTACTGGATTAGAGCTTGGACCAACAACTGCAAACTTAAATACTTTAGCATCAATCGTATCTGATATTTCTACAGTAGCTGGTATCTCATCTGACATACAAACAGTAGCTGCTGATCAAAGTGATATTGGAATTGTGGCAACAAATATAAATTCAGTCAATACAGTAGCGACTAATATTAATGATGTAATAAAAGTAGCCGATGATTTGAACGAGGCTGTCTCTGAAGTTGAAACAGTTGCTAATGATTTAAATGAGGCTGTATCTGAGATTGATACTGTTGGAACAAATATTGGAGTTATTCAAACAGTTGGTGATAGTACAAACATTGCAAACATCACAACAGTTGCTGGTGAAATTTCACCTACTAATAATATTTCTACTCTCGCAAATATTTCTGCTGATATTACAACATTAGCAAATACGGCTGGTCTAACTACTTTAGCTAATAACGCAGCAGACATTTCAACTGTAGCTGGGATCCAGGCTGATGTAACTGCTGTTGCAAATATTGATGCTGCTGTTAGTGCTGTCAATTCAAATGCTGCTAACATCAATGCTGTTAATGCTAACTCAACTAATATTAACACAGTCGCTACAGACTTATCTGGATCTAATACAATAGGAACAGTAGCTGCTGATTTATCTGGATCTAATAATATTGGAACAGTCGCATCAAATCTTTCTGATGTAAATAATTTTGCTGATACTTATCGTATCTCTGCAACTCAACCTACAACAAGTTTAGACATCGGAGATTTATGGTTCGATACAGCAAATTCGGTCATGAAAGTCTACTCGTCATCCGGGTGGATAACTGCTGCGTCTGCCGTCAATGGTACTGCTGCTAGGTTTAAGTATACTGCTACTGCATCACAGACAACATTTAGTGGATCTGATGATAATACAAATACCTTGGCCTACGATAGTGGGTTTATGGATGTGTATTTGAACGGGGTAAAATTAGTTTCGGGTGCATCTAATGACTATGTAGCAACTAACGGGACCAGCATCGTATTAAATTCTGGAGCTGCGTCTGGAGATATTTTAGAGGCAATAGCCTACGGAACATTTGAGTTAGCAAACTTCTCTATTGATGATGCTAATGATGTACAGACAACTGGAGTACAAGACGGACAAGTATTACTATACAACTCAACTGCTGGACAGTTTCAGCCAGGCAATGCATCGAGTGCTGAAGTATATGGATTTAATAAAGACAGTAGTGGAAACTTAATTGTAACGACAACTAACCAAGGAGCAGATAATATTACTAATGCTCAGTATGCTGCATTTGATGATGTCTTATTCTCTGCATCTGGATTTACATTTAGTATAAACTCTGACGGAAATTTAATTGCAACAATATAATGTACTCGAAATGTTTATGAATAAAATAAATACAAATAATAATATTATCACAAAAGGTATATACAATGGCACAAATTGATTTAGGTTCTATAAAATTTAATTGGAAGGGTTCATACTCTGGAGCAACTGCATATGTCGTAGACGATGTAGTAGAGAGCTCTGGATCTTCTTATATCTGTATTGCAGCAACAACTGGTAACGCACCACCAAATGCTACTTACTGGGAATTGATGTCATCTGCTGGTACTAATGGTACTGATGGAACAGATTTAACAACAACATTAACTACACAAGGCGATATTGTTTATCGTGATGGTAGTGGGTTACAACGATTAGCTATTGGTACTGCTGGTCAAGTATTAAAAGTTAATAGTGGAGCAACAGCATTAGAGTATGGAGTTGGTAGTGATGTTCTTGGTAGAGCCTCTTTCGAAAATTCTACTAGGACAAGTTTAAGTGCAACATCAACTGCAAACACAGAGTTTTGGTCATTTACTTATAACAGACAATCTTCAACATCTGACTTAATTGTTCACGCTATTATGCCAATGATGGGAGATGAAAACTGGCCAGACATTGGAGATCATATTCGTATATCTGCTGGAAATACATTTAGATCACAAAGAGGTGTTTTTCATTCTGGTAGAGGTAGTAGTGCAAATGGCCCTTGGTCTTTTTTATGTATAGCTAGATATACAGCAGCAGAAATAGGTTCTTCAACTGGAAATATTACTATTGCTTTTGGTTGGAATATAAATTCGTCATCAGTAGGTGCTGTAAGACCAGCAGCTATATGGAACCCAAGTGTTGTTGATGACACTCGTGTTTCTGGTTCACAAACAATATCATCAGCATTAATTACGGAGATAGACTAATGGCTTTATTTGATACTATTGTAGGTAAGAAAATAAATTTTAGAGGTTATACTGGTAATCCACCAACAAACGAAACTGAATACAATGAAATGAAAGCAGATATGTTTGATGGTACAGCACCAACTTGGTCTGAAATTCAAACTGAAATGGATAACTATGTTTCACCACAAGCTAGTGGTCATCAAAAACTATTAGACTTGGGATTAACACAAGAAGAGGCTACTGCCTTAACTGGGTACACACCACCAACGGAGGTATAATCCGTTATGACTAAAGCAAGAGACATTGCTGATTTTAAATTTGAAAACATTGTAGATACCGGTACTGAAGGTACTCGAATTGCTACGGGTACAACAGCTCAACGAGGTAGCACAACTGGCCAATTAAGATTTAATTCTACATTAGGATTAGCTGAATATTATGATGGTACTGCTTTTAAAATTATTGATACACCACCTTCTATTGCAAGTGTAGATAAAACAAATATTGAAAGTAGCACCTTACCAACAAACTTAGTTATTAGTGGAACTAGTTTTAATGCTGCATCTGTAAAATTTGTTGGTGCTGATGGAACAGAATATTCAAGTCCAAGTGTAACTACTAATTCATCAACTCAAATCACAGCCCAGGTACCAGTAACTGTAACAAGTGCTAATGAACCTTTTGATGTTAAAGTAATAAATGCATCTAGTCTTGCTAACACTTTAGAAGATGCTTTCAATATAGATGCCTCACCAGAATTTTCAGTAGCTAGTGGTTCTTTAGGAACATTAGAAGATGCTGACAGAGCTGCATCAAATTTAACTGCTGTTACAGCAACAGATGACGAGGGAGACAGTATTACTTTCTCTGTAACTTCTGGAACAATTCCAACTGGATTAACTTTAAATTCAGATGGTACTTGGTCTGGAACAGCAAATGCAGAAACTTCAGATACAACTTATACATTTACAGTCACAGCAAGTGACGGAACAAACACTTCAACAAGACAATATACAATTACAGTTAATCAACCCATTGCTACTGGTGGTACTACTCAAACTTATAATATTGGTGGAACAGATTATATTTCACACACCTTCTTATCTAGTGGAACATTTACATTAAATGCAAATAAAACAGTTGATGTATTATTAGTAGGTGGTGGTGGAGCTGGTGCTGCACATACAACAGTATCATCTACTGGAGGTGGAGGTGGAGGAGCCGGAGGTTTTAGAACTATTCAAATGTCTTTAACTGCTGGTTCATTTACTGCAACAGTTGGAGGAGGTGGAAGTGCTGGTACTTCTGCTGATCCTGGTGGAGTGTTATCTTCAAATGGTGGTAATACTACATTTAATTCTTACTCAGCTCAAGGTGGTGGTAGAGGTGATGCTCGAACTGGTCAAGCTGGAAGTACAGTTGGAGATGGTGGTTCTGGTGGTGGAGCTGGATATGATTATCCAACCATAGTCGGATCTGGAAATACTCCATCAACAAGTCCATCACAAGGTAATAATGGAGGGCAAGGTTTTGGAGTTTCACCAAACAGTCCAAGTGAATACCCTGGTCTAACTGGATTTGCTGGAGGTGGTGGAGGAGGAGCCTCTGCTACTGGTGGAAATTGGAGAAATGACGGAACCAATGTTGGTGGTGGTAACGGAGGTGCTGGTTCTCAAAATAATTATAGAACTGGAAGTAATCAATATTATGCTGCTGGAGGTGGAGGTGGATCCGGAGGTAGTGGTGGTACCTTTAATAATGTAGGAGGTACTGGTGGATCTAGCATTGGTGGTAATGGTGCCGGAGATACAACTGCTCCTACAAGTCCAACTCAAAATACTGGATCTGGTGGAGGAGGTGCTGGTGGAGCAACTAACGCATATAATCCTACAGCCGGTGCAGATGGAATTATAGTAATAAGGTATGCTGTGTAATGTTTGAAGATTTTATGAAAGATTTTCCGTATAAAGAAAGAAGTCTAAAAGACTATCAAGAAAAAATAACTAAATTCTGGAGGGATGCTTATAATAACTTTTGTAAGTTGTTCAAGCATGATTTGTGATGCCAAAGATTTCTAGAAAAAAAACATCAATCACTAGATCTACAATAACTTCTATTACATTAAAACATATTAATGAAAAACTAAATCACATTCACAAAGATTTAGAACAAAATACAAAAGACATTTCACAACTGAAGGACCAAGTAGCCATGGGTAGAGGTGGTCTTAAAGTGATCTTCTATGTGGGTGCCGTTGTTACAGCTATTATTGGAATACTAAAATTAGCTAAATTTAATTAGGAGAGTAACATGATACAAGGATTGACGGCTCTGTTACCGATCCTCAACAAAGCTGTTGAATTGGTTCCAGATAAAAACAAACTCGCACAACACAAAGCAGAATTAGAAAAAGAATTAGTTAAAGCTCTTGTCGATGTAGACAAAGAACAAGCAAAAATAAATCAAGCAGATGCCCAGGCTACTGGAGCTCTGTCTTGGGTTCAAAGATTATGGAGGCCAACACTTGCATGGATCTGTGTCCTGGCATTTGGTTTTCAATTCTTAGTGATACCTATTACTACTTGGTATGGAGCTATCACACATAATCCAATTAACCTTCCTACATTACCAAGCGATGTATTAATGACTACATTGTTTGCATTGTTAGGATTAACCGGAGCTAGAAGTTTTGAGAAGTTAAAACAAATAGATAAGAAATGAATTTTAAATGGGATCTAAAAAAACAATTTGATGAAAAAAGAAAAGAGGCATCAGCAAAAGCACAACTTCGTAAAAGAAGTATGGACAGTATTGCTAGGCCTAAAGCTAAAAAGAATATTACATCTAAAGATCCAAGGCTCCAAGGAATATAATTGTAACTGTAATGGTAACACAAATAAATGCCTTGGTTTATTTTGGCATTATTAAAAATAAAGAAAGGATAAAATGATACCAAGAAAACAAACTAATACAATCGTAATACATTGTGCTGATACTCCAGCAGATATGGATATTGGAGCAGAGACAATTCGTAAATGGCACACAGAAGAAAGAGGATGGGATGACATAGGTTATCATTGGGTAATCAAAAGAGATGGTGTCCTGGAGCCAGGTCGAGATATTAATATGCAAGGAGCTCATGCTGTTGCTGTGAATTCATCAAGTGTTGGGATCTGTCTTGTCGGTAGAGGAGATAACTTTACTGAACAACAATTTATAACCTTGCATAATTTAATTAATACAACTAAAGATATGTATGGAGATGATTTGGAAATAATAGGACATTCAGATGTCGAGCCTAAGAAACCACATTGCCCTGGGTTTGATGTAAAGGAATGGATCCAAAACGAATTTTATGGCTAAAGGTTATTCATCAGTTTTAGTAATCTCAGATTTACATTGTCCCTGGGAACATCCCGATGCATTCGAATTTTTAAAAGCTCTTAAAAAGAAAATTAAACCAGAGTTTGTATTGAACCTGGGTGATGAGGCAGATGCCCATGCTTTATCTTTCCATGACACAGACGCAGATCTTATGTCAGCCGGTGATGAGCTCATCGCTACTAAAAAAAAGCTGCAAGAATTAGAAAAAATATTTCCAGAGATGACATTGTTACACTCTAATCATTCATCATTAATATATAGAAGAGCATTAAAACATGGAATGCCTAGAGCTTACTTAAAACATTACAATGAATTTTTAGAAGTAGGACTAGGATGGCAATGGGTAGATGATATTAATTTTAAAGTATCAGATGGATCTGAAGTATTTGCTACTCATGGTATATCAGCAGATGGATTAAAACTAGCTATGCAATATGGAAAGAATATAATTCAAGGACACTTCCATTCTAAATTTAATATCCAATACTTTTCTAATCCAGATAATTTAATATGGTCAATGTCTTGTGGATGTCTCACAAAACAATCTTCACTTGCTTTTGAATATTCTCGTAACTTTCGTATGAGATTTGTTATTGGTACTGGAGCTGTTATTGATGGGCAGCCAAAATTATTTCCAATGCAAATGGACAAGCATGGTCGGTGGACTGGAGTATTGGTGTAATGGCCAAACAAAAGTTTACTGATTTTATTCCAAGTCCAAAGCCAAGGAAAAGAAAAGGTAGACATAGTAAGTCACCAAACAAAAGCTCAACAAGAAAAAAGTATCGAGGCCAAGGTAGAGTATGATTAAAAATTTTAAAGACATTGTAGTTTTATTAATCACAACTGGTGTTTTAATTTTATTAGGTACTATTATTATTGGAGATTATATTGTAGCACTAGAAGAAAACAGACCAGTAGATGAAAGTGTTATAACTCTAATGAAGATGTCTGTTACGGGATTAATTGGAGTTATTGGTGGTTACATAGGTGGTAGCAAATGAGAGACAGTAAAGTATCGAGGCCAAAGTAGAGTATGAAATCAGTTACTATTAATAATCAAAAATATTTTTTTCTAAAATTAACTTGGGTTGATATTGTTGGGGCCTCAACTCTTGAAGGTGATACAGACTTTAACAAACTTAAATGTGCAACAATAATTACTGAGGCATACTTGTATGATGTATTCGAAGAGGATGGCAAAGAGTATGTTAGGACCTTCTCTTCTTATTCTATAGATGATCCAGGGTATGGAGATAGAAATGTATATCCAATGGAAGTCTTTGATAAATGCTCACAGAAAGCCATCAGAACTGCCCGTAGAGCTATGCTTAAAGCATAAGCTGATACATTTATCATTCAAATAAAGATTGCTCTGTACGGCTCTTAAAATCGGTTTAAAGGCAAAGTACTTACCTTGGTCTCTTTAGGTACATCTAATGCATAACATTTAGATCTAATTTGTCCTGGATTGAGATTATTTTCTTTAAAATTTTTTTCTACTTGTTTATCATTATACTCTTTAAATTTTAAACAATCATCCAGAGTATAGAATTCATATGGTGCTATACTATAAGTACAGTCACCTTGAGATGTACATAAGTACAAAACAAAAATAAAAACTTTCATTAGTTACCGGTACTATTTTCTGCCGGTCTTTTCAACAACTCAATTTCTATTTTATCTTTATGTTTTTCAATCCAGTATTCTTCGTATGGTCTAATATCAAGAGTTGCTGTCTTATGCATAACTTCTAAATCAATATTATCAGCAGCATAAAACTTTTGATGAGGATGCCCTTGATCATCGTGTTCATCAAATGTAATCACAACGACATCATTCTCCCCATCAAATGCTTTTATCAACTCTTTTACAAACCATTTACTGAACCGAGATTTGTAGACTTTAGCCATCTTTCAATACCTCTATTCCTCTTGGTTTAGCTGGATGCACTTTAATGTATCCATCTCTTTCTAATAGCCTTAACATTCTATGGACATTACTATGAACGCAGCCATAGTGTTTAGCTATCTCCCTTACAGTTGGTGGTACTCTTTCCTTCTTGATGTAATCAATTATGAAATCGAATACACCTAACTGTTTCTTAGTTAGCATTAGTGTCATTATCTTTGCCTCCTAATTTCTTTTTTGCGTCAACAATATAATTCATTAACATATCCCATTGACCTTTATCTAAAGTTAATAATTTTTCCAATGCTGGTTTGTTTTCTTTTTCTAAAGAAATAAGATCGTGAATTTTTTCTGCATCACTCATATCTTTACTTTGCATTGTTTGATTAACTGATTGTTTTATTGTGTTAGCAAATACAGTCATCTTTCTTTTTTGATCTGCATTTACTGTCTCATTATGAGTATTGGCATTGCCATCATCATCCTCACTAGGTAGTCCATAGATTGCCTGGAGAGAATATCTCTTAGCATAAGTAATAGCAGAACCTAAAGCCTGGCTATCATCATACTTATTATTTTTTGGAACTACTAAGTATCTTGAAGTAATAACTGTATCACTTGCTTTATGCATTAAGCTGGTCCTTACATACATTGTAGGAACTACAGATCCCTCAATAACATCCTTCTCAAAGTCTATGCATTGAGTAAATGCCAATCCATACTTAGCACCTTCATTCGCAGCAGCTATAACATCTTCTAGTGATGCATAACTTGATTTGAAAAAAGGATTTTTACTAGACTTGACTGCTGCATTAGCCTCATTCTGAAATAAAGATAATGCCTCAACAATACTTTTAGTGTTGTGTTGGTTCGTCATCGTCATCTTCTCCTTCTCTTTCGTTTCTTGTTGTGTCATTTAAATTGTCCTCCTTTACGACATTGATTGTGAACACTTGTTGTTGCAGACGCATAAACTCATATGCTGTCTGGCCCATAACTTCGATGATCTCTTCCAAGAACTGTTGCTCAATATCATGCCCAGTTTTTTCGTAAATTTTTTCACGCAACATTTTAGCTGCGTACTTACGAGCTGTGATATAAGCATTGAACCATTGAAAGTTATATTCATCGGACATCCTTTATGCTGAACCTCCTTGTAATAATAGGATCAGCACCTGGTACTTCTACCATTTTAGTTTTCTTTCTAGTCATTGTAGTGTGATTGACTATGAAACCATTCCAAGAAATAACTTCATTCTCTTTCATGATTTCTTTTATTAACTTTGATGCCTCATCTTTCTTTTCAGTATTTAATTTAATGATTGTGTTAGCATCATTGTACTGATCAATCCACTTGCCCAACTCATTGTTACTATCCATAACTACTGGATCTTTTATTCCATTACCTTTAAAGATCTTAGTTGCCTCTTCAGTAGTTTCTGGTGGGTACCAATAATCTTTACCTTCTAATATACCATCGAACCTATTCCAAAAATCTGTAGCAGCATTAATGATGTCAGTAACGATGTTATTATTTCTCTGGTAAACAAACCATTGTAACTCCCAGCCTTTAACTAATCGAACAAGTATACCCCAGGTACTACCAGTACAAAGCATCTGCTGTTGTAACTGATAAATGTATGAAGGGTAAACTGGTTCATCGGCAGCTCCAGAGAAATTCTTGATCTCTACTGGACCACTCTTGCTCAAGACAGCTAAAAAATTATTGTGATCAGTAATCTCAAGATTTCCATTTGATATAGTCAAAAGATTATCTAAAGAACTGCCGAGTTTACCATTGTCTAATGAATACAAGTGGGCCTCACCCGGAACGGATATTTTGAACTTGGCCTTTTGCTCTGTGGCAATCGTTTGTAATTCATTGACAAACATTTTGGTTATTGCTGGTTCTAATGTTATTCCAGCCTTAACCTTGGGATTGTTAGCTAAGTCATTCTTAGCCTCCTTTCCTTGATACTCATTAAGAGCATCTTCCAAAACCTCGTTTGGGGTTTTGAAACTTTTTATGCCAGGGATCAATGCACCGATCACACTCGCACCTAATTCTTTTCTTTTGTATGAAGTTTTTCTACCACTATCTTTCATATTAAAATCCTCCTGGTACATAAAAATAATAACACTTATCAATCATGATACATCCAAGTGTAACTGCCAGGATCATCGATCCTATAAAAAATATAAAAGCTAATCCTTCAGCTATTGTGATTAAGATTTCTTTTATGTTCATAGGCTCCTTGTAAACATATTGTTTATCTTTTGTACCTACTTTAGTCATTAACTGTTTCTTGAATATATGAACAATGTAAGACCACATTTAATTAACCTTCCTTTCATAATAAGCTACTTGCTTTTTATATTTTTTTACTAAAATGTTTATTCTCTTTTGTTTTCTTTCCCATTCAGCTAACTTTAATTTTGCTTTTGCAAATCTTACAGAAACATAATCAATTTTAACTTTTGGTTTTTCTACTCTTAACAAATCAGTAATGCTAAATTTAGAATTAATAACATCTAACTGTTTTTTATTAAGAGGATGATGACTAAAAGATTTATGACTACCAAACCCATAAGAATGATAAAGCTCATGAGCAAATAGTTGACTTAAATCAAACATATCAACATCTTTAGATACAGAAAGAAATACATCCCATTGTTGGTTCTTCGGTGTTGATGAGCTATACCAAACTTGCCCAACATAAGCTCGACCAGAGTAACCTTGAGACTTTTGTCTAACTATAACTTTAAGTTTGTTCCAATGTTTTAATCTGCCTTCATATTTTGCAACTTGATTGTGAACTAAAGTAAATAATAAATTTAGTTTTTTAGTATCAAATGCAGATGTGTTTTTTATTATCTTCATTATACTCCCACTCTTTCTAGGACATTTTTAACTGTTGTAGGATACCAAACTCTGTCCTGGTAAGTTTTAACCCCACGATCATTTAATGCATTAGCTAAACCAGACAATGTAGTTATGCCCGTAGCTCTGATGCCATAAATAATTTCTGAAATATTTTTTGCGTACTGATCTGCATTTACTTTAGAAGTTTCATGACCTCTAATTCTAACTACATCTAAGTTAGTACGATTGCCTAACAACTTACCTTCTGATTTTAATCTAGTTAGTGCAGCCTTAGTACGATTTGAAATATTAATTCTTTCAAGTCTATTGATTGCAACATGGAACCCAGCGATTGCATCATCTAAGTTTGGAGTATCCAATACATCAACTGTAATGTTAGTAGTTTCTAAGAACTGACCAACTTCGTATGTACGACCTAATCTTGATAAAGAATAAACAACCAATGGACATTTTAATTTCTTAGATGTCTTGATTGCATCTTGAAGGACTGGTCTGTTTTGAAATTTCTTAGCACCAGAAACACCTGGCTCCTCGAACCAGGTGATTGATGCATCAGAATATTTTTTAGTGATTGCAAACTTTTGATTGTTTACATCTTGCTTGTCTGTACTAACTCTAACTAATGCAACTATGTTCATTATGCAGCCTCCTTAATTTTAATTACTCTTGTATCAAACTCAAATAGATCTATTTCAAATGGAACATACCAAATCTTATCTTCAGTTTTGTCTGTAACATCGAAACCATTCCAAACTCTTTTTGTAAGTTTGATTTCATAACAACCATAACCTCTATCCAACTCACCTTTGTCTCTAACAATTCCTTCTATGTAACAAGGTGTGCCGGTTCTTTGAGGATCAAAATCATAAGCTCTGATTGTGTCACATGGCTCTGCTACTTTAGCAAACTTTAAGTTTACTGTTTTATCTTCGTAAGGCTGTAGTACAGTTACTGTTTGTTGTTTAGTCATCGTTATATTTCCTTTCATTGTTGTTCTCATATTGTACACCTACTAATATAGATATTTCTGATATATTTGCAATATATATTTTAACAAGGAGAAAACATGGCAAAAAACAAGGAATTAACACCCTTCTACATGAAGATCTCCCAGGATCTAAAAGACAAACTCCAGGAACAAGCCAAGATAGAACGAATACCTATGGCAACTTTGGTGTCTGATGTTTTAGAAATGGGATTAACTATTAGACCTAAAGTTAGGCAAGATAGATTAGACAAGATGATCAATGCAGCAAGAGGGATGGTAAACGATGAGCAAGGATAAAATAAATCCTCCACATTACAAAAACAAATCAATAGAAACTATTGAGGCAATCAAATCACAAATGACCGATGCTGAGTTTATCGGTTACTTAAAAGGTAACATCATGAAATACATTTCGAGAATGGGTATCAAGGTGCCAACACTCGAAGGTGCAAGAGATGATGTAGGTAAAGCTCATTGGTACATTGAGTATTTACTTAAAACTTTAACGGATCTGATTAAGCAGCATAAACCAAAATCGGATCAAGATAAGATCGTTAAATTTAAAAAGAAAGAGGATGAGAATGAGCCTAATAAATAATCCGGTTATGCGACCAGCCAAGCCTTTGAATGATCTCCAGCAGCTCACACCGAGGCAACTAAAACAAATCGAAATAGATAACATCGAGAAGAAAATATTTTTGCTACAAGAGAAAGTTAAATTGATGAAAGCAGAAATACATTACTACCCAGAGAAAGCTGAAGGTAGAATTTGGATGCGAGATATTTTAATCTCTGTATGCAATCATACAAACTTTACTCCAGAACAAATTATGTCTGAACGAAGGTACAAGGAATTAGTGAAAGCTAGATCTTTGTATATTAACTTATGCTTAGACTTAACTAAACATGGTGTTACACACATTG
>Ga0222714_10001335_pt1 | contig 27781 bp, 34 predicted proteins | sample C33_3DmetaG_FD_165048 | JGI IMG/M metagenome (GOLD analysis project Ga0222714, IMG submission 165048) | Estuarine water microbial communities from San Francisco Bay, California, United States - C33_3D | ecosystem: Environmental > Aquatic > Marine > Unclassified | place: USA: California...
TCAAAAGTCACACCCAAGTGAATTTTTTCTTTTTGGCCTACAAACGAATAAAAATACTTTTATGGAAGTCAATCATCAAAAAATTGAGATAATCGCACCACCATCGCCGCTGACCGAACGCGGCATTGAAATTTGGAATAGTACAATTGACGAATTGCGCAAGGATGGCAGTTTATACGAAACCGACCTTTCGTTGGTTTGCGCATATTGCCGTGAATTGGCTGCGTACGAAAAAGCCAGCGCAATTGTTGAAGCTGAAGGCGAAGTGATCCCAAGCAGCCAAGGGCCGCGGGTCAACCCATGGCACACAATTCGCATGAAGAACCTGAAGGCCGCGCAAGATTTAGCAAGGTTGTTTGGGGTAACCCCGGCAGCCCGCAAGATGTTGCACAATTCTGATGGCACTAAAAAAGCCACATCAATCAAAAAGTTGGATTTGTTAAAAAACAAAAAAACCGCATAATGACAAAGAAATCAAAAAAAGCCGTTTGGGCCGTTGTGCCGCACGGGCTTGGCTACGCAATCACGCGTTCAGGAGTTGGCGTTGATAAGTGGGGCCAACCCGCCGAAAATCAACCACCGTTTGTTTATCGCAATATGTTAATTGCCAACGAAGCGTTGGGATACATTTTGAATTCAATTCGCACCGATGAAGTGACGGCAGCACAAATTGCCGATGATGAACAATTCGAAGATTCCAAAGGCTGATTGGTACGCTGAAGAAGTTTTGGCCGGGCGCATTGTTGCGTGTGAATTGGTGCGCCTTGCTTGCAAGCGTTACAAAAATGACCGGGCTTCTGACAAATGGGTGTTTGATGAAGATTTGGCGCAACACGCTGTTTCCTTCATTGAGGCCCTGACGCACACCACCGGCGAAGCAGCTGGGCGGCCTTTCATTCTTGAGCCGTGGCAAGAATTCATTGTTTGGAACATTTTCGGCTTTGTCGGAAAAGATGGCGGCCGCAGGTTTTCGCGTGCGTATGTTGAAGTGCCGCGCAAGAACGGGAAAAGTACATTTTCAAGCGCCTTGATGTTGTACGGCCTTTTGGCCGATGGCGAATCAGGTGCGCAGGTATATTCGGCAGCCACAAAGCTTGATCAAGCAATGATGGTGTTCGGCGAAAGCGTTCGCATGGTGCGGGCGCAAGATTGGTTGCATGATGAATGCAATGTGTACAATTCAATTAACAATCGCCGCATCACGCATGCCGAAAACATTTATAAGCCGTTGGAATGGAACCCCGGCAAGCAGGATGGTTTGAACACACACTTTGCCGTAATTGATGAATACCATGCGCACCCCAATGATGAATTGTACAATGTAATTTTCAACAGTATGGGCGCAAGGCGCCAACCTTTGCTGTTTACAATCACAACTGCCGGATTCAACCGCGAAAGCCCATGTTTCAAGCATCGGCAGTATTGTTCGCAAGTGTTGCAAGGCGGCATTCAGGATGATGCGCTTTTCAGCGTGGTGTACACGCTTGACCCCGGCGATGATTGGATGAACCCGGAAGTGTGGGCCAAGGCCAACCCGAATTGGGGCGTGAGCGTGTACCCGAAAAAACTTGAGCAAGCAATCACCGAAGCAAAGGAACTGGCACACAAAGAAGTTGAATTCAAAACAAAGTTGCTTAATGTTTGGACTGACACGGCCCAAACATGGATTCAAGACGCAGTTTGGATTGCGAACGGCCAAGGCGAACCATTTGAACTTGCTGAACTTGACGGCTGCGAATGCTTTGGCGGCCTTGACTTGGCGCAAACCGGGGATTTTTGCGCGTTTTCTTTGTATTTCCCAACTGAAGGCCAAGTTGTCACACGATACTATTTGCCCGAAGATGCCGTGCGCAAACGCACTGATGCCGCTGGCCAAAGTATTCGCCAGTGGGTGCGTGATGGTTTGGTCATTCAAACTGATGGCAATGTGACTGATTATTCATTTATCAAGGCCGATGTGTTGGCTTTGGCTGAAAAGTTTGCCATTCGTGAAATTGCTTTTGACCGCTACAATTCTTCGCAGCTGATTATTGAACTGCAAAACGAAGGATTGACCATGTACCCATTTGGGCAAGGTTTTGCGTCAATGGCCGCGCCAACCAAAGAATTTGAACGCTTGGTGCGTGTGGGCCAAATAAAGCATGGCGGCAACCCCGTCACGCGCTGGATGATGTCAAACATTCTTTTGAAGCGTGACCCGGCTGGCAATGTGAAGATTGACAAAGCAAAAAGCGGCGATAAGGTTGACGGCCCTGTGTCAATTGTCATGGCGCTTGGAACTTACATGCAAGAAGCCGCAAAGAATCAAAACACCGATTTTTGGTACATTTCAATATGACAAACGAAAAAATTGACCCGCGCCGCACTGATGCTTGGCTGACATTCAAGGATGAATTCATTCGTGAATATTACAAACAATTGCCGCATTGCGAATCTTATTTGGAGGCATACGAAGCAATTGAACAAAGATACCATGCGGTATTTGGCCGCAGGCGTTTCAAGGATTATGCCGTTTTCAGGTCAACGCTGTCAAGATGGTTGAAAGAAAACCGATGAATGTTGCAAGTGTTGCGCGCGGAAACAATAAATTTGCCGATATGCAATTGAGCATCAAAAGGCTTTTTGGCCGTGAAAAGGTTGAAAAACGCAGCGGGCTTGTGGCCCCAGCTGAATGGCTGATCAATGCGCTTTCAAACATTTTCGGCCAGCAAACAAGCAGCGGCCAAGCCGTAAACACAAGAACCGCAATGAGCATTGCCAGCGTGCATGCTTGCGTGCGCGTTATTGCAGACGGCATTGCCGGGTTGAATTTAAGGTTGTACCGTGAAATTGATGGCGGCCGTGAAATTGTTCGCGTGCATTACGCAAGCGCATTGGTCAATGAACCAAACGCGTATCAAACCAAATTTGATTTTGTGAAATTTATGGTTTCGCAATTGGCAACCCGTGGCAACGCTTACGCTTTTATCAATCGCGATGTGCGTTTTATTGGTGTTGAATTGCACCCAATCATGCCTGAATTCGTTGAGCCAATCATGAGCGATGGCCAGTTGTTTTACAAGGTAAGCGCACCGGGGTACCCAACAATGATTCCATCAACGGACATTTTGCATTTCAAGGGATTATGCACCGACAACCCATACAAAGGCAAAAGCCCAATTGAGTTGCACGCCGAAACGCTGGGTGTTGACTTGGCCGCAATTAAAGCATCAGGCGCCGTGTACAAAAACGGCACTTTGAAGTTCTTGCTCAAAAGCGATCACCAAATTAAGCCCGAACAAGCTGCCGGCCTGAAAAGGTCATTGGATGATGTGATTGATGGCGCAAGCCGAAGCACTGTGATTCCCGGAGGCATCAACATGGAAAAACTTTCAATGACGCCGCAGGAAGCCCAATACATTGAAGAACGCCAATTCAGTGCAGAAGAAATTGCCCGCATTTTTGGTGTTCCTGCATCCATGATTGGCGCGGACAAACAAGGCGTGAAAAGTTCAGTTGAGCAAGAATTTAGCGATTTTTACCAACGCACCTTGATGGCTTACGCAATCAACATTGAACAAGAAATGGGCCGCAAGTTGCTGACGGAAACAGACAAAGCAAACTATTATTTCAAGTTCAATTTCAATTCATTGTTGCGTGCAAGCGCAAATGACCGTGCCGATTTTTACAACAAAGGAATTCGCGGCGGTTGGTTGTCACGCAATCAAGCCCGTGCGTTTGAAGATATGAACGGATTTGACGGCGGCGATTCTTTGCTGGTTGAAAGCAACCTTGTTCCGGCTGACCAAATTGCGCCATGGATGGATGCAAAAATTGCCCAGCTTTTGAGTAGTGCCGACAAAACAAACAACCCTGACGGAAATAACAATTTCACGCAAAATTGACATGAATAAGCAAGAACGCCGCGCATTTGTCGGCACAATTGAAGCCCGTTCCAATGACGGTGAATTACCAAAAGAAATTCGCGGCGTTGCTGCGGTTGTTGGTGAATCAACTGACCTTGGAATGTTTGAAGAAGTCATTGAGGCAGGCGCATTTGATGGCGCTTTGCAAGATGATGTGCGTGTTTTGGGCAACCATGATCCAAACATTGTTTTGGGCCGCACGGCTGCCGGAACGGCTGAAATCTTTGTCAATGATGCTGGCCAATTGGCATATTCATTCACGCCCGACTACGAAAACCCAATGCACCTTTCATGGGTTCGCAGCATCATGCGCGGTGACATTACCCAAAGTTCATTTGCATTCACCGTTCCAAAAGGCGGCAGCGAATGGCGCAGTTCCGAAAAGTACGGTGTGAACGGCATGCGTGTCATAAAAAAAGTGGAACGCCTTTTTGATGTTTCGCCCGTGACATTCCCAGCCTACGAAGGCACAGCCGTAAGCGCACGCGATTTGCAAGCGGCGCAGGATGAACGCGAAACATTGGATGCTGAAAAGCACGAAGCCAGTGCGGACATTGTCAAACTGACCTTGGCCCGTTACCGTAATTTCTAAAAAAACAAAAAAAACACATAGACATGAATCAAATCAAAGCCCTCAAAGAAGAACGCGGCCGCCTGATTGGTGAGTTGCAAACACTTCAAAACAACATTGAAAAAGAAGCCCGCAGCATGAGCGACAGCGAAACAAGCCGTTTTGCCGAAGTTGATGCCCGTTTGAACTTCATCGCCGCCGAGGTTGAAAAACTTGAAAAGTTGCAAGCCCGTGCCGCTGAAGCCGCCAATTTGGCCGGCGCTTCTTCATCCAGCGAAGCCCGCGAAAAGAGCAAAATGAGCGAGCAATTTAGTTTCAAACGCGCCGTGCAAATGGCCGCCACCGGCCGCAAAGACGGTGTTGAGGCTGAATTCAGCAAAATCGCTGCCGATGAATTTCAGCGCAGTGGTGTTTCAGTTGCTGCACATTCAGTGTTGATTCCTTCCGATGTTTTCAAACGCGACATGACCGCAACCGGTGGAACTGGTGGTGATCAAGGTGGCGTGAACATCCAAACCAATGTTGGCGGCATCATTGATGTTTTGTTGCCAAAGACCGTTTTACGCGGTTTGGGCGTTCAGCAATTGAATGGCCTTGTTGGCAACTTGGATATGCCAACCGCAAGCACCCAGCCTGCCGCTGGTTGGAACACTGAAAACGGAACCGCTTCAGAGAAAAGCCCCGCATTCAGCAAAATCACCTTCAGCCCCAAGCGTTTGGCCGCTTACATTCAAGTATCAAATCAGTTGATGTTGCAGTCAAGCAATTCAATTGATGCCTATGTTCGCAATTTCTTGATCACTGCCATGGCACAAGAAATGGAAAAGGCCGCAATCAAAGGTGGCGGAACCAACGAACCCACCGGTATCATTTCAAACGCTTCAGTGAATGTTGCCTACGCTGGTGGTGCCGCTTCAAACGCTACCAACGCCAACGGCGCTGCCGCTGTTTGGGCCGATGTTGTGAACCTAATGAAAGCCGTTGAAAATGCAAACGGTGACGGTGTCGCTTACTTGACTAACCCCTTGGTTAAAGCTGCTTTGCAAACTACACCCCGCCAAGCGTCAGGTGTTGAGGGCAATTTCATCATGCCTTCAGGTGCAAGCGAATTGAACGGCTACGCCGCCGCATTCACTACCAATGTTCCTTCAAACTTGAGCAAAGGCTCTGCATCTGACTTGAGCGCCATGATTTTCGGTGACTTCAGCAAAATGGCCTTGGCTTCTTGGGGTGGAATGGAATTGACCGTTGATCCTTATTCCGGCGCAACCGCTGGTTTGACCAACATTGTGTTGAATTCTTACTTGGATTGCAATTTGTTGCAACCCACTGCCTTCGCTGTCATTAAAGACATTGACGCCTAACAAAACCCATTGCGGTGGGTAAGCCGCAAGCCCGGTGGTGGTTAATTCTTGCCACCGGGAACCATGAAAACCGAAAAGGTGAAATTCTTGAAAAACGCAACCGGGTCATTCAATCTTTGCTATGGCCCCGGCGATGTTGTTGACATTGAGGCCAAGCAGGCTGAATTGCTTGTTGAAGCCGGCATTGCTGAAATTGTTGCGGAAGAAAAACCAAAGCCAAAGCCAAAGGCCAAAAAATGATAACTGGAAAACGCATAGTTTCGCAAACGCACGCGGCTACCGACTACATTTCATTGTCGGAAGCAAAGTTGCATTTGCGTGTGACCACAAGCGCTGATGATTCTTATATCACCGGGTTGATTTCAATGGCTTTGCAAACTGTGTCAACCGAACTTGGGTACCAAATCCAAAAAAGCGTTGTGCGTTATGGCTTTGATTGCTATGTTGGTTTGCCCCAACTTATCAACCCCATCAACGGAACAAGTTTGCCAAGCGGCAACTACTTGCGCATTCCTTCGCGCGTTTTGAGCGTTGGCCATGTGTACTATGTTTCAGACGCAAACGAATTGACCGAATTCGCCGCAGCCGATTGGATTTCAGCCGTTGCGCCTTTTGGTCAATTTGGCCTTGACATATTTTTTAATACTGCGCCAACTTCCATGACGGACGCGCAAACAAAATTTGTGGTGGAATGCACCGAAGGTTTTGAACTTGCAAGCGCAACCAGCGTTGACCCCGACACGCTTTTTCCGGCCGCTTTGAAACACGCTGCATTGCTTTTGATTGGTCAGTTGTACGACAACCGTCAGGCCGTCACATTTGGCGCTGCATCGCATGAAATGCAATTTGGGTTTAAAACCCTGATTGCTGGTTACAAAGTGCCTAAATTTACTTAAAATGAACGCAGGCAGGTTTGATGAATTGATCACGGTGGAAAAGTACACCACAACAACCGACAGCGATACCGGCGAACGGCTTGAATCATGGTCAACCCATTCACAACCTTGGGCGCTTGTTGAAGAAGCCGACAACGGCAGCGAACCCGTAAATGCAGACCGGCGTGAACACAAAACCCGCGTGCATTTCACTGTGCGTTGGGATTCCGAACTAAACACATCCATGCGCATCAATTGGGGTGGTAACCTTTACAACATTTTGAATGTGGCTGAAAAGCAGCGCAGAATGTACGCTAAATTGCAAACCGAATTGACACAATGAAACTTGATTGGAAATTTCTTCAGGACACGCAAAAGCTTGCCAAGCAATTGGAACAAGCCGGCAAGTCATTGGATGGTTCCGAAATCACAGCCATCATGGAACAAGCCGCCGCACCAACCATTGCTGATGCACAACGCCGCGTGAATGTAGTCACTGGCAATTTGCGCAATGCAATTGACTTAATTAAGCGCCGCAAGGTTCCAAATGTAGTCATTATTGGCGTTCGCAATTATGGCGCTTGGAATGCCAAGGGATACCATGCGCATTTGTTGGAATATGGCACAAGGCCAAAACGCAAAACAAAAGGAAAAGGCCGGTATCAGGCAGGCGCAAACCGCGGCGGATTGGAATTGGGTAAATTTGCATTCATGCACCCGGCATTTCAAGCAAACCGCGCAAGAATGCAAAACGAAATTTTCACCGGCATTCGCACACTTATTCAAAACAAATTAAATAAAAATTAAATATGGCAACCACAGGACTTGTAAACGGTACGCTAATTGCAATCTACAAAGATGTATCAGGTACCTTGACAAAAATCGCAAACGCAACAAGTAGCGATTTTGATTTGACAAAAGACATGATTGATGTCACCAACAAAGATTCGGCCGGGTACAAAGAATTTTTGGCCGGCGAAGCTGGCTGGTCATTGACTTGCGAAGGGATTTTTGAAGAAGATGGCAGTGTCACCGGCATCAGCTGGAAGGACATTGTGACCGACCTTTTGGCCGGAACTGAAGTGTCAGTTGTAATGACTTCAAATGTAAGCGGAGACATTAAGTTGAGCGGAAGCGCCTTTTTCAGCAACTTGACATTGAGCGCACCCAACAACGATGCAACAAGCTTCAGCGCAAGCGTTCAGGGAACCGGCGCATTGACTGTTGGCACAATCTAAAGCCTTTTGCGTAATTTAGCACCATGCAAATGAAACAAATCACAATTGGAGGCAAGGCCCATCCGTTGTATTTCAGCATGGTTGCTATTGAACGCGTAATGGCTGACCACAACATTCAAGATTTTGATCAATTAGTGCAAAACAATGGGCAAGGGCTGGCAAACACGCTGGCTTTTGCCCGTTCATGCGCTTGGCATGGCTTGCGCGGTGGATATCGCAAAATCAATGAGCGATTGCCTTGGGCAAGTGAAGAAGATTTGGCCGAAGAATTCAGCCGTTTGGCAGAATTGACGCCAGCACTTGAGGGCTTCACCGAAGCCGTTCAGGCATTTTTCATGCAACCCGATGATCAACCCGAAGTTGAGGGAAACCAACAAGCGGCAAGCGCCAGCCGCTAACATGGAAGGAATTGAAGTTCATCGGATTTGGTGAAATGCACCTGACCGAAGTTGAATTTCAAGAAGCATCGCCGCAATACTTCATGCACCGGCTTTTGGGCATGCGTAAGGCGCAACGGCAAATGGAACGCATCCAATGGGAACGAACGCGGTGGCTTGCAACCTTTGTTGTGATGCCGCATTCAAAACGGAAGTTGCGCCCACAAGATTTGATGCAATTCCCATGGGAAAAGGCAGAGCGCCCAAACTTGGCTGAATTCATCAAAGAAAACAAAAGCACCTTTGACAAACTGACGCCGCCATGAACGCACAAAAAGCCACATACAATATTTTGAGCAACGCCAGCGGCGTGACGGATATTGTAGGCACAAACATTTTCCCGGTGCTTATTCCAAAAGGCACTGCATTTCCTGCAATTTGCTACACGCAATTGCAAACCGAAATGACCAACACCAAAGATTCAAACAGCCGTTTGGATTTTGCGCGCATGCAAGTTGATTGCCTTGGCACAACTTACACCGAAACGCTTCAAATTGCCGATGCAGTTCGCGTTGCAATGAACATCACAAGTGCCGGAACATACAACGGTGTATTTGTGCAGTCAGTTTTCATTGAAGATGAAGTTCATTTTTTTGATGATGCTGCAGATTTTGATGGCGTTTTTCAAGTTTCATTTGATTTTTCAATATCCATTGCTTTTGCTTATGGCGAACCGGCCGCATCATTCTTGCTTCAGGAATCGGGTGATTTGCTTTTGTTAGAAACCGGTGATAAAATAATTCTATAAAATGGCCAATAATCCTTCATTGAATGTTGTCATTTCGGCCAGCATTGAAAAGCTGAAAGCCGGATTGAAATCGGCCGTTTCTGCCATCAAGCAAGGTGCGCCGCAAATGCAAGCCGAAGCCCAAAAGGCGGGCGATGCAATTTCAAACGCAATCGGCGGTGACAACCTGCGTGCAAACGCAGCCGAATTGCGTGAACAAATTAATGTGCAACGCCAAGTGCTTGGCGAAATGTACAAAGATTTGACCGCAAAGGAAGCCGCGTTGGCAAGCACAAGCAAAGGAAACATTTCGCGGCAAAAGCAACTCAAGGCCCAAATCGCCGAAACAAAGGCCGAAATCAAGGCCGAAACAATGGCCATGCGCGATTTGCAATCGCAGTCAGCCAACACCAATGCAGAATTGGCAAACGGTGGCAGGGTTGCAGAACAAAACACGCAAGCAACCGAAGCCATGTCACGCGCAGTGAATGCGATGTCAATGGCTGTTTTGTTGGTTGCTGATGACAACGAAGCATTGAGCAAAACAATGCAGGTTGTGCGCGTTACAATGGCGCTGGCATCAGCTGCCGTTGCCGTGTACAATTTAAGTTTGCGCGAAAACCAAATTTTGCAAAAAGCAAACATTGCGTTGCAAAAAACTTGGGCAATGGTTGTGGGCCAAACAACTGGGGCTTTGCGTGTTTTGCGTGTCACGCTTGCATCACTTGGAATTGGCGCAGTGATTGCGGCATTGGGGTATTTGGTAAGCAAGTTGACCGAAACAACTGACGCAACCGAAGAACTTGACAACGCACAAGCGCATTTGAATCGCGGTTTGTCAAAAAGCAAACAACAATATGACGCGGCCACAAAGGCCATTCAGCGGCAATTGGATGTTGACATTGCCCGCGCAAAAATTGCCGGCAAAAGTGAAGAAACAATTTTGCAAATCAAAAAAGATTCTTTAGATGCGCAAATTCAAGCCGAAAAGGCAGCGCGTTTGGAATTGAGCAAATTGCAGGATGAGGCCGAAAAGCAGTTGATTAAACGACTAAAGGACGAAGGCAAAACGGAGGAACAAATAGGCATTGAAAAGTACAATTTGTACACCAAGCAAATTGAAGAACGCAACGCATTTGATGAACGCATCAGCGATTTGAAACACCAACGCGAAATGCTTGACCTTGGTTTCACTTTGGATGCCATCAATGAAGCTGACCAAGCGCGCAAGGAATCGCAGGAAGAACAAAAACGCCTTGCCGAACAAGCAACGGCATTCACGCTGAAAGCCGAACGCGATGCCACATTGGCTACACTTGAAGGCATTGACAACAAGCGCCAGCAATTGGCGTACGAATATGCCGACCGGATAAAGCAAGCGCGCACATTGGGCGTTTCGCTGGTTGCAATTGAGGAATGGTACATGGCCGAGCAAGCCAAGTTGGACGCAGAAGCCGAAACAAACCGTGTTGAATCGGCGGAAAAAACGGCCCAATTGCTGAAGGATGCAACGCAAAAGCGTTTTGAAAATCAATTTAAGATGTTTGAAACGGCGCAAAATTTGGAAATGGCGGCAGAAGCCCGCAACCGTGCGCAAGGCATCATTGATGAGGAAACTTACCAAAAACGCTTGCTGGAAATTCAGCGATCCTATTTGATGCTTCAAATACAAGCCCTTGAGGCTGCCGGCCAAGATGCCAGCAAATTGCGGCTGCAATACGAAATGTTGGGCATTGGCAAAGAACTTTCAAGCACCGGTGATGATCTTGATAAATTTAGCAACGCCGCAAACCAAGCGTTCACAAATTTGCAGGTTGAATTGATTGATGAATTCGCACAAAGCCTTGCTGGGTTGTTTCAAGCCGGAAAAGGCATGAAAGGGTTCGGCAATAATATTTTGCGCGTGATGGCCACATTCTTGCGCCAATTAGGCCGCTTGATGATTGCAGCCGGTACGGCAACCAAGGCATTCAAAGAAAGTTTGGCCAAAAACCCACAATTGGCAATTGCCGCAGGTATTGCTGCCATCGCAACCGCTGGCGCCATCCAAGCGCATTTGAACAATGTTCCGAAGTTTGCCGAAGGTGGTATTGTTAGCGGCCCCACATTGGGCTTGATGGGTGAATATGCCGGTGCGGCTTCCAATCCCGAAGTCATTGCACCATTGGATAAATTGAAAAGCATGATTGGTGACACGGGTCAAACCGGATTTGTGGCGGAAACGCGTGTTGATGGCCGTGATTTGTTCATTGTTTTGAACCGTTACGAAAAAGACCGCACAAGGGGTTAAATTTGAATCATGGCCGTCATTTGTTATTCAGAATTTACATCAATCACCGGGGTTGATTATTTGGTTGAAATTTGGAACAACCCAACGCCGGGCGCTGGCGTGCAATTGACAGCTGCCGGCGAAGGCTTTGAAATACAGCGTGACGGCGAAGGCGACACATTCCATGACAACCCAATCAGAACAAGCCGCGCCAATGCGTTTTTTGTGGCCACTACGGATGCGGAATTGGCGTTGTTTACTGACATTGCCACCGACCCTGAACAAACCTATATTTGCAAAATATATAGAGATTCCAGTTTGATATATGTGGGCCGCGTTTTGGCAGACCAAATGCGCTTCCAGCGTGCCGACCCTGATGGCAAAGTCATTGTGGAAGTTGCATCGGTTGATGTGCTGGCTTTGCTCAAGAATTACAATGTGCAAGAATCGTGGTTCACTGATGACCACATCAACGGCGTTGATTTGTTTTTGAATTGCTTTGCTCTGACTGAATTAACCGACTATTTTGGGGCAACTGACAATTTCCTATTTGACGGCCTTCGCCAATACGAAACAAGCACGCAATCAGTCAGCAGCGAAAAGCTGAACACTTTTTGGTTCAATCGCTTGGCATTTGTTGATAGCTTTGATGTGTTTGGCGGCATCCAACTTGACTATGTGACGGCGTTCAAAGCACTTGAAAGCGTGCTGGATGGCTTCGGCGCACGCTTGTTTCATGAATCAGGTGCGTTTCACATTGTGCAGCCTGCGGCATATCAATCAGCGTCATTGGTTTTTCACCGATATGACAAAACCGGAGGGTACAACGGCACACAAACCGTCACACACGCAGTTGCGTTAGCATCATTGCCAGCACGCCCACAATGGGCCGCAAAGCCTGATTTGTACTACCAACCACCGTTTCGGTTGGCCAAGGCTGAATTCACAAAGCAAAATGGAATTTACACCAAGCGTGATTTGTTTGGAAGTGCCAATTTTTCTTTGACATTTGACCGGCCTTTACAGGATCACAATTTTAGGGTTCAAATCAATTTGGAATCGGCCAAATTGAGTACACCGAACTCATATCACAATTTATGGTTGCGGGTTTATGGCTTTGATGGGGTGTTGTATTATTATTACGATGGCATTTATTGGCAAAGCCAAGTTGGCATACCTGCATTCCGTGGCCAACCGTACTATTCAACCGGCACTGCCTTGTTTGGTGTTCCGACAACAGTCACCATTGATTTCAATGGGCCTATTGCTACCGGCCCAGCGGCAAACATCACTGAATTCACGGTTGAGTGTTATGTGCAAGAAATTGTACCTTCATATTGGTCAACAAAGTTTGGCGGAAGTTGGACACCGGCAACATTCACAAACTTGGATTTCATCGGCGCCATTGCTGTTTCACGGGCTTACAATGTAAGCGCGCCCGGCGTTGTTGATGAATTCAAGCAAGACCGCTTTTCGCTGTCTGAAAACAGCCTTTCGGGCAACAGCATTCCCAAAACCATCAATAACATTTATTATGATGAACTTGATGGCACCGAAGCCGGTTCAATCATGGTTGGCGCAACTTACGCAACAAGCATTTTGCCGGTCAGTTGGGGTGTTGGTTGGGAGGCAGGGTATTCAAACACATTTCAACAAGTTGTGTTGGATACAGCCATTGCAATCTATCATGATTTCAAAAAGGTCATTCGCGGCACATGGATTGACGCAGGCGCATTGACGGCCGTGAATTCATTGAACTTTGATTCAGGCACATGGCTTTTGAACGGCGTACAATGGACGGCACGAAGCGAACAATGGCAAGGCGAATGGATTGAAATTGCCGCCAATTATGGCGATGTGATTGACACGGGTGAGGGTGACAACTACCGACCCAGCGAACGCACATATTTTGAAAATCAAGTTGAATCATTGCGGGCGCGCATGAACTTGGCCGAGGAAACATTGGGCGCTTTGCCAACGCAATTGGTGAATGCTTACATGCTGGAAGCAGAAGGCGCGCCAACAAGTGACCCCGGCGCTGACGGCACTTATACTTTGGCATTGGGTTATGACGCAACAACGGCCGCATTCAATTGGCAAATGCGTCAACTGGGCGCAAGCTTGAATGTGACTTCGGATATTGGGGTTGGCACATTCCCGACCCAATACGAAATTTTCACATGCGACACATCGGCCGGAAGCATTACAATCAACTTGCCATCGCCGCCAAGCGTCACACCGGGTTTGCGATTTGGATTCATCAAAACGCAGTCAACGCACAATTTGACGCTGGATGCCGGGGCGGGGTACCAAATCAATGATGCGCAATTGTTGTCATGGAACGCCAAGTGGGAAACCTACTGGGTGCAATCAGATGGCACACAATGGTACATTGTGGCAAGCAACAAATAATTGTTGCAAGTGTTGCGTGTTGTTTGCGTTAATTTGCGCGCATGGCCAATTCAAAAATTTCGCAGCTGGTCAGCTTGATCACGCCGGCTGATGATGATGTTTTAGCAATTGTTGACACTTCGGCAACCGAGACCAAGAAAATTGCAAAGAGCGATCTAGTTTCAGGGTTGCAGGCCGAGCTTGTCAGCGGTACAAACATTAAGACAATAAACAGCGAAAGCCTTTTAGGGAGCGGAGATATTACAATCAGCGGAGGCGGTTCCCCCGCTGGAACGGCTGGGCAAATTCAGTTTAGTGACGGTAGTGCCTTTGCTGCGGATTCTAACCTTTATTGGGATAACACTAACAAACAAATCCAAATAGGGGGTTCAGATGCGACTGGTACGATAGGCTCAGGCATACGATTAAGGCCAAACTTGCCAACCTCCTCAAGTTTTGGGGCGAATATATTCTCTTATTACAATAATGATAAATGGCTTCAAATTAGCAAAGGCAATTCAAATTACTACACTTTTGCTGATGCTGGTTTGGGTATAAATTTAGGTCAATTTGGCATCCCTACCGCCCGACTCCACATCAAAGGCTCTGGCAATCTCTCTGCCACTACTTCCTTGCTAGTGCAGAATAGCAGTGGGACGCAGTTGTTGAAGGTGACGGATGATGGAAAGACAACTTTTGGAGGCGCCCTCACTATTAGTTCCAATTTGATATATGACGGCATTAATGGGGACAAATCGTTTTACATTAGTGGAAATACAACTGTTGCCAGTAATTATCAAGCCATAAGTTTGCGAGTTTTTAATGGGACTGCCTATGGAAGTGGATTGGAAGTTGTAGGAAATAATGCTGAATCAAGAGTAGGAATTGGCACAACTTCTCCAAATGATTCGGCAAAATTGCAACTTGACTCCACCACCAAAGGCTTCCTCCCTCCCCGAATGACCACCACGCAAAAGAACGCCATCAGTTCCCCTGCGGCTGGTTTGCAAGTGTACGATTCTACCCTTAACCAAATGTCTTACTACAACGGCTCTACTTGGGTCAACTTCTAATAACTATGTACATTAAGATTAATACATCAGTAAATCTTTCAAGCGGTTTGTCTATCCCTGCTGGAAGTGTTGTCGCTATTGCCGAGGGCTACGCTGACATCAAGAGTCAAAAAGATGGAATCATTCCCGCACAAGTTGCAACTTTTGTTTTTGCTTCCGAGGCGGCCTACCAGCAAGGTCTTGAGCCAGTTTCGGGCGTTGCTGACTTTAACCCCGTTTTCGGTGGCTTGGAGTTAAGCGTTGCCGACTATCAAACCAAGACCGCAGAGGCTTTGCTTGTTACTGCCGTTGAAGGTGCTTTGGTTGCTATTTATGGGGCTGAAAACATCAGCATTGTAAATGGCTAAAGCAAAGAGCATAACGGTTTCCAAATACCGCCCACGAAAGAAAGTGAGCAGAAAAGGGGTGCATTCAAAAAACAATCCACCGCAGAAAAAATACCGAGGACAAGGACGATGAAAAAAGCAACACCACTACCCGTTACATTTGATCAATTTTCAAAAAACCCCGTTGCGGCGGTTGCCTTTTGTATGTTGTTGGCCGTTTCCTATTTGTATTGGGATATCAAAACAAGCTATGAGGCGCAAATCAAAGATGCACGGATTGAAATTGCGGCCCTAAACAAAAAGATGGATCGCATGAACTATGCGTTGAAGCGTTCCGATTCCGCATTGGCCGCCGCCATCACCGAATTACGATTGATTAATGCAGTTAAAAAATTATGAGAATTTTGTATTACATAATCATTGCCATCATGGCCGTATTTGTGGTTGATATCACCACCATGCCCGCACGGGCCATACAAGCCCCAAAGAGCGATGATATTGACGCGTTGTTGGCACGGATGGACAATCACATCAACCACGCCGCAAAAGTCACGCAAATCGCAAAAGAACACACCGAAGCGATGGTGGAAGAAAAGGTGGTTGAAAAACAAGAATTGGAAACCAAAATGGAATTGTTGGAAACCGTGTGTGAGGTGTACGCCGTACCCGTTCCCAAATCCATGGATGATCTTGAATACGAAATGCGGGCCGATTCCATCCGCGTTTCCAATATGCAAAAACTGAATGAAAAAGTTGATTGAAATGTTCAAAGGCGATAAGGGTGAAATTTCATCCAAACGCGTTGTGGGAATTGTAGGTGCGTGCGTTCTATTCGGAACCATGGCGCACAATTCCATGTCTGATGTGAGCGTTGCCCCATCGCCCGAACTTGTGGCGGCAGTTGAATGGGTCACAATTGCTTGCCTTGGATTCACTTCAATTGACAAATTTGCCAAACCTTCAAAGGATGAAGGTTAACAATGTCCACCGGATTGAATGCGATTTCAAACCGCGTTTGGTGTTGCTGATTTCGGATGTGCATTGGGATAACCCCAAATGCGACCGGGCATTGTTGAAACGCCATTTGGATGAAGCGAAAGAAAAGAATGCCGACATTCTTTTCAACGGTGACACCTTTTGTTTGATGCAGGGCGCTTATGACCCGCGCAAATCAAAATCCGACATTCGCCCTGAGCATAATGTGAACAACTACCTTGATGCCGTCATTGGCACCGCCATTGATTTCTTTGGCCCTTATGCCGAATTGATCAAGGTGGTTGCTTATGGGAATCATGAGAGCAATATTCTGAAGCGTGCAGAAACTGATGTCATTGAACGCTTCGTATCGGGCATGAACATTGCTCACGGAACGGCAATTGAGGCTGGCGGGTACGGCGGTTGGATTGTGTACGAATTCCGTGATCAAGCACGCCATCGGGCAACATGGAAAATCAAGTATTTTCATGGCGCGGGAGGCGGCGCACCGGTAACGCTGGGGACAATCCAAAGCAACCGAATGCAAGTATTTGTTGAAGGTGCAAACATGATATGGCAAGGCCATGTACACAACGACTACGAATTGACATACACCGTTGAAGGGTTGTCGGTGATGACGCATGAAATTGAATTGCGTGATGTGGTTCATGTTCGCACAAGTACCTACAAAGAAGAATACAACAAAGGCAAGGGCGGTTGGCATGTGGAACGCGGCGCAAGTCCCAAGCCTACCGGCGGCCGTTGGTTAGTGTTGACGCCAACAATGGCGAATCACGCAGTCAAGGTTGTTGGCTATACTTACAAAGCGCAGTGAAAAAAGAACAATTGACAATATTGGCCGTTTTTATTTGGCTTTTGGCTGGGTTGTTATTTCTTGCCAAGGCAGCTGAAATTGGCAATTCTTTGCGCAAGCCAAAGCCGGTTGATTCGGTATTCATTAAACAAATGGACACGGTTCATGTTTTAGAAATTCGGCGCAAGGTGTTGCATGATTCCGTGATTGTAATCCATCAAAAATATGACACAATTTTCAAAATGCTTGATGCCGGTGGTGGCTTTGATACTTCTTGCGCAACCACACAGCGGCTTTTGTCAATGCACCGATTCATTGACAGTATCGCAGGTGAATGAATACTTGGCCAAGGGCGCAGAAGCCCGTGAATTGCTTTTGATTGCCAATGAACGCGCACAGATTGATTCGGCGCAAATGGCAATTCAATGGCGTCAGGTGTTGACCGCACGCGAGCAATGGCAAAAGGAAACAAAGGCAAAACGCCGTTGGCAGTGGTTTTCGGCCTTTTCTTTTATCTTTGGCCTATGGCTTACGAAATAAAACTTTTGCGCTTTTCTTCAGGAAAAGAAAGCACCCTTGGTGCCTTGTTCAAACTTGGCACCGATGAAAAAGGGGTGACGCATAAATTCTTGTGCTTCACTTTGGAAGATGAACACCGTGAAAAAAAGGTGATGCATGACACGCGCATTCCTGCGGGCCGGTATCGCATAACGCTTCGCACGGTTGGAGGGTTTCACGCAAAAACGCTGGCAAAGTATGGCGCAGGATTTCACAAGGGCATGTTGTGGGTTCGCGATGTGCCGGGCTTTGAATATATTCTGATTCACACCGGCAATACAGATGATCACACAAGCGGTTGCATTTTGGTTGGCGATTCAAGCCAGCAAAATTTGACCAAGGATGGATTCATTGGCGCCAGTGGTGATGCATACAAACGCATATACCCAGCAATTGCCGCCGCTTTAGAGGCTGGGCAGGAAGTTTGGATTTCAATTGTGGACTTGGCTTAAGCCAAAAAAAGGCCGCGTGTCAGGCGGCCCGGTGCTTTTGCGCGTGGAAGAAATAAGCGATTTAACGACTTGTTAAAATTACAACTTTGAATTCAAATCGGCAACCTTTGCGCTTGAATCAGTTGACCCAATGTCGGCAACTTCCTCGGCCGTTTGCATTCCCATCAAAATTTCGGGGGCATACAAGCGGCCAAAGAAAGCGGCGGCCCGGTATCGCAACATCAAATCAGGCATTGTGCGCCATTTGCTGCCTGCCTTTGTGGCCCAGCCTTCAGCGTTTGCCATTTCAAGCGATACGGTTGGCCCTTTTATGACATTGCCCGTTGCAAGTTCGGTGGCAACTGCGGTGCAGGTTTTGCCATCGCTTTCAAAGTTTAGTGCCGAAAAACGCCCGCAGCTGTTTAGGGCAGCAATGATGAATGAACTTGACCAACTTGGGCGGCCGTGAATTATGTGAAGGTTTTGCATCACCATCAAAGGGCTTGCGCCAATTCGGTGCGCCATTTCCAGCGCAACAAGTGTGTTTGGGATGTTGTTTTGGTACCCGGCAGGAATCATTGTTGATGCCGAAAGGGCTTTGGCAACGCGTTGTGCATGGTCAAAATTACTGATTGAAAGCGCCGTTGTTGTTTCTTCGGCCTGAAGGTTTGCGGTGGTGGTGATTTCTTTATTTTGCATAATTTGGCAAGGATAGTGGTTGTATTTGTTCAGGGTAAGCGGCCCAAAGGTCAAGCGCCTTGGCGGCCATGTAGGTTTGCAAGTTTTCTTTGTAGGCAATGCGGCCCATGTTGATTGCGGCATCATCCAGCACATAAATTGCAACGGCAAAAGGTGCGGTTTTTTCAACGGCAATAAAAATGAAGTCAGCGTGACTGCCGTGAATGGCGTGCCAAGCATCAGTGTACATTGCCGCCTGCACATGGTAGCGGTATTTGTACACGCTGCGGGCGAATTCCGATGCGCTGGCGTTGTCAGTTGTTTTCAGGTCAACCAAAACGCCCAAGCGTGTGTTGACAAAATCGGGGCGGCATTTGCACGGTGCTTGCGTGTCGGCATCAGTCCAAAGCAACGGCACTTCGGCTGCGCCATCGGTTTGCAGGATAAGGCGTGAAGCGGTTGGGTGATTGTGTACGGCGGCGGCAATGGATTCAACCAACTGCATTTGATCGGTTGTCAAAATGGATTTGCCTTCATTTTCGGCCGTGAATTGCTCAAAAAGTGCTTTGCCTTCCTTGGTGCGGCGGTCAAGCTGCGGCAACACTGCGAATTCATCGGCAAAGCGATGCGGTTCCAATGTAGCCATGTGAACGGCGCTGCCAATAAGCAATGCCGGTGTTTGCGTTTCGGTTTCGCGTTCGGGGTTCAAATAGCGTTGCCAATAGTGGGCGGGGCTTTTGTTGATCAAGTCCAAACCGCTTTTTGAAATGCGGGTGGTGTCTGAATGATATTCGTTCATGGTGTTGCAAATGTATGGTGTTTGGTTGTATGTTTGCAACCAACATGGAAAAAAACACAGCCAAGGAACTGAAAAAAGCGTGCATTGATAAGGGGATAACCATCACCGAATTGTGCCGAAGGGCTGGCGTTGACCGGTCAACGGTTGCACGCTGGGAAAAGAAACAACCGCAAACGCTGGAAATTTTGCAAAGGCTTTGGGTTGAATTGGGGCGCGTTGAATAATGAGGCACGGAAGTTTGTTTTCAGGCATTGGAGGCTTTGACCTTGCCGCCGAATGGATGGGGTGGGAAAATGTGTTTCATTGTGAATGGAACGATTTTGGCCAACGCGTTTTGAAACATTATTGGCCCAATGCCGAAAGTTTTCATGATATTACAAAAACTGATTTCACAAAATATGAAGGAACAATTGACATTATTTCCGGAGGTTTCCCGTGCCAACCATACAGCAGCGCAGGGAAACGAAGGGGCAAAGAAGATGAACGCCATCTATGGCCGCACATGTTGCGAGCAATTCAAGAAATTCAACCGCGTTTCGTTGTGGGCGAAAATGTTCGCGGACTTGTTAATTGGAACGGGGGATTGGTATTCAACGAGGTGCATTCTGACTTGGAATCTGCGGGGTACGATGTCGCGGCCTTTCTTATACCTGCGGCGGCAGTCAATGCCCCGCATGGGAGAGATCGGATTTGGTTTGTTGCTAAAAACACCAGCGGCATCGGATTCTATAACGGAAAAAATGAAGCCGGGAATTGGGGAAATCGGCAGTTTGAGCCAACAAGCAGTATCGGGCAGGCTTTTGAAACACCTTGCAATGTTACCAACCCCGACAGCAATGGACTCAACCAATGCAACGGCAACGATGAAATCAACCCAAGTGAAGGAGGGCAGTATGCATTCAATGACGCTGACAAGAATGATGGCGGAAGGGATGTTGCCAACGCCGAACGCAATGGATTGGAACACCGGAACAAAACCCGAAACCTACGAAGCAAGGAAAAAAAGACATGCAGAAAAGGGGGTCAATTTGCAAATGACATTGAGGCAAGCGGCCACAAACGAAAACCCAACTGGGACAACTTCCCGACTCAACCCCCGATTTGTGGCGGAAATGATGGGCTTCCCCGCGAATTGGACGGAGTTACCTTTTCAAAGTGGCGAAACGAATCAATTAAAGGATATGGAAACGCCATAGTTCCGCAAGTGGCTTATCAAATTTTCAAAACTATTCAAATTTCATTATGATAAAAATACAAGCAATTGGCAATCTTGGAAGGGATGCCGAAACAAAACAAATGCAAGACGGGTCAACAATGATTCGGTTTTCAATCGGCGTCAGCCAAGGAAAAGACAAGCAAACACAATGGATCAGTTGCGCAATGTTCCGCAATGCTGGGCAATCAACAGCGTTGGTTCAATACCTTACAAAAGGCCAAAAAGTGTACATTGACGGCTTGCCATCAACTGAAGTGTACAACGGTGCAGCATATTTGAATTGCCGCGTGAACACAATTGAATTGCTTGGCAGCAAGCAGGAAACAGCCCCAGCGCCTGCCCCAGCGCCAGCGGCCCAACCGGATGAACCTTTGCCATTCTGATCATGAGTGCATTTGATGATGTTGTGAATTCGCCCCGGCACTACAAAAAGCCCGGTGCCGAGATTGAAGCCATTGACGCCATGAAATCAGCGTTGGGCAAGGAAGGGTTCATTGCGTATTGCCGAGGCAATGCGATGAAGTACATTTGGCGATGCGATTCAAAAGGCAAAATGGCCGAAGATTTGCGCAAGGCACAATGGTACATTTCCAAAATTTTAAGCGATATTGCACCAAATTAACGATTGTTCATTGGTTATTAAGTAGCAAAAGGCCCCGGCAAAAGCTGGGGTTTTTTGTTGTTTACTAAAAAAATGCGGTTTTTTACTCACAAGGTGTTGCAAATATGCAACGCGTGGTTTTATGTTTGAAACCACAATGACACACATTGATTTCGTTTCACAAAGCCCATGGCCGCTGATGGCGGTTTCAATTGGGGCTGCGGCAATTTATTTTGCCATCAAGTTCATGCGCACAAGCGCCACACCAACAACCGATTGCCCGCATCAGGAAATCCCGCAACGCGACATTCCGCATGAGCATTTCAATGAATGGCAAAAGCACATCAGGAATGAAACACGCAAATGCGTTGGGTACTACCGTGGGAAAGGGGGCCGCAAATGAGTGTTGCAGCTTCTTTTGTCGTTATTCTTGGCGGCGTGTTGGCCATCGCCGTTGCACTGTATGAAAAGCGCATAAAATATTTGCGTTTGGAATTAAAAAAGCGCAAGTTCATTGCCAGCAACGCCGAATTCAAATCGGGATTGCTTGAAAAGGAAATTGGCGAGCGCGAAAAGGTTCACGAAATTCAGGAACAAATCATTGGCGAATACAAAAAGCGTGTGGCCGTCATGGAGGCGTACGAAGAAGCCCGCAAAGAGCGCGTGCGTGCCATCAAGCGCAAAAGTGCCGCCAAAGCCCGTGCAAAGAAAAAGGAGGCCGGCAAATGATGGCCGTGCGACCATTCCGCAAACCCGTTGACGGCGATTTGTATGCCTTTTGGGTACACCAACGCCGAATTGCTTGGGATGATTATTTTCAGGCGTGCGAAATGGTTGAAATGTATGGCAGCGTGCAAGCCAGTGGCAACAATTTTCGCCGTTGGTCAGAGCGTAAAAGCATTGCCAGCAGCAAGGCACAATATTTTGATTCGTTGATTGCAGCGGCCATTGATCCAACTTTCAATCACAACTGGGCAAGGGAGGGCGTTGAATTGTGAATTGCGTCAGTTGTGCAATCAAATGCACAAAAGCAGTGCAAAATGAGCGATAAAAGAAACATTGTAGCCCAAAGTGTCACACAATGCACATTAATTGTGACAAAATTTCAAACCAATTGACTATATGCAACCAAGTACAACAACACCAGCCAATGACCAAAAGAGTGCTGCAACATATAGTTCAGCCAAAGTTTTTGCAATCATTTTAATCTCACAAACCCTTTATTCCTTTTTTATATGAACGAACACGAAAACCCCGAACAATTTGCCAATCGCATGTACTTTGAAGCATTTGACCGGCTTGGCAGCAAAGGACGCGCATCAGAGGCCGCAAAATGGTGCATTGCAACATTGCTGCGCCAATCAAGTGAATATGGCATGTTGATTCACCACCCAAGCGGGTTGCGATTGTCAACTTTTTATTCCAAAGCCTTGGAAGCAGCGCACAAAAATCACTAAATTCACACCGTTGAACGCCCGGCATGCTTGACCGCACCGGGCCTTCGGCATTTTACACCAACCCAATTTCCAATGAACACAATCACATTGCGGCCGTACCAAGAAACGGCCGTCAACGAAACACGCCGGCACTTTTCAGAAAAGGGCAAGCGCGTCATTCTATGCTTGCCAACCGGCGCAGGCAAAACCATAATTTTCAGCCATATTGCAATTGCGGCTGCCAACAAAGGCAAGCGCGTGTTGATTCTGACGCATCGGCGCGAACTGTACAACCAAGCATTGGCATTCACTGTGCCGGGCATGACTGTGCAAATGGTTGAAACATATCACAACCGCATCAAGCGGCAAGAAGCAGACCCAAACAAGGATTGCGATTTGATGATCATTGATGAATGCCACATCGGCAATTTCAGCAAGGTATTGGCGCATTTTGATGGTTTTGTCATTGGCGCAACCGCAACACCGATTGCAAAGCCAGCATTGCGCACAATTTACCAAAGCATTGTTGTTGGGCCGCAAATTTCAGAATTGATTGCCGGCGGTTCACTTGCGGCATGCAAGCCGTTGAAAGCCGTTGGCGCCGTCAAAGGTTCCGAATTGGAAACCAAGGCGGGCGAATACACGGAAGCCAGTCAGCAAAAAGCCTTTTCAGAAACCGGCCGTTTTCAAGGTTATATTCGGCACATCGCTGGCGCTGAACAACGCAAGTCAATTGTGTTTTGTTGCAGCATCCAACATGCGATTGATGTGGCCACCGAATTGGCAAACAGCCGCGGTTTGCGGGTGTATTTGGCGCACAGCAAAATGTCAAAGCAGGAACGCGAATTGCAAATGGATGCATTCAAGGCAGATGGGCGGCAAAACGCCGTGTTGGTCAATTGCGGCATTGCAACCACCGGTTTTGATTGCCCCGACATTGGGCGTGTAATTGTATTGCGTGCAACCAAGTCAGTTGCCTTGTGGCTTCAAATGGTGGGCCGAGGTAGCAGACCGGCAACGCCTGATTTTGAATTGTGGGACTACGGAACCAACATTGACCGGCTTGGCTTATGGGATGCGCCCCGAAATTGGAAACAAGTATTTGAGCGCCCCGATTGGGTACGCAAAGCAAGTTTGGGAATGGCGCCATCAAGGCTTTGCAATGTTTGCGGCGGCTTCAGCAGCGCCAAAGCCCTTGTGTGTGAATGTTGCGGCGAAGCGTTTCCAATAAAGGTGAAACAAACGCCCGATGGCGAATTGGTTGAAGTCAAAACGGCATATTCATACGAAGGGCGCAGATTGTATGACCTGATGCCTTTTGAAGTGATTGTTGTGGCCCAGCTCAAGGGCTGGAAACAAATCTTTGTGGAACGCGTGCTGTGGAATATCAACCCGCGTGCTTTGGATCAGTTCTATTTGGCTAAGAAATACAGCGCAGGTGCTAAGGCTATGCGTTTGCAATTGGTCAAAAACGGCCCGCAGCCTTCAAACTTTGTCATTCGTTTTGCCGAACTTGCCAAACCATCATGAACACCGTCACACTTTTTCAACGAGGAATAAAACAAACAACCGGTGGCCAACACACTGACATCAATGCCATATTGGAACACATCAGGGTTGGCACTTGGCAGGATTTGGCGTTGGCAATTGCCGCAGAACCGGATAAAGAAAAGCGGCAAGAACTGAAATCGCGCGTGCCATATTTTACCCCATCAGGGCAGTTTGACAAACGCAAAAATGATGCGTTGATTGCCCATTCGGGTTTGATGGCAATTGATTTTGATGAAGTTGAAGAAATCAACAACGCCGCCGCAGTGCTGGGCAATGACCCGTTCACCTTTGCAGTTTTTCGCAGTATTTCAGGCCGTGGGCTTTGCGTTTTGGTCAAGGTTGATGCCAACAAGCACGCCGAAACATTCAACGCGTTGCAAGAATATTATTTCAAATTGTTGCGTTTGCCGCTTGACCCATCCGGCAAAGATGTGGCCCGTGCGCGTTACATTTCATTTGATCCCGATTTGGTTCACAACCCACAAAGCAAGGTTTTTAAGGTTTCAAAGCAGGATGCCAGCAAAAAGCAACCGGCCGGCCGTGATTTGCGTTCATTGCACCTTTCAAGCAACTTTGAACGCATTTTGAGCGAACTTGATTGCGACATCACTGGAGGGTATCAGCAGTGGCGTGACATTGGTTTTGCCATCGCTTCTGAATTCGGTGAAGGTGGTGAGCATTATTTTCAGCACATCAGCAGTTTTGCGCCAACTTATGACCACGACACAACTGCAAAGCATTACCGGCATTTTTGCCGCCAAGCACCAACCGGCGCAAACCGCATTGGCATTGGCACTTTTTATTATTACGCCAAATTGAACGGCATTGACATCAGGCCGCCCCGTGAGGCCCAGCGAACGGCCACCATGGCCCGCCAAGCATTGAACCAAGGCCGTGACGCCGAAAGCGTGAAACAAGCATTGGCCATTGAAGGCGTTGAAGCTGACGCGGAAGCGTTGGAGGCGGTGTTTAGCGCCCCGGCAAGCAGCCAACCTGAAGCCGACCCGCGTGCGCCATTGGACATTGACGAAGTTGAAGGATGGGTGCGGATGGGCTACCCCGTGAAACGCAACGCCATCACACGCATGTACGAACTGAAGGGCCGCGAGCTGGAAACCGAAGATTTCAACACTATGTTCATTGCCGCCAAAAAGCAATTTCCAAAGTTGTCGCGTGAAATATTTGACACCTTGATGTTCAGCCGTTTCACACCAACATACAACCCATTGCGGCAATATTTCGCAGGCTTGGCCGGCAAATGGAATGGCGCCGACCACATTGGGCAATTGGCTTCCAGCATTACAAGTGACACCGGAACGGCTGATTGGCGCCGAAGAATGGTGCAAAAATGGTTGCTGGGTATTGCCGAAGCCGTGTTGGATGAAACGCCGAACATTCTTTGCTTGGTACTGGCGGGTAAAAAGAACACGGGCAAAACGGTGTTTTTTAAGCAATTGTTGCCGCGTGAGTTGCACAACCAATACTTTGCCGCAAGCCAATTGGATAAGGGCAAGGATGATGAAATTCTGATGTGCCAACGCCTGATCATTTTTGATGATGAATACAGCGGGAAAAGCAAGCAGGATGCCAAGCACATGAAACGCATTTTGTCTGCCGACAATTTCACATTGCGCGAACCCTATGGCCGCAAAAATGTCACGCTTCGGCGTTTGGCAACACTGTGCGGCACTTGCAATGAGTTGGAAATTCTAAATGACCCAACCGGAAACCGGCGCATTGTGGTGATTGAAGCCACTGGCCAATTTGATTTTGACGCGTATAACAGCACCGACAAAGCGCAATTGTTTGCGCAAGTTGTGGCCCTGCATGCAGCTGGCGAAAGGTCAACGCTAAGCAATAGCGACATTGATGCGCTTGAAAACAACACCGGTGAAAAGTTTGCAGAAGTGGCAATTGAATTGGAATTGGTGCGGCAATTTGTTGCGCCCAGCAGCCACAACAGCGACTTTTGTACAGCTACAATGATCAAAGTTCGGTTGGAAAAAGACACCGAACAAAGATTGAACATGCGCCGTTTGGGCATGGCTTTGAAGCAAGCGGGTCATGAAAGGGTGTTTTTCAATCGCCAATTTGGGTATTTTGTGCAATTTCGGTGATGGTACTTTTTACTGATTGCCATTCTTATTGTACTTTTTACAATAAGCCCCTGTGTCTACTAAATTGGCCGCTTTTTGTTAACACTTACAACCAAATGGTCATTTTTTTGTCAGTTTTGCAAAGGAACAATGCGTTTGCAAAGGAACTGCAAAGGAACTTTTTTCATCTTCCTTTGCACGATGAAGCCAATGAATTCAAGGGGTTTGAAGTTTTGCAAAGGAAGCAAAGGAACTTTTTCAAACATTAGAGAAAATATGTAATTGTAAAAAGTACCATGATGAAAAAAAATTCATTCAGGAAAAGTTTTTGGGCGTTTTTTTCCTTTGTTCCTTTGCAAAATTCGGGAGGCCCAGTGTTTACAGGGGTTTCCGTGCAAAGGAACCGCAAAATTGTTCCTTTGCAGTTCTGTTGCTTCCTTTGCAACATGAATGAGCAATTGCCGGATTCTGAAGAACGCATTCAATCGCAGTGCTTCCAGTGGGCTTGGAACGCCTACCCGAACACACGGGGCTTGTTGTGTTATAACCTGAACAACAGCCGCAACCGCATTGATGGCGCACGCAATAGGGCATTGGGGTTGCAACCGGGGCGCGCTGATATGGTGTTGTATTGGCGTGCCGTTGCGACCTTCTTTGAATTCAAGACACCAACAGGCAGTCAATCAGCTATTCAAGAACAATGGCAAGGCAAGGTGCAGGCCAATGGCTTCAGGTATCATGTGGTGCGCAGTGTGCCTGAATTCCAGCAGTTGTTCACAAGCATCATGCGATATGGGTGAAGCCCCGTATGCCGACCCCACCGGGGTGCTTGCTGGATTGTATTTCGTCAGTGAGCGTGGGCAATTGTGCAAGCTGATTGGCATTGCTTATGGCAAAGGCCGATCACCATGGCAAGCATTGGACACCATCAAGGTTTGTGCAACCGGCGAGCGCTTTGATTTGTATCGCGAACAATATGCAAGAAGGTGCAGGGTTGCAACAAAAGATGAAATTGAACTACATTTGAAACATGCCAAACTTTCCAAATCCAAAGGTTGAAAGAAAAGCAAGGGCGCACAACTACCACAACCCATTGTACAACACAACGGCTTGGCGAAGGTTGCGTGCGGCCGTGTTGATGGAACAACCGTTGTGCCAGCATTGCACCGAAACGGGCGCAGTGACATTGGCGCAAATGGTTGACCACATTCAACCCGTGAGACTTGGTGGCGATATGTGGGCAATGGACAACCTTCAACCATTGTGCAACAGTTGCCATGCAAAGAAGTCAGCGAAGGAACAAACACAATTCACATGAAGAAAAATCCCTTGAGCGCCGAACACGCGGCACCAAAGCAAGCAGATGCGCGAAAAACACGCAAAACAGCACGCAAACACAGCGCCGACCCCGTACCGGGTCAGAAAACGCCCGCAACCCCTATCGCCAAAC
>Ga0222714_10001337_pt1 | contig 27772 bp, 28 predicted proteins | sample C33_3DmetaG_FD_165048 | JGI IMG/M metagenome (GOLD analysis project Ga0222714, IMG submission 165048) | Estuarine water microbial communities from San Francisco Bay, California, United States - C33_3D | ecosystem: Environmental > Aquatic > Marine > Unclassified | place: USA: California...
CGCGGTCATCGTCGGCAACGCGGCCTGAGGCTCCTGCGCCACCGCTTGCGGCCGTGCTGCCGCGAGGATAGAAACACTGGGCATCCCCACCGTCACGCTGACGCGGACGGATTTTGTCGGCGTGATGAAAAACGCGGTGTCGGGCCTTGGGCTCGCGCCCGATGCAGCAATGGTGACATTCCCGATCGACATGTTCCTGCCGGGCAGTGACCTGACAGCGATCACTGCACGCAAGAAGGAGTTCTACAACGGCCTGATGAAATGGAAGTCCGACTTCGCGCAGTCCGCCGACGGCGAATTGCCGATGCTGAGCGTCGAGGGCAAGACCTATGAGGACGCATTGCAAAAGGCCAACAACCTGCTGATTACCAACTTGTGGGGCGACGGACTGCCGGTGTGGCCGGCGACGCGCGAGCGTGTCGACTGGATCCTGCGCGGCTCGGCCTATCCGCGCACGCAGGTGCTGGGCAAGTTCCCGCCACGCGGCGGCATCACCACGGTGGAGACCTGCGCGGTGGCGCTGGCGATGGCCGGCGGCCGGCCCGAGTACCTGCCGGTGCTGATCGCGGCGGTGGAAGCCTGCCTTGATCCGGCCAACGTGTTCGACCAGCTGCAGGCGACTTCCGGCGGACCGTTCCCGGTGGTCATCGTCAACGGCCCGATCGCCAAGGACATCCGTCTTAATTCCGGTTTCGGCTGCTTGGGCCCCGATCCGCAACGTCCCGCAGGCGCCAGCATCGGCCGCGCGCTGCGTCTGCTGCAGCAGAACGTCGGCGGCGCGCTGCCTGGCATCGGCACCATGGCGATCTTCGGTGCGATGCGCTACACCAACGCGGTGTTCGCCGAAGACGAGGCGAGTTTGCCCGCGGGCTGGGCGCCGCACGCGACGCAGCGCCACGGATTCGAGCCGGGCAGCAACGCGGTGTCGGTGTTTTTCGCCAGCGGCGTCACCAACGTGCGCCGGCGCGGCGCGAAAAAGGAAACGCCGGAAGAGGATGTCACCCAGGGTTTGTGGCGCATGGCGGATTTCATGCGCACGCCAAATCTCGCCGCGCTGTCGGGCTGGGAGAAAGGCACGCCGGGTGCGATGCTGATTTCACCGGTGGTCGCGGGCATGATGGCCAAGCTCGGCTGGACGCCGCAGAAGCTGCGCGAATTCCTCTGGGAAAATTCGAAGATTCCGATGGCGCAGCTCAAACGCGGCGGCGGACCGGCGTGGATCGAGATCGACGCCAATCCGGTGACGCGCGACAGCATCAAGCTCGATCCGTGGCCGATCGCGCAGAAACCCGACAACCTGATCCTCGTCGTCGCCGGCGGCGACCATCCGACGCACAGCCAGTGGCTGCAGGCGCACTCGCCGGCGGTGGTGGGCCGCCTGATCCGCACCCCGGAATCCTTTGACCGGCTGCTCGCCGAGTCGGACCGCGACCTGGGGTGCGCAGCGGACGAGTGCCGGATCTGATGCCGGTAACGGTTTCGCCGCAGCAACTGCGGGCCATGTACGACGACGGCGGCGAACTCGCCGTGCTCGACGTGCGCGAGGAGGGCGTGTATTCATACACCGGCCATCTGCTGCGGGTGTCCAACGTGCCGCTGAGCGTGCTCGAGCTGCGCGTGCCGGCGTTGCTGCCGCGCAAGGATGTCCGCATCGTCGTCTGTGACGGCGGCGAGGGACTGGCGCAGCGCGCCGCGGACAAACTGCTGGCGGGCGGATATGCCGATGTCAGCGTGCTCGATGGCGGGACACCGGCGTGGAAGGCGATGGGCGGGCGGCTGTATACCGGCGTCTATGTGCCGAGCAAGGCCTTCGGCGAATACATCCAGCATGAGGATGCGCCGCCGGAAGTGACTGCGGCTGAACTGCATGAGTGGATGAATTCGGGCAAGGACATGGTGGTGGTCGACAGCCGGCCGCTCGCCGAATTCAAGCGCAACAGCATTCCGGGCGCGTACGATTGCCCGAGCGCGGAACTGCCGTACCAGATGCCGGCCTTCGTGAAATCTCCGCAGACTACTGTCGTGGTCAACTGCGGCGGACGCACGCGCAGCATCATCGGCGCGCAGGTGCTGATCAATGCCGGTTTTCCGAACCCGGTTTATGCACTGCGCGACGGCACCCAGGGCTGGAAGCTCGCCGGTCTGCAGTTGAATCACGGTCGTACTGAGGCGGTGCCGCCGCCACCCGACGGCGGCAGGGGCTGGCCGCAGCAGGCGGCAGAGCGGGTGGCGCGACGTTTTGGCGTGCGCCGCATCGACCACGCGCGACTGCGCGCGCTGCAGGCGGACAAGTCGCGCACGACTTATCTCTTCGATGTGCGCAATCCCGAGGAATACGCAGACGGCCACCTCCCGGGTGCGATCCATGCGCCGGGTGGGCAGATGGTGCAGGCCACCGACACTTTCATTGCGGTGCGACCGTCGGTGGTGGTGCTCGCCGACAGCGACGGCGTGCGCGCGACAATGACCGCGGCATGGCTGGTGCAGATGGGTCATCGGGAGGTGCATGTGCTCGCCGCCGGCGCGGCGGAGTGCACGGAGCGCGGTCATCCGGCGCAGGCAGTGCTCGACGGCGCCGCGATGCACGCGGCGTCCATCACCTCAGCGGAACTGAAGCGGCTGCTCGATGCCGGGCAGGCGCAGGTTGCCAACCTCGATTCCAGCCTGCAGCATCGCGAGGGACACATTCCCGGCGCATGGCATGTCGTGCGCTCGCGCCTGAAGGATCAATTGACGAAAATCCCGCCGACGCCAGTGCTGGTGTTCAGTGCCGCCGAGGAGCACCTGGCCCGGCTGGCGGCGGCCGATGCCGCGGGGCTGACTCCGGCGAAGCTGCGGGTGTTGAGTGGCGGCACGCCGGCGTGGACAGCTGCGGGTTTTGCGCTGGAGACCGGCGACACGCGCATGACCGGCGAGCCCGACGATCTCAGCTACCGCGCGCTCGATCGCAAGGACAAGGTCGAGGAAGCGATGCGCGAGTACCTGAAATGGGAAGTTGAACTGCTGGACGCGGTGGCCAGTGATCCCGATTTCGGTTTCCGGCGCTTTCCGGCGGAATGACAAAAATACTAATAAAAACAAATATTTATATAATAATGTAGGCGCTGTGGCCATCATCATTCGCACCCCGGCGGCGGCCGTGTCAGTATCGGCACAACCTCTGCAATCAACCTGAACACCACCATGAACGAAGACATCGACATCCTGATCAGCGAAGTGGGGCCGCGCGACGGCCTGCAGAACACCAAGGCCTTCATGCCCACTGAATACAAGAAACGCTGGATCAGCGCTGCCGCCACGGCCGGCATCCGCGAAATCGAGGTGTGCTCCTTCGTGCCGCCGAAACTGATCCCGCAAATGGCCGATGCCGCGGAAGTGGTGGCGTATGCGCTGACCATTCCAGGCCTGAACGTCGCCGCGCTGGCGCCGAACTTCAAGGGTGCGCAGCGGGCGATGGAGGCCGGCGTGCATAAACTGACGTTGACCATTTCCGTATCGCAGGCGCACAGCCTCGCCAACGTGCGCATGACGCCGGACGAGGCGATCGCCAGCGCAAAAAAGATCTGCGATTTCCGTGACAGCCTGCCGAAAGGGAAACGCCCGGTGATCGAGTCCGGCCTGTCGACGGTGTTCGGCTGCACGCTGGAAGGCGCGGTCAGCGAGGACGAGGTGGTGCGCATGGCGGTGGCTTCAGTCGAAGCCGGCTGTGACGAAGTCGGGCTTGCGGACACCACCGGTTATGCCAACCCGGAGCAGATCCGCCGTGTCTTCAAAAAAGTGCGCGCCGCCATCGGCGACAAACTGTCAGGCGCGCATCTGCACAACACCCGCGGCCTGGGGCTGGCCAACGTGGTGGCTGCGCTGGAAGTCGGCGTCACCACTTTCGACAGTTCGCTGGGCGGGCTAGGCGGCTGTCCGTTCGCTCCCGGCGCTTCCGGCAACATCGTCACCGAGGACCTGGTGTTCATGCTCGAATCCATGGGGCTGCGCACCGGCATCGATCTCGAAAAACTGCTGGCGCTGCGTAAAATCCTCGAAGCCGGCATACCGGGCGAACCGCTTTACGGTTATGTGCCGCTGGCCGGTGTGACCAAGGGCTTCGTGCCCGCCTCACTGCAACGTTAAGGAATCCAACATGTCCCAGAATCTGCCGCTGGCCGGCGTCCGTGTCATCGAGTTCTGCCACGTGGTGATGGGCCCGACCTGCGGCCTGGTGCTTGCCGACCTCGGCGCAGAAGTGATCAAGGTCGAACCGCTGGACGGCGACCACACGCGCAAGCTGACCGCCTCGGGCGCGGGCTTTTTCCCGACCTACAACCGCAACAAGAAAAGCATCGCCGTCGACCTGAAGTCGGACGAGGGCCGCGAACTGGTGCTGAAACTGATTGCCAGCGCCGACGTGGTCACAGAGAACTTCCGCCCGGGCGCGATGGACAAGCTGGGTTTCGGCTATGAGGCGCTGAAGAAACTGAAGCCTGAACTGGTCTACTGTTCGCTGAAGGGTTTCCTGCCCGGTCCGTACGACCACCGCACCGGCCTCGACGAAGTGGTGCAGATGATGGGCGGACTGGCCTATATGACCGGCGGGCGTTTCGGTCCGCTGCGCGCCGGCGCCTCGGTCAACGACGTGATGGGCGGCGTGTTCGGCGCGGTGGCGATACTCGCCGCGCTGAACCAGCGCCATGCCACGGGCAAGGGCCAGTATGTGCAGAGCGCCCTGTTCGAAAACAACGCTTTCCTGGTGGCCCAGCACATGCTCGAGGGTTTTGCGACCGGCCAGCCGGTGAAACCCATGCCCGACCGCATCCGCGCCTGGGCGCTCTACGACAATTTCAAGACCAGGGAAGGTGAATTGGTGTTTGTCGGTGTGGTCACCGACACGCAGTGGAAGGTGTTCTGCGAATCGTTCGGCTTGACCGAACTGTTCAACGATCCGGCACTGAAGACCAACCCCCAGCGCGTTGAGGCGCGGCCGCGGATCATTCCCATCGTCACCGAAATTTTCTCGAAAATGGGCAAGCAGGAACTGATGGATCGTTGCGAGAAACTCGGTTTGCCGTTCGCGCCGATCGCCAAGCCGGAAGACCTGTTCGACGATCCGCATCTCAATGCGTCGGGTGGCCTGACGCCGGTGACGCTGAACAACGGCGTCAAGACCAAGGTGCCGGTGCTGCCGATCGAGATGGACGGTCAGCGCTTCGGCATGCGGATTGACATCCCGCAAGTGGGTGAGCATACCCGCGACGTGCTTGAATCCATCGGGCTGGGGGCAAAGGACATCGACCGTCTGGTCGCCGGCAAGGTGGTCGCGGCGCGTACTTAAAGCGACGCTGTTTACAGGCTTGCCATCACCTTCCCCCATTTCGGGTCAGGTTTCTGCTGCAGCGGCTTCGGAGCGGCATTCAGTGTCGCCCAGGTGGTCGAAGTGATGTTGAGCAGCACCGGCTTGTCGAATTCCGCTTCGAGCAGCGGCACCGCGTGGATCGCGAACCACAGGCCACCGGGCAGCAGCAGGGCCTGGGCTTCGGGCGCGGCGGCAAGTGCGGCACGGCCGAGTTCCAGTGCCAGTTCATAGTCGGCGAGCGGGCTGGAGATTTTGTTCTGGTCGAGGCTGCGGCCCTGCGCGCGCAGCGACACCACCTCGATGCCGGCTTCCTTCAGATAGTTCGACAGCGCGCTGTTGACGTGTTCGGGCCAGCGTGTGGCCAGCGCCAGTTTCGTGACCCCGAAGTGCTGTAGCGTTGCGATATGCGCTTCGAGGTCGGTGTCGCAGGGGATGCCGGTGCGCTGTGCGCCCTCGTCAAGAATCTCGCGCATTTTCCTGCGACCCAGAACCGAGGCTACCGGCACGCCGCTCAATGCGATGCGATCGACGTTTTTCATCTTCAGCATGTCGAAGGCTTTCCACAGCGCCGGCAGTTCGGTCTCGACCGCTGCAAGGCTGTATTCCTTGAGGTTCAGCCCGGTAGTGACCAGCATCATGCCGTCGGGCGCGACGCGATAGAACTGGTAGGCGTCCATGTCGGTGTAGAGATGCGGGATGACGTAACCGAGGTGTAGCCAGGGACTGACGATGCTCATGGGTGCGGGTCCGGTGCGCGGAAAAGCTGCCATTATCCATGACTTGCGGCGCGATCCCGCGACTGCACGCGTTTTCGGCTATCCTCGCCCTTTCCTTTTTTGACTTTTTTCCGGAATCTGCAACATGGCCCAGTACGTCTACACAATGAACCGGGTGAGCCGCGTCGTGCCGCCCAAGCGCGTCATCCTCAAGGACATTTCGCTGTCGTTTTTCCCCGGCGCCAAGATCGGCGTACTCGGCGTCAACGGCTCGGGCAAGTCCAGCCTGCTCAAAATCATGGCCGGCGTGGACAAGGAGTACGACGGCGAGGCGACGCCGATGCCGAATCTGAACATCGGCTTCCTGCCACAGGAACCGCAACTCGATCCCAAGCAGACTGTACGTGAGGCGGTGGAGGAAGGGCTGGGCGAGGTGTTCCAGGCCAAGGCGAAACTCGAGGAAATTTACGCCGCCTACGCCGAACCCGATGCCGATTTCGACAAACTGGCCGCCGAGCAGGCTAAATACGAGGCGCTGGTAGCCAATGCCGGCACCGACACCGAACATCAGCTCGAAATCGCCGCCGATGCGCTGCGGCTGCCGCCGTGGGACGCGAAGATCGACAAGCTCTCCGGCGGCGAGAAGCGCCGCGTCGCGCTGTGCCGCCTGCTGCTGTCCAAACCCGACATGCTGCTGCTCGACGAGCCGACCAACCACCTTGATGCGGAAAGCGTCGACTGGCTGGAGCAGTTCCTGTTTCGTTTTCCCGGCACCGTGGTGGCGGTGACCCATGACCGATACTTCCTCGACAACGCTGCGGAATGGATACTCGAACTCGACCGCGGCCACGGCATACCGTGGAAAGGCAATTACAGTTCGTGGCTGGAACAGAAGGAAGACCGCCTGCAGAAGGAAGAGGCCACCGAGTCGGCGCGGCAGAAGGCGCTGAAGAAGGAACTGGAGTGGGTGCGCCAGAATGCGAAGGGGCGGCAGGCCAAGTCGAAGGCGCGGATTGCGCGCTTCGAGGAACTGTCATCGCACGAGTACCAGAAACGCACCGAGACCCAGGAGATATTCATCCCGGTGGCCGACCGCCTCGGCGACAGCGTCATCGAATTCAAGAACGTCTCCAAGGGTTATGGCGACCGGCTGCTGATCGACAAGCTGTCGTTCGCGATACCGCCGGGCGCGATCGTCGGCATCATCGGCCCCAACGGCGCCGGCAAGTCGACGTTGTTCCGCATGATCAGCGGCAAGGAGAAGCCGGATTCCGGCGAGATCGTCATCGGCTCGACGGTGAAACTGGCGATGGTCGACCAGTCACGCGAGGCGCTGCCCGACGGCAAGACCGCGTGGGAGGCGATCTCCGGCGGTCTCGACATCATCAACGTCGGCAAGTTCGAAATGCCGTCGCGTGCTTACCTTGGACGTTTCAATTTCAAGGGCCAGGACCAGCAGAAAAAAGTCGGCACGCTGTCGGGCGGCGAGCGCGGCCGCCTCCACCTCGCGCATACCCTGCTCACCGGCGCCAACGTGCTGCTGCTCGACGAGCCGTCGAACGACCTCGACGTGGAAACGCTGCGCGCGCTGGAAGACGCGCTGCTCGAATTTGCCGGCTGCGTGCTGGTGATTTCGCACGACCGCTGGTTCCTCGACCGCATCGCCACCCACATCCTCGCTTTCGAAGGCGAATCGCAGGTGGTGTTCTTCAGCGGCAACTATCAGGAGTACGAGGCCGACAAGAGAAAGCGCCTGGGCGAGGAAGGCGCCAAGCCCAAACGCCTGCGTTTCAAACCGCTGAAGAGCTAGGTGTTACACAAGTATTTGTTTTTATTGATATTTTCGTAAATGCCGCTGCCTAGCCGCGACCGGCATACGGCATGTTGGTGGCCATCACCATCAGGTGATAGATGTTGACGCCGGGCGGCTGGTTGGCCATGAACAGCACCGAGCGCGCGACATCGCTGACGTCGATCATCGGCTCCACCTTGATCGCGCCGTCGGCCTGTTTGACACCCTTGGACATGCGCGCGGCGAGTTCGGTCATTGCATTGCCGACGTCCACCTGGCAGCAGGCGATGCCGTACTTGCGTCCGTCGAGCGACATGGTGCGCGTCAAGCCGCTGACACCGTGCTTGGAGGCGGTGTAAGGCGCGGAATCGGGGCGCGGCGCGTGCGCTGAAATAGAACCGTTGTTGATGATGCGGCCGCCCTGGGGGTTCTGCGACTTCATGACGCGGAATGCCGCCTGCGCGCAGAGGAATGAGCCCGTGAGGTTGGTGTCGACCACCGCTTTCCATTTTTCGTAAGGCAGTTCCTCGAAGGGTACGCCCGGCGCGTTCTGGCCGGCGTTGTTGAAGAGCACGTCGAGACGGCCGAATTTTTTGACAGTCTGCTCGAAAAGTGACGCGACGGACTGCGGGTCGCTGACGTCGGCGGCAATCGCCGCGCCGCGCGACTTGTTGGCGCCGGCTTCCGCCAGCGCTTCGTCAAGGTTGGCCTGGCGTCGCCCGGTCAGCACCACGTTCCAGCCGTCGGCAAGAAAAGCAAGCGCGGTGGCCTTGCCGATGCCGCTGCCTGCGCCGGTGATCACTGCAGTTCTGGTTGTGCTCATGGTCGGATGTCCTTGTTGAAAGCGGTTATTTGGCCCACGAATCGCGCAGGGTGACCGTGCGGTTGAATACCGGTGCACCGGGCCGGCTGTCCCTGCGGTCGGCGATGAAATAGCCGTGGCGCTCGAACTGGTAGCGGGTGCCGGGAGCAGTTTCGCGCAGCGCGGGTTCCAGTTGCGCGGTGATGCTGCGCTGCGCATCGCCGTTGAGGTCGAGCAGGAAATCGCGACCGCCGGAACCGGGATGCGGCGCCTTGAACAGCCGGTCGTAGAGCCGGACTTCGGTGGCGCAGGCGTGGTGCGCGCTGACCCAGTGGATGTTGCCCTTGACCTTCACTGAATCGGCACCTGGCGTACCGGATTTGGTTTCGGCAATGTAATTGCAATGCACCGCGGTGATGTTGCCCGCGGCATCCTTGTCGCAGCCGATGCATTCCACCACGTAACCGTAGCGCAGGCGCACGCGGTTGCCGGGGAACAGCCGGAAATAACCCTTGGGTGGTGTTTCGCTGAAATCTTCGCGCTCTATCCACAATTCCCGTGTCAGCGGCACCGCGCGTTTGCCGAGTTCCGGCTTCTGCGGATGGTTGGGCGCATGGCAGTCTTCCTGCTGGCCATCCGGGTAGTTGTCGATGACGAGTTTCAGCGGGTCGAGTACCGCGATGCGCCGCTCGGCGATGTCGTTGAGGTGCTCGCGCATGCAGTCCTCGAGCACCGAGTAGTCGATCCAGGAGTCGGCTTTGGACACGCCGATGCGTTCCGCGAACATGCGGAAACCTTCCGCCGTGTAGCCGCGGCGGCGCGCACCGGCCAGTGTCGGCATCCGCGGGTCATCCCAGCCGGAGACGTGTTTTTCTTCGACCAGCTGGATCAGCCGGCGCTTGGACAGGACAACGTTCGTCAGGTTGAGCCGCGCGAACTCGATCTGTTGCGGCAACGGCCGCTCGACCAGGCCGCCCTCGGCGAGCCTGGCGAGCAGCCAGTCGTAGAACGGGCGCTGGTCCTCGAATTCAAGGGTGCACAGCGAATGCGTGATGCGTTCCAGTGCGTCTTCAATCGGGTGCGCATAGGTGTACATCGGGTAGATGCACCAGGCGTCGCCAGTGCGGTGGTGCGTCGCCCTGCGGATGCGGTAGATCGCCGGATCGCGCAGGTTGATGTTGGGCGAGGCCATGTCGATTTTTGCGCGCAGGATCATCGCGCCGTCGGCGTGTTTGCCGGCGCGCATTTCGCGGAACCGCGCCAGCGATTCCGCTGCAGGGCGGTCGCGCCAGGGACCGGGTTTGCCCGGTTCGGTCAGCGTGCCGCGATTGGCGCGGATCTCGTCGGCGCTCTGTTCATCGACATAGGCATGGCCGGCGGTGATCAGGTATTCGGCGGCCTCGTACATGAAACCGAAATAATCGCTGGCGAAATACTGGTGCGGCCCCCAGTCGAAACCGAGCCAGCGCACGGCATCTAGTATGGCGTCGACGAATTCCTGTTCCTCTTTTTCCGGATTGGTGTCGTCGAAGCGCAGGTGGCAGGCGCCGCCGTAATGCAGGGCGAGGCCGAAATTGAGGCAGATCGATTTGGCGTGGCCGAGGTGCAGGTAGCCGTTGGGCTCCGGCGGGAAGCGGGTGCGGATTTTCGCCGGATCGGCGGCGCTGCCGCGGTGGGTGGCGGCCGCGCCCGGTGCGCCGCCCCAGCCGCGGCCTGCGTATTTGTTCGCAGCGAGATCGGCGTCGATATGGCTGCGGATGAAATTGGAGGTGGATGCCGCGGCAGGTGCGGCGCCGGGCTTCGCGGGTTTGGACATCGGGATGGTTGCGTGTGGCGGAAAAGCCGCCATTCTAACCCGCGACGGCGGTGCTTCAGCGCCGGACCAGGAGCCGTGTCGGCAATGCACGCTCGACGGCGCGGCGGCCGCTGCGGGAGAGTTGCCAGCCGTGCGCCGGTTTATGTTTGGACACCACATGCGCGAGGCGCCCGCCGATGAAATGCAGCGCCACACCGTCGTCGGCGGCGTAACCGCCGGCGATCCGGCCCTGCGCGACCAGCCTGCGATAGGTCGGGCGGCGCAGCAGCTCGCTGTCGTAGTGCGGGCAGTTGCTGCCGGGCAGGAAACCCAGGCAGTCGAGCACCGTCAGCGGGCCGGCGATGGAATCGGTGATGCCCTGTTCGAACCAGCAGATCGAACCCGCACTCCAGCCGCCGAGCACGATGCCGCTCTCCCAGGCTGCGCGCAGGTGGATGTCGAGCCCCCAGTCGCGCCACACCGCGAGCATGCTGCGGGTGTTGCCGCCGCCGACGAAAATCGCGTCCTGTTCCATCACGAAACCAGCGAGGTCGCGCGGCGTGCGCGCGAACAGCGGCAGGTGTACGGGAATGCAATTGAACTGGCTCAGGCCGGCGTAAAACCGCAGCCGGCCGGCGTCGGCGTCGCCGTGAGCGGTGCCGATGAAACATACCCGGGGCTTGCGTTTGTGCGTCTGTTTCAGGAAGTAGTCGACCAGCAGCAGGTTGCCGTGTTCCTGGGGGAGCGCAGCGCCGCCGATGGCGATAATCTGGCGTTTGTACATGTTGAGTTTTTTGACTTTTTGAGATCAGCAATGCGGTGCCGGTGCCCACCCGCGTGGGCGCGTCCGCAGGCGGGGTCCTGCTTCGTACGCCAACGCGCGCAAACAATCAGCGACGGGCACGGTGTTTTTTTCACTGGATTCCCTGATGAGGCGCCATATTAACGCTGTTGGGCTATCCTATGGTGCTGCGATGAATACCATGGCATTCCAGGCATTGCGCGCCCTGTCCGATGGCGCGTTCCATTCCGGCGAGGACATCGCGCGGGCGCTGGGCGTGACGCGCAGCGCGGTCTGGTACGGCATGCGGGATATCGCCGGCGCCGGATTCGAGGTGGAAAGCGTCCGCGGCCGCGGTTATCGCCTGGCGCGGCCGCTGTCCCTGCTGGACGCCGAGCAGGTGCGCCGCGGGCTGGGCGCCGCCGCCGGCCGGATCAGCCTGGAAATCCCCGACATGCTGGATTCCACCAATACCCGGTTGCTGCAAAGGGCTGCGCAGGGCGCGCCCGGCGGGCTGGTGATCGCGGTGGAGGCGCAGACGGCTGGCCGCGGGCGGCGCGGCCGGACATGGCATTCCGGCATCGGCAGCACGCTGACCTTTTCCCTGCTGTGGCGGTTTGCGCAGGGGGCGCGCGAACTCGCGGGATTGAGTCTGGCCGCCGGCATTGCGCTGGTGCGGGCGCTGCGTGCAGCGGGCGCCCGCGATGCGCAACTGAAATGGCCCAACGATGTCGTGATCCGTGGTGCCAAGCTTGCCGGCATCCTGATCGAAATGCAGGGCGACGTGCTGGGGCCCAGCGCCGCGGTCATCGGCATCGGCATCAACGTGCGTCCCGATCCGCGCGTGTCCTCGGCAGTCGACCAGCCGGTGGCGGAACTGGAAACCGCCAGCGGGGCCGCGGTTGACCGCAGCATGCTGCTGGCGCAGTTGCTGCAGGAACTGGTCGCAGTGCTAGACGTGTTTGCCGCGCAGGGATTTGTACCGCTGCGCGCCGAATGGCAGGAACTGCATGCGCAGCAGGACCGCCGGGTGCGGCTGGTGTTGCCCGATGGGCGTACGCTGACCGGGACCGCGCGCGGCGTTGCCGAGGACGGTGCGCTGCTGCTTGAAACGGCGGCGGGCATCACCCGCCACCACAGCGGTGAAATCAGCCTGCGCGACGACGGGGCCGGCCGGTGAAAGTGCTGGTGATCGACATCGGCAATACCCGCATCAAGTGGGGATTCAGCGAGTATGGAAGCTGGCTGCGCCAGGGCTGGCTGCCGACCGTGCGGGCGGCGGAGCTGGCGGCTGAATTCACCGCCCTGCCGGCGGCAGAGCGCATCGTCATTTCCAACGTGGCGGGTGCCGCGGTGCGGCAGCAGGCCGCGACCGCAGTGGACGGGCTTGCCGGCGCTGCGCAGTGGATCAGCAGCGCCGCGGCGCAGTGCGGCGTGACCAGCGGTTATGCCGATCCGGCCACGCTGGGCAGCGACCGCTGGGCGGCGCTGATCGGCGCCTGGCACCTGACGGGGCAGGCCTGCGTGGTGGTCAACGTCGGCACCACGATGACGGTCGACGCGCTCAGCGCCGAAGGGGCGTTTCTCGGCGGGTTCATCGTTCCCGGTTTCGAACTGATGCGCGGGGCGCTGGCCCGCGATACCGCCAACCTCGCAGCGCGGGAAGGTGGCTTCAGTTATTTTCCCGACAATACGGGTGATGCGATTGCCAGCGGCGCGATCAATGCCCTGGCCGGGGCCGTGGAGCGCATGCGGGGCTACCTCGCGGAAACCGCGGGCGTCGTGCCGCAGGTGGTACTCTCGGGCGGGGGCGCCGCGCTGATCGAGGGCCGCATCGGCGGGCGCGTGACGGTCGTCGATAATCTGGTGCTGGAAGGTCTGCTGCAGATCGCGCTGCAGACCGGGACATGAGCCGCTGATGAGAATTTTTTTCCTGCTGCTGGTGCTGGCGAATATCGGGTTTTTCGCCTACCACCATTTTCTTGCCGCTGACGATGAGGCCGCCCGGCAGATCGCGGCGCTGCAGATCAGTCCCGAGAAAATCCGGCCGGTTTCGGCTGCAACGTTATCCGCGGTGACGACCGCGGCACCGCAGATCTCGGCCTGCGCGGAGTGGGGCCCGTTCGCCGGCCCCGATATCGCGCGCGCGGATGCCGCTCTGGTCTCGCTTGCGTTGCCGGTCAACGCGACGCAACGCCGCGTATCCGACGTCGATGGTTACTGGGTGCACATGCCGCCGCAGAAAACCAGGGCCGATGTCGACCGCAAGGTCGGCGAACTCAAGGCGCTGGGCATCACCGAGTTTTTCGTGGTGACGGAAGCGGGGCAGTGGCGCAACGCGATATCGCTGGGGCTGTTCAAGAGCGAAGCGGCGGCTGAAGCCGAACTGGAACGTCTGCGCGCACGCGGCGTGCGTTCCGCGCTGGTCACCCGCCGGGAAAAATTCCTCCGCCAGGCGGTCTTTTTCGTGCGCGAACCCGATGCCGCAACCATTGCCAGGCTGACCGAACTGAATCGGGATTTCACTGCGGCGGAAATCAGGGCCGGTAGTTGTCCGGCAGCCGAGGGACAATAAATTTAATAAAAACAAATACTTATAGTAACCCCACGCAAATGTGAGTGTTTACTCAGCGTTCTGTCGCGGCGCGTACCCGGCTCAGAAGCTCGGTCGTCGAGCGCTGGTGGGCAAAGGCAATCGCATGCACCGTGCCGCCCCAGCCACGCACTTCCCGCGCACCGACGATGGCTTCCGGCGCCCAGTCGCCGCCCTTGACCAGAACGTCGGGTTTCAGCGCGAGGATCAGTTCCAGCGGGGTGTCAGCCTCGAACCAGGTGACCGCGTCCACTGCACGCAGCGCCGCGATCACCGCGGCGCGGTCGGCCAGCGTATTGACCGGGCGATCAGCGCCCTTGCCCAGACGTTTCGCCGAGGCGTCGCTGTTCAGCGCGACTACCAGGCTGGCGCCGAGCGCGCGGGCCTGCGCGAGATAGGTGACATGGCCGCGGTGCAGGATGTCGAACACGCCGTTGGTGAACACCAGCGGCCGCGGCAGGCGCGCCACTTGCCCCGCGATGTCCGCGGGCGCGCAGATGCGCTGTTCGAATTCGGGTGCGCCGTTCATCAGGGCGCAGTCTACGCGGGCGCGCCTGCCGCGACAAACGCCGGGGTCAGCCTCCGGGAATTTCCCGCCGGAAACGGTTGAGGTCTTTTACCGTCGCGAAGGGGCGTCCGAACAGCAGTGACAGGTTGTTCAGGATCACCGTCACCACCTTCTGTTCCCAGTCGCGGTCGAAGCGGATCTGTTCGTCCAGCCAGCGCTCCAGCCATGCCGGATCGGGCAGCCGGCTCTGCACGGTGTCGTTCGGAAACAGAGTCTTGTTGACGTGCAGGTTGGTCGGATGCAGCGGCTTGCCGCTGCGACCGGAACTGGCCATCAGCACGCCGACCTTGGCAAAGGCTGCGCGCGCGGACTCGCCGAAGGTGTTCAGGGCGCGTTTCATGTACTGCAGGTAGGCCCCGCCGTGCCGCGCCTCGTCGCGGGATATCAGGTTGTAGATGTGGCGGATAACCGGCTCGGTGTGCCATTGCATCGCGCAGCGGTACCAGTGGTTGAGGCGGATTTCCCCGCAGAAATGCAGCATCAGCGTTTCCAGCGGCGGCGCCGGATCGAAGGGGAAGCGCACCGCGTGCAGTTCTTCCGGCGTCGGCGCGAAGTCGGGACGGAAGCGCCGCAGGTAGTCGATCAGCACCAGGGAGTGTTTCTGCTCCTCGTAGAACCACACCGACATGAATGCCGAGAAATCGCTGTCGTGCTGGTTGTCGCGGAGGAACATTTCGGTCGCCGGCAGCGCTGCCCACTCGGTGATCGCGTTCATCTTGATCGTCAGCGCCTGCTCGTCGGATAGCTGCGATCCGTCGAAGGTTTCCCAGGGCACATCGTCGGCCATGTTCCAGCGGATGCGCTCCAGCGACTTGAAAATCTCCGGATAGAGCATGCGGCTGGTGGTGACAAATTCGGTATCGGGTTGCATCGGTCGCTCCGTGACTACGCGGGCAGTGGGGGACCTATTATGGTCAGGTGATTGTTGCCGGAATGTTGCCGGCAGGCTGGTCAGGCCCATGGCGCGATCATCCCGCATTCCGGTGCTGCGCATGTTCGGCCCGCCAGCGTTCCAGCGCATAACGCATGTCGTCAAACGAACGCAGCAGCAGGGTGCCGGCGGGCGGCTTGCGCACCCGCGCCAGCGCCCCGCCGCCACCCCAAACTTCGACGGCATCAGGCAGCATCGCGCGCAGTTCTGACAGTCCAGCGACGGCGGCGTTCTGGGTGAAGGCGCTGCTGAAGGACAACGCGACCACGTCGGCGCCGTAGGCGGGAACCGCATTCCTGATGTCGATCACCGGGGTTTCGGTGCCGAGTGCAACGCAAGCGCCGCCTTCGGCCACCAGCACGGCCTCAACCATCAGCAGGCCAATGCGGTGTTTTTCGCCCGGCAGCGAGGTCAGCAGTACCCGCGGCGATGCTCCGCGGCCGGGTTGCGCGATGATCGCGTTGCGCAGGATGTTCTGCACGTGTTCCGAATAAAGGTGTTCGTCGAACACGGCAATCCTGCCGGCAAGCCAGGCTTCGCCGATCCAGTGGTTGAGCGCGGCCACGGTCTCGGTGACGAAGCGCAGCAGGCCCTGCTGCATCAGCGCTTGCGACAGGCCGCTGCGGAATCCGTCGGTGTCGTGGCTGAGCAGCAGGTCGAGCAGCTTCGCGATCTCCGGCGGTGGCGCCTGTTCGGGAGTGCGCGCGGCGATCATCCTCGCCAGTTCACCGGTGCTCTGATTGATGATTTTTCCCGGGCGATGGCCGTATTCGATCAGCAGCCGGATCAGGCGCAGCTTCTCGAGCTGGCCGACCGAATACAGGCGCTCATCGTTCTGGTCGCGCACCGGCGCCGGAAAACCGTAACGCCGTTCCCATACCCGCAGGGTGTCCTTGGACAGGCCGGTATCGCGTTCAACGGCCGCGATGTTGTAGAGCGCATCGTCGGCGAGAGAGGCGGTGGTCGTCATATTGTCTTGGACAAGATTGGGATTTAATGCCTAAAAGTGGGAATTTTGGGCTTTTGTATGCATCATTGACCTAGACATTATTGGCCAACCCGCCGTCAAAGTCAACGCGCTGCCCGGGAAATCCGGCCGCGACCCGACTGCCGGCATTTCTGTCATGGACATCCGATGAGAGCGTTTCAAAGTGGAGGCGCAGGCGCAGGCCCGGGCATGGCCAGGCAGCCAGCAGGGCTGCGCATCGCCGTGGTTGGCGCCGGCATTGCCGGACTGTCGGCTGCCTGGCTGCTGTCGCGTACACATCATGTCACCCTGTTCGAAGCCAACGATTACCTCGGCGGCCACACGCATACGGTCGAAGTGACCCTGGACGGCATTACCGCCCCGGTGGATACCGGGTTCCTGGTGTTCAACGACCGCACATATCCCAACCTGGTCGCGTTGTTTGATCACCTGGGGGTGGCGTCCTGCGCCAGCGACATGTCGTTTTCGGTGCGTATCGACGCTGAAAACATCGAATGGGCAGGGAGCAATCTGGCCAGCGTGTTTGCCCAGCGCCGCAACCTGTTGCGTCCGCGCTTTTGGGGCATGCTGTCTGACATCCTGCGCTTCAACCGCGAGGCGACCGCAATCGCGCAGGACGGCGGCGCTGGCGCGGTGACACTCGGGGAATTTCTCGCGGCCGGCGGCTACGGTCGCGCGTTCCGCGACTGGTACCTGCTGCCGATGGCCGGTGCGATCTGGTCGTGCCCGGCAGCGGCCATGCTGGATTATCCGGCCCACACTTTTTTCGCGTTCTGCGCCAATCACGGTTTGTTGCAGGTCAGCGACCGCCCGCAATGGCGGACGGTGATCGGCGGCGCCCGCACCTATGTGGCGCGGCTGGCGGCGGAGATTGCGGATGTACGCCTGAAAACGCCGGTGATCGGGATATCGCGGCGTGCGGGTGGCGCCACGTTAAGGCTGGCCGGTGGTGAAACCCGGCCTTTTGACGCGGTGGTGCTGGCCTGCCACAGCGACCAGGCACTGCGCCTGCTCGACGATGCTGACGCGGACGAGCGTGCAGTGCTCGGCGCCATCCGCTACCAGGACAACAGCGTGATCCTGCACACCGACCGGCAATGCCTGCCGCGGTCGCGCGCCGCCTGGGCGGCATGGAACTATCATGCCGACGACAGTGCGTCGCAGTCGCGGCCGGTGGGCGTCAGTTACCTGATCAACAGGCTGCAGCCGCTGCCGTTCCGGCAACCGGTCATCGTCACGCTGAATCCCGGGGATGAGCCGCGATCCGCAAGCATCATTGATCGTTATACCTATGCGCATCCGGTATTCGATCAATCCGGCATCGCGGCGCAGGCGCGGCTGCCGCGGTTGCAGGGGCGCCGCAATACCTGGTTCTGTGGGGCCTGGGCCGGGTACGGTTTTCATGAAGACGGGTTGAAGGCGGGCATGGCGGTTGCCGCCGCACTGGGTGTGGCCGCGCCATGGCAGGCGCCGGCAACAGCGTTGCGGGCGGCGGCATGAAGCACGCGGTTGCGGCGCTGCTGTACACAGGCGAGGTCATGCATCGCCGGCTGGCGCCCGTGGAGCATGCGTTTCGCCACGGGGTGTTCTTCATGCGCCTGCGCATCGATGCGCCGCCCGCGCGCTGGCCGCTGCTGATGTCGCGCAATCGCTGGAACCTGTTCAGTTTTCATGACGCGGATCACGGCCCGCGCGACGGCGGGGCGCTGGAGCCCTGGCTGCGCAGCCTGCTCGCTGGGCATGGCCTTGCCTGCGCCGACGGCGCGATCTGGCTGCAGGCGTTTCCGCGCGTGCTGGGTTATGTATTCAATCCTGTCAGTTTCTGGCTGTGCCATGACCGCACGGGCGCGCTGCGCGCAGTGCTGGCTGCCGTCAGCAATACTTTCGGCGAGCATCACCATTACCTGGTGGCGCATCCGGACGCACGGCCGATCGCGGCAGGCGACTGGCTCGCCGCGCGCAAGGTATTCCATGTTTCGCCATTTTTCCCGGTCAGTGGCGAATACCGGTTTCGGTTCACCGATACCGGCGAGCGTTGCTGCTTTCGCATCGACTACGACGATGGCCGCGGGGCGCGACTGGTGACCAGCGTCGGCGGACGCGCGGGGCCGCTGAGCAGCGCGAGTCTGGCGCACGCATTTTTCCGTTATCCCTGGATGACGCTGGGCGTGATGTTGCGCATCCATTACCACGCGCTGCGGCTGTGGCTGAAGCACGTGCCTTTTCATTCCAAACCACTGCCGCCGGCAGAGAAACTGACCCGATGAACAACGTACTCACCAACCCGGTCCGTTCCCGGACCCAACCCGAACCGGCGGCAGCGCGCTGGCTGTTCCGGCTGTTGTCGCAACTGCGCTGCGGCAGCATCGAACTGCATTGCCCGGACGGGCGAAAATTGTCCTTCACCGGCACCAGTCCCGGCCCGCAGGCAACACTGATTCTGCATGACTGGAATGTCTGCGGCGACATGCTCAGCCGCGGCGACATCGGACTGGCCGAGGCCTACATTGCGGGACGTGCCGACTCCGCCGACCTGATGCAGCTGCTGTTGCTGGGCGCGCTCAACGAACAGGCGATCGAACAAGCCATACACGGCCGCTGGTGGGCGACCCTGGCGTACCGGCTGCGCCACTGGTTGCGGCCCAACTCCCGTCGCGGCAGCCGCAGGAACATCCATGCCCACTACGACCTGGGCAATGATTTCTACGGTCAGTGGCTGGATTCCGGCATGACTTATTCCGCCGCCTTGTTCGAGGGCGACACCGGGCGCAGCCTGGAACACGCACAGAATGCGAAATATGCACGCATCCTGGACAGGCTCGGGGCTCGCCCGGGTCAGCACATCCTCGAAGTCGGGTGCGGCTGGGGCGGATTTGCCGAACATGCGGCGCATGCAGGTTGCCGGGTCACCGGCATCACCATTTCGCAGGCGCAACTCGAATATGCCCGGCAGCGGATAGCCGCGGCTGGTTTGCAGGACAGGGTGGAGTTGAGGCTGCTCGACTATCGTGACCTCGACGGGCAGTTTGACCACGTGGTGTCGATCGAGATGTTCGAAGCGGTCGGCGAACGCTACTGGCCGGGTTATTTCGCGATGCTGCGCGACCGGCTGCGGCCGGGCGGCCGCGCCGTGCTGCAGTCGATCACCATCGCCGACGCCAAGTTCGAGCGTTATCGCAGCGGCACCGATTTCATACAGCAATACATTTTCCCCGGCGGCATGCTGCCGTCGCCGCGCCGCTTTCGCGATGTGGCCGCAGGGCAGGGACTGGTCGTCACCGAGATGCATGACTTCGGTCCCGACTATGCCGAAACGCTGCGGTGCTGGCACGAGCGCTTCAACGCCGCGGCAACGCGGGTGCAGGAACTGGGATTCGATCAGCGTTTCATGCGCACCTGGCGCTTCTACCTTGCGTATTGCGAAGCCGGTTTCCGGGCGCAGGCCACCGGCGTGACCCAGGCCCTGCTGCAGCATGCATAAATTCGCCCTGCTCGGCCTGCTGCTGGTGCTTGCCGCACCGGTTGCGGCGACGGAACTGCCCTCGGCGGCCTGCAGCCAGTTGCAGTCCTGCCGCCTGATCGGCCAGGGCACGCTGCGCTGGTGGGGCTTCCATGTCTACGATGCCGCGCTGTGGTCGCCCACCGGGCGCTGGCAGCAGCAGGAGCCGTATGCGCTGGACATCCGCTACGCCCGCCGTGTCAGCGGCGCGCAGCTTGCGGAAACCAGCGTGGATGAACTGCGCCGTCTCGGCATCGGCGACAAAGCCGCGCTGGTGCGCTGGGGTGCCGCCATGCGCGGGCTGTTTCCCGATGTCGGACCCGGCAGCCGGCTGGTCGGCGTTCATGTGCCGCGGCGCGGGGCGCTGTTCTATTCCGCCACCGGATATCTCGGTGCGATCGAGGATCCGGAATTTGCACGTGGTTTTTTTGCGATCTGGCTCGATCCGCGCACTCGCACGCCGGACCTGCGCGCGGCGCTCCTGGGACAGGATGCCTCCGCCGAGTAAGCAGGCGCTGGCGGCGTATGCCGCCGCGGCGCTGCCGCTGGCCGCGGCCGCGCTGCCGGTGTACGTGCATGCGCCGAAATTTTATGCCGGGCTGGGACTCGACCTGGCGCTGATCGGCGTGTTGCTGCTGGCAGTGCGGCTGCTCGACGCTTTCAGCGATCCGCTGCTCGGGCTGCTGGCGGATCGTGTGCCGCAGCGATGGGGCGGACGCAAGGCGATGCTGGCGGCGTCGGTGCCGGTGATCGCAGCCGGCATGCTGTTGCTGTTTCACCCGCCCGCCGGCAGCAGCGGGCTGGCGACGTGGCTGGCGCTGTCGCTGATTCTCGTCTACATCGGCCTCAGTGCGGCCAGCATCAGCTACTTCGCGCTGGGCAGCGCATGGTCGCGCGACTACGATGAGCGCACGCGCATCACCGCGGCGCGTGGCGCCGCAGCGCTGGCCGGCGTGCTGCTGGCGGCGGCGTTGCCGGAGTGGTTGTCACGGCAATATGGATCGGCGGCGGGGCTGGGATTGTTCAGCATGGCTTACGCACCCTTGCTGGTGTTTGCGGTGGCGCTGACGGTACTGGCGGGGCCGCGCGCGGCGCCGGCCGCGGATTTTCCGGCATGGCGCCTGCGGGATGTGCTGCGGCCGTTGCGCAACCCGCGGTTCCTGCGCCTCGCGGCGATTTTCCTGGTCAACGGCGTGGCCGCCGCGATTCCCGCCACCCTGGTGCTGTTCTACGTGGCCGATGTGCTGCAGCGTCCCGAACTGACGGCGTTGTTCCTGGCGCTGTACTTCATTGCGGGCGCCGCCGGCATGCCTGGATGGGTGCGTATCGCGGCGTACGCCGGCAAGGCGCGCGCCTGGCTGCTGGCGATGGTGCTGGCGGTGGCGGCGTTCATCTGGGCCTGGTTCCTGGGACCGGGTGACGTGGCGGCGTTTGCGATGGTCTGCGTATTGTCGGGACTGGCTTTCGGCGCCGATCTTGCGCTGCCGGCGTCCATGCTGGCGGACGTCATCGATGACGACGAGGGGAGCCGCGGGCGTCCCGATGGCGCCTACTTCGGGCTCTGGCATCTGCTCGAGAAACTCGCGTTGGCACTGGCTGCAGGCCTGGCGCTGCCGCTGCTGCAGGTACTGGGTTATGTCCCTGGCGTTGTCGCCGCCGGTTCCGCGCTGCCGTGGGTTTATGCCCTGCTGCCGTGCGTGATCAAGCTCGCCGCGGCGCTGATGTTGTGGCTGTGGACGCCGGAGTCCCGTCACGCGAAACCGTTGCTGACAGGAGATGCGACATGAAAACATGGCGGGCCGCACTGGCCCTGATGCTGTTCGTGCTGGCGGGCTGCGGCACGGTACCGGTTGACCATTATCGCAACGAGAAGCCGGTCCTGGACCTGCGCCGCTATTTTGACGGTACCATCGATGCCTGGGGCATGTTCCAGGATCGCAGCGGCACGGTGGTCAAACGCTTTTATGTGCAGATTGATGCGAAATGGGACGGTGACACCGGCACGCTGGATGAACATTTCGAATATTCCGACGGCAGCCGCAGCCGGAGGGTGTGGACCATCACCCGGCTCGACGAGCATCGTTATCGCGGCACTGCGGCCGACGTGGTCGGCGAGGCGCGCGGCGAAGCCCACGGCAATGCATTGCGCTGGCAGTATGTGCTCAAGCTCGAAGTGGACGGCAAGACCTACGAGGTGGATTTCGACGACTGGATGTACCTGATGGATGAGCGGGTGATGCTCAACCGTTCGGTGATGAGCAAGTTCGGCATCCGCCTTGGCGAGGTGACGCTCAGTTTCAGCAAGCGGCCATGAGACGGAAGTCATGAGCCTGAATCCCCCGATAAGAGACTGGCGCGGCAAAAGGGTGTGGATCATCGGCGCATCCAGCGGCATCGGCGCCGCGCTTGCGTCGGCGCTGCTGGCGCAGGGCACACAGGTGGCTTTGTCGGCACGCGGGGTGTCCGGCCTGGAGCAGGTTGCGGCCGGGCATGGTGCAAAGGCTCTGGTGCTGCCGCTGGATGTCACGGATGCTGCCAGCGTGGCCCCGGAACTCGGGAAAATTGTTGCGGCGTGGGGCGGCATCGACCTCGTGGTGTGGTGTGCGGGGTCTCACCATCCGGTGCGCGCCTGGGAACTCGACGCCGCGTCCGCGCGCCGCCTGGTGGAGGTCAACCTCAACGGCGTGATCAATGGCCTGCCGGCCGTCGTGAAGCGGCTGATACTGCAGAACGCGGGCGGCATAGCGATCGTGTCCAGCGTCGCCGGTTACGGCGGTTTGCCGACCGCGCTGGTCTACGGCGCGACCAAGGCGGCGCTGATCAACCTGGCGGAAACGCTGTACCTGGATCTGGCCCCGCGCGGCATCGCGGTGTACCTGATCAATCCGGGCTTCGTCAAAACGCCGCTGACCGACAGGAATACATTCAGGATGCCTGCGCTGATCAGCGCCAATGAAGCCGCGCGTGAAATCATCGCCGGATTCGCGCGCGGCAGTTTCGAGATCCATTTTCCGCGGCGCTTCACGCTGTGGCTGAAACTGCTGCGGCTGCTGCCCTATCGCTGGTATTTTGCGCTGGTGCGCAGGGGGACGGGAATGTGACGAATGAGCGCGTCGATGCCCTGGTGCATTATTTTGAAACCCTGACCCCGCAATCGCTCGCGGAGCTGCCGCGATTTTATGCGGCAGACTGTCGCTTCAGGGACCCGTTCAACGACGTGCGCGGAATCCCTGCGCTGGAAAGCGTTTTTCGCCACATGTTCGAACAGCTCGACGCTCCGCGCTTCATCGTGTGCGAACGCGTAATCGATGCGTCGCAGGTGTTGCTGACCTGGGATTTCGAATTCCGTTTCCGCCGCTGGCGGCCGCATGTCACGCAACGCATCCATGGCTCAAGCCTGCTCACTTTTGATGCCGCGGGCCTGGTGACCGTGCACCGCGATTACTGGGATGCCGCCGAAGAGTTGTATGAAAAACTGCCGGGCATCGGCATGCTGCTGCGATGGCTGAAAAAACAGGGGCGTCCGCAGACGCCCCAGGGTAAATCATAAGTATTTGATTATATTGACATTTTAGTCCAGGTATTCGAATACCCGGACGACCTTGCGCACGCCCCCGGTGGTGCGAGCGATTTCGGTGGCATCCGCGGCTTCCTGGCGCTTGACCATGCCGAGCAGGTAGACGACGCCGTTTTCTGTGACGACCTTGACATGCAGCGGACTGAATTTCCCGGCATCGACGAAACGCGCCTTGACCTTGGAGGTCAGCACCGAATCGTTGGTGCGTGCCTGCAGCGATGCATTGCCCGATACCTGCAGTTCGTTGAACACGCTGCGCACGTTTTCAACCGCGCGGGCAATGCGCTCGGCATCGGCCCTGGCGGCGTCACTCGGCACCTCGCCGGTCAGCAGCACGGCGCGGTTGTAGCTGGTGACGTTGATGTGGGCGTCCTTGACCTTTTCTTCTATCCGGTTGGCCGCCTTGAGTTCTATGCCTTGGTCTTCGGTCACCGCGCCGACCGTGCGGCGGTCTTCGGCGAGCATCACGCCGGTTGCGGCGGCGCCGCCGATGGCCACGGCCGCGCATCCTGAAAGGAACGGCAGCAGGGCAATGCACCCGCAGACTATGAGTTTGCGCATTTATTCGACTCCCAGAAGTAGACAATCAATCCCGTCGCACAGGCAGTGCAGGGTCAACAGATGCACTTCCTGTATGCGCGCGGTGTTTGCGGCCGGCACGCAGACATGCACGTCGTCCGCCCTCAGTATCTCGCCCATCTTGCCGCCGTTGCGCCCGGTCAGGGCGACCACCCGCATGTCGCATTCGTGCGCCGCGGCAATCGCGGCGACGACATTTGGCGAATTGCCGCTGGTGGAGATGGCCAGCAGCACGTCACCGGCATGTCCCAGCGCCCGGACCTGTTTCGAGAAAACCTGCGTGTAATCGTAGTCATTGGCGATCGAGGTGAGCGTTGAACTGTCCGTAGTCAGCGCCATTGCGGCCAGTCCCGGGCGTTCGACCTCGAAACGGTTAAGCAGTTCCGCGGAAAAATGCTGCGCGTCCGCTGCCGAGCCGCCGTTGCCGCAGGCCAGTATCTTGCCGTCGGCCTGCAGGCAGCGCACCATGCTCTGGACGGCGGCGGCAATGGGCGCAGCGAGGGCGTCCATGCTCTGTAGCTTGAGGTGGGCGCTTTCGGAAAAATTTTCGCAGATGCGGCTGATCAGATCCATGATCCGCTTATTGTACTCTCAACGCATTGCCGGTTTGTTAATCGCCGAAGGCATTGCGTATCCATTCGATACGCGGCGGGGTGCCGGTCAGCAGCACCGCGTCGAACCGGCAGGGCGGCTGATTGCGGACCCCGGCAAGATAATGGCGCGCGGTCTTCAGCAGCTTTTCACGCTTGCCGGCGGTGATGCTGGCGGCGGCGCCGCCGTAGGACGAAACCGAGCGGCTGCGCACTTCCACGAACACCAGAGTATCCCCGTCGCGCGCGATCAGATCGATTTCGCCGAACCGGCAACGGTAGTTGCGGCCGGTGATCGTCAGTCCCCGGCTGCCCAGGAATTCGGCCGCCAGCGCCTCGGCACGTTCACCGCGCGAATTCACGTTTTGCCGGTTCCGCCAGCCGGGGCCGCCCGTCAACGTAACGTCCCGCCGGCAGTTCGCGCTGGATGCGACCGTCGGGCCCCAGCGACAACTGACCGGTGACACCATCGAGGCGGATGTCGCGGGCTCCCGCAAGCAGCAACTGGGCGATGCGCCAGGCATCAATGCCCAGCGCATAAAGCCGTTCCAGGTCGGCCGCACGGCGGATCGCGCCGCGCGGGTAAATCATCACCGCGGCATGATTGGGTTCAAGCAGCCAGGGCATGTCGACGAAAGTCACGTCGGCAAGGTCGAACCCGGCCAGCGGTCCCGGATCACCGACATGCACGCTCGAGGTGGCATAGATCGGGGATGCCCCGAGATAGGCGCGCGCAGTCCGTGCCTCGGCATAGTCCAGCGCAAGGAAATACATGTCGGTCTCGTTGCTGGCGAGAGCCTTCAGCCTGTCGGCGTCGGCGGTGAACACCGGCTCGGCGACGATTTTTCCACCCAGTCGCGTGAATTCTGCGCTGAATGCCGAACGCATGCGCCGCTGGACCGCGCCGTTTCCGCTGACGATGACCGCGCTGCGCCGGTTCTCGCGCCAGGCGAGCTGTGCGACCTGCTGTGCTTCGGTTTCCACCTGCAGGCTGAGCATGTAGAGATTGCCCGGCGAGCGGCCGGTGCTGTCGGGGACGTTGAGCGCCAGCGTGGGTACGGGCACCGGTTCGCCGAAAGCCAGCGCGGTCACGGCGTCGCGGGTGAGCGGCCCCACCACCACCTGTGCTCCCGCGGCGACTGCGGTACGGTAACCCTCGATCACGTTACCGACATCTTCGGATACGGCATATTCCCGCACCGGCAGCAGCTGGCGATCCTGCACCTTGGCCGCAAGGAATCCGTCGCGCAGCGCAGCGGCATGCCTGCCGTAGATCCTGGAACCCGTCGGCAGCAGCAACGCAATGTGCGGTGTCTGGGTGATGCCGGCGACCGGGCCCGGGCCGGCGTCGCTGGCCATTGCGGCGGGGGCTCCGTATAGTAGGCACGGCAGCGCAGCCAGAACGGCAAAACGCGGCAGACGATGGATCATTCAGCGAACCCGATTGTGGAAGACGGTGTGAACGGTTTGACCGGCGATATCAGTCCGGAGAAGGCGACATTATATGTAGTCGCCACGCCGATCGGAAACCTGTCGGATATCACCTTGCGTGCGCTGGAAGTTCTGAAGACCGTTGATGTCATCGCCGCCGAAGATACCCGGGTCACGGCCAGGCTGCTCAATCGTCACGGCATATCGGCCAAACTCATCGCTGCGCACGAGCACAACGAGCGCCGGGCCGCCGAGCGGGTGAGCGGTTTGCTGGCGCAGGGCAAATCGGTGGCGCTGGTCAGCGACGCGGGCACGCCGGGCATCGCCGATCCGGGCGCGCAGATCGCCGCAGCCGTGCGCGAGGCGGGTTACAGGGTGATACCGGTGCCGGGCCCTAACGCGGCCGCCGCGGCGCTGTCGGCCAGCGGCTTCGACGCCAGCCGCTACCTGTTTTGCGGATTCCTGCCCTCGCGCGCCGCTGAACGCCGCCGCGCCCTGGGCGCGCTAGCGGACCAGACCGCGACGCTGGTTTTTTATGAGGCGCCGCATCGTGTGGCGGACAGCATTGCCGATATCTGCGCGGCATTCGGCGGTGACCGCCTGATCGTAATTGCGCGTGAACTGACCAAGATGCACGAGTCCTTGCACCGTTGCCGACTCGGTGACGCGGTGCAGTGGCTGCAGGACGACGACAACCGCAGGCGCGGCGAATTCGTGCTGGTCGTGGAAGGAGCGCCCGCAGCAGCGCGCGTCAGCGGACCCGACGCCGGAGCCGTGCTGAAAACGCTGCTCGGTGAACTGCCGCTGAAGCAGGCGGTGGCCCTCGCCGTAAAGCTGACCGGCGGCAACCGCAACGACATTTACCGGATGGCGCTTGAACTGAAGGCGCGTTCCTGAATGCCGGCGGCGTGTTTTGCTGTTGGCCGCACGGCGATTACCGATTACCATTCACCGCGCCAGCCATGATATTCCGCAGCCCATGAATTCCATCACCATCACCCGCCCTGATGACTGGCATCTGCATCTGCGCGACGGCGCGGCGATGCGCGACGTTGTGCAGCATACCGCCGCGCGTTTCGCGCGCGCCATCGTTATGCCCAACCTGAAGCCGCCGGTGACGACGACAGAGATGGCGGCCGCCTATCGCGAACGCATACTTGCCGCCCTGCCTTCCGGCAGCCGGTTCGAGCCGCTGATGACGCTGTATCTGACCGACAATACCCGACCCGACGAAATCGCCAAGGCCGGGCGCAGCGGCATCGTGCATGCGGTCAAGTATTACCCGGCGGGCGCCACGACCAATTCCGATGCGGGCGTGACCGCGATTGAAAAGTGCCATGCAACGCTCGCGGCGATGGAGCAGGCCGGGATGCCGCTGCTGGTGCATGGAGAGGTCACCGATCCCGCGGTGGACTTGTTCGACCGCGAACGCGTTTTCATCGAGCGCACTCTGGCGCCCCTGGTGGAACGGTATCGCGGACTCAGGGTGGTGATGGAGCACATCACCACGCGCGAGGCCGCGGCTTTTGTCTCTGCGGCTCCGGCGCGCGTCGCAGCGACACTGACGCCGCAGCACCTGCTGTTCAACCGCAACGCGCTGTTTGCGGGCGGCATGCGGCCGCACAACTTCTGCCTGCCGATTCTCAAGCGTGAAATCCACCGCCAGGCGCTGGTGTCCGCGGCAATCAGCGGCAATCCGAAGTTCTTTCTCGGCACCGACAGCGCGCCGCATGCTCGCCACACCAAGGAAACCGATTGCGGCTGCGCCGGCACCTACACCGCCCTC
>Ga0222714_10001338_pt1 | contig 27759 bp, 33 predicted proteins | sample C33_3DmetaG_FD_165048 | JGI IMG/M metagenome (GOLD analysis project Ga0222714, IMG submission 165048) | Estuarine water microbial communities from San Francisco Bay, California, United States - C33_3D | ecosystem: Environmental > Aquatic > Marine > Unclassified | place: USA: California...
AAGACGCCTAGCACACGCAATTGCCGCTTTACCATAATCTTCTGAAATTCCTGCTTTTTCAAATTCTTTGATTCTTTTGTTTCCAATTAATGTAGTATTTTCATGATAATATTCTCTTAAAATCGAGCCTATTTGCTCATCTAATCTCTTACGTGTAGAGTCGTTCATGCCTGCCTGAAGTACAGTAGCATCAGATGTTGCCAAAATTTTGATAAATTCTATTTCTTCTAGCGATAATTGAGACATTACTGTTCTATCTGTTTTTTAAGTACATCCAAGGTTAGTTTAGGATCTGCTTTTCCTTTTGTTTTTTGCATGACTTTTCCCACAAGATAGTTTATTGTCTGTGGGTTAGATTTTGCCTGCTCAACAGCTTGAGGCTCCTCAGAAATTACATCTTTAATTATTACAAGTAATTCTGATTCGTCAGAAACATTGCCCAAATCTAAATCAGTAATTATTTGAGATAATTCTTTTCCAGTTTTTACAATTTCATGCAATGCGTTTTTGGCAGAGTTTCTTGAAATCTTTCCATTCTGAATCGCATCTGCTAAATCACCTAGATGTTTTGGGGTAATTTTTGAAGCCTCTCGTTTTTCTCGTGTATCAACTAATCCCATTAAATCAGTTGTAATTATATTTGCAATTTCTTTTGCATTTGCTTCCGTATGAGAGTCCTCAAACAAGTCAGAATAGAATTTGTCTGATGACAAAACATCTGCAACCTGATTGGGAATTTTGTATTTAGAAACATATCTTTCTTTTTTTGAACTTATACTCTCAGGCATTTCTAATTTTAATTTCTGTAGAATTTCAGGATTAATTGTGACCCATGGAATATCTCCTTCCAAGAAATATCGATAGTCTAAAGCTTCTTCTTTTGAACGAGATGAGATAGTAATCTTTCTTTTGTCATCCCAGTGTCGAGTTTCTTGAGATATTTCAATTTCTCTAGAATGAAGACTCTCTTGTCGTGTAATTTCAAAATGGACAGCTTTTTCAAGATCATGAAAGGAACCTATATTTTTTATCTCAACTTTCTTGCCACCTTCAATTGAAACGTTTGCGTCAGCTCTCATCGCACCTTCCAAACTAGGATCTGAGACTCCAAGATTTTCTAGCAAATCAGATAAAATGTTGAGAAATTCTCTAACTTGTTTTGGATTCTCAAAATCAGGCTCAGTGACAATCTCTACTAAGGGCGTGCCTGCACGGTTATAATCTACAAGAGTTATTTGGTTTTTTGAAGAATTTCCTTCGTAAATCAGCCTACCAGGGTCTTCCTCAAGTTGGATTCTAGTAATTCTAATTTTTTTGTCCCCCACCATGATTGAACCCGAACCCCCAACACTGGTATCACCATAGATGTTTAGCTGAGTGATTTGGAAGTTTTTTGGTAAATCAGGATAGAAATAATTTTTTCGAAAAAATGCGATTTTCTCAGGAGTAGAACAATTTAGAGCCATAGCAATCATTGTTGCTTTTTTTACAGCATCTTGATTTAATCTAGGTAAACTTCCAGGTAATCCCATACACACAGGGCAAATATTTTCATTAATATCGAATTGACGGTAGTTTGCCTTACATGAACAAAATAATTTACTTTCAAGATTTGTTAATTGACAGTGAATCTCTAAACCAATTTTAGTCATATTGGTACCTCCGGTAGTTTCACAGTTTTTTCCAGAGCATATGCTGCTTGAAGAAGCATATTTTCATTCATAGAGTCAGCCAAGAATTGAATTCCAATTGGCAATCCATTCGAAATAGCAAATGGAACTGAAATGGCAGGTTTCCCAGTAAGATTTGCAGTAACCGTGTTAATATCAACTAAAAATAGCGCTACAGGATCATCAATTTTTTCTCCAAGTTTGAATGGCAGAACAGGAACTGTTGGTGACAATAATAAATCATATTTTTTAAATGCCTCATTGATCTCTTTGGTTAATTTGTTTTTCACTTTGAGAGCTTTTAGGAAATATTTTCCAGCATGTCCTGCAGATGGAACAAAACCTCCAATTATCATTCTTCTTGTAACTTCAGGTCCAAAATTCTTTCTTGCTTTTTGTATGTATGAGTTGAATTCATATCCTTCCAAAGAAAAATCATATCCGTATCTCAAGTTGTCATATCTTGCCAGATTACTTCCTGCTTCAGTCGCAGTAATTGTGTAATACGCCGCAACTGAGTATTTTACCATGTCTAGTGACACTTCTTCGCAAGTTGCCCCTAAGTTTTCAAGTTTTGATATAGCTTCTTTTGTCGCAGACAATACAGCGGGATCGGTTCCATCCGCAATCATCTCCTTAATTATGCCTATTTTCTTACCTTCAATGCCTGAATCTATGCCTGAAAGGTAATCTTCATTTTTGTTATCAACAGTAGTATTGTCATTAGAGTCTAAACCGGCAATCATGTTTAGTAAAAATGCATTATCTTTTACAGTTCTAGTTACGGGTCCAATTTGCTCAATACTGTTTGCATATGAGATAAGACCGAATCGGCTAATCAACCCATATGTTGGCTTTAATCCTACTACAGAACAAAAACTAGCAGGATTTCTTACAGAACCCCCAGTGTCAGAACCCAATGATGCTACACATTCAAATGCGCTAACAGAAACAGCACTTCCTCCTGATGACCCACCAGGAGTATAATCCAAATTCCAAGGATTTTTGCTAGGACCATATGCACTAAATTCAGTAGTCAAACCCATCGCAAACTCATCCATGTTTACTTTTCCTATGAATATCGCATCTTTTGCTTTTAATTTTGAAATTACAGTTGCATCATAAGGAGCTACAAAATTCTCAAGCATTTTAGAGGCGCACGTGGTTTTACTATTCTTAATACACATGTTATCTTTTATTGATATGGGCATTCCAAAACATGCACCCACTTTTTGACCAGATTTTATTTTTTTGTCAATCTCTCTTGCTTGGTTTAGCGCATCCTCATTTACATTTAGAAACGCATGCAATTTTTCATCAACACTGCGAATTCTTTCTAATGTTGATGCAATAAAATCTTCAGCTGAAATGTTTCCATTTTGTACCTCTTGCACATAATCTAAAGCAGAAATTTTAAGATTCATTATGACATCTTTGGAGCTCGAACATAGGTACCTTTGTAATGATTTAATTTTTCAATTAATTTTTCTTCAAATGGAATATACTCATCTTCACGTAAATCTGTAATTGGAATTTCTTGCATTGTTATTTCTTCATCTTCGACTCCGGCGGAATCCAGAATGTCGAAATAATCAATCATTGCATGTACTTTATCTACATACTCTTTATGATCATCCACTTCGATTTTCATTAATTTTGCTACTTTCTCAATCTCTTCTTCTGTAACCATTTTACTACACCTATGGTGTTAGTCTGTCAACATCTCTTGGATAAAATGTTACATCACGAATGTTTTCTGTGCCTGTTAATGCCATAATTAGCCTCTCAAGGCCGATACCACATCCAGCATGTGGAGGAACTCCATAATCAAATGCGCCTAAGTGATACTCAAATGCATCCGTGTTCATTCCTTTGTTTTTCATCCTTTCTGCTAATTCATCCCGTTTTTCAATTCTTGTGCTGCCTGAAGACAATTCCAAATCTCCAAACATCAAGTCAAATGATTCTGAAATTTTAGGGTTGGATTTACTGTCTTTAACATAGAATGGTTTTGGTGCCAATGGCCAATCCTTGATAAAATAAAATCCTTCAAGACCTATTTTTTTAAGATTTGAAGGATAAAGATCATCACCCCATTCAGTTTTTGCACCTGCTTTTTGCATTTTGTCAACTAAATCATCATAGGAATATTGAGGGATGGACTCAGGAATTTCTGGGATCAGAAATTCAGTATCAGGATTATCTTTTGCATAATCAGAAACTGTTTTGATTGAAACTTTGATAATTTCTTCTATTCGTTTCATCACATCATTGTAATCAACAAAAGCTTCTTCCAAATCAATAGATATTGCTTCAGCAAGATGTCTATTAGTTCTTGATGGTTCAGCTCTAAAAATTGGAGCAATCTCAAAAACTTTCTCAAAACTCATAGTGAGTTGTTCTTTGTACAACTGAGGACTCTGAGCTAAGAAAGCTTCTTTGTTATAGTAAAAAATTGGAAACAGTGCTGCTCCACCCTCAGTTGCTGTTGCAATCATTTTAGGAGTATTGATTTCAACAAAATTCTGATCATTAAAGTAACTACGAATTGATTTTAAAACTAAACTTCTAGTGTTGAAAATATGTTGCAATACCTTTCTTCTAAGATCAATAGGTCTAACTTCTAATCGTGTATCTATATTTTTGACAGTCTTTGCTATGGGTTCAAATGGAGGAATTTTTTCAACTTCTGAGAATACCCTAAGTTCAGTCGGTACTACTTCATAACCCATAGGAGCTTTTTCAGATGATTTCACATTTCCAGTAATTGCGATTGAAGAATGTGCTTTTAGTGAGGAGATTTTTTCACGTATTTCATCAGGACAATCTCCTTTTTTTGCAACAATTGAAACATCACCATTTTTGTCTCTAATTGTGGCAAAACTGATGTTTCCATGTCCTCTAATAGTCAAAACCCATCCCATTACAGTAACTTGTGTTCCATCCATTGAAGAATTGATTTCATTGGAATAATGAGATCTTCGTAAAGTTCCTAACTCAGTTTCAATCATAATTTACTGTACTCCATATTTCATGGTGTAATTAATTTTTATATTTGCTAATTGACTAATCCGCTAATTTTCATAATGCTTATAGCCAGCACCAATTCCACTCCAAAACAAGATGGACATTCTAATTGGAATCGTTATCGCATTTATCATAATTGTAGCAGGATATGTAGGATATCACGCATCTCAAAACACAGATCTTGGTGGACATGATATTTCACTAGAATTAGAGGTTCTAAATACAAACACTAATTCCATTCAAACATTGAATCAAGTGGTAATAAAGTCAATTTCTTGATAATTACATGTAATTTACATTAATTTACCAGTAACTTTCACAATTTTCATGCCACTTACAAATAAAGAAATGATTGTTGCTGTTATCTCAAATGGAATTGCAGTGTTTTCTTTATTACAAGAGAGAGACGAACTTCCTAAAAATACGACAATGTATGATTTTGTCTTAAAAGTAATTCCTGAAGATCTCAAACCAGAGTTAACTGTGGAGTTAATTGACGAAGTTTTCCAGTATGTAACATCCGCACATAGTTCTTAAACCCCAAAATTCTAGTATATCATAACATGACCTCGATTGCAACACTTGGTTCTCACTGTTCTTTACAGGTTCTAAAGGGTGCAAAAGATGAAGGGTTGAAAACGATTCTTGTTTGTGAGAAAAAAAGAGAGAGATTATACCGTAGATTTCCATTTATTGATGAGTTAATCATCGTAGACAAATTCAAGGAGGTACTAGATGAGAAATGTCAAAAAACCCTAGAACAAAATGATGCAGTTTTGATTCCTCATGGAACTTTGATTGCTCAGATGAGCTCAGAAGAAATTGAATCAATCAAGACTCCTGTTTTTGGTAACAAGTGGATTCTAAGATGGGAATCAGATAGAGAGATGAAGGAAAAACTGATGAGAGAGGCAAATCTTCCAATGCCAAAACCAGTTACAAATCCAAGTCAAATTGAAAAATTATCAATTGTCAAAAGACAGGGTGCTGCAGGAGGAAAGGGTTACTTTATGGCAGCAAATGAGGAAGATTACAATACAAAAAGAAACCAATTGATTTCAGAAGGAGTAATTTCTAAAGAAGAAACATTGTATATCCAAGAATATGCTGCCGGTGTTTTGGCATACTTGACATTTTTCTATTCTCCTCTAAAAGATGAGTTGGAATTCTATGGAGTTGATCAAAGACATGAATCAGACATTGAAGGATTGGGAAGAATCCCTGCTGAACAGCAATTAAAATCAAACAGAGTACCATCATTCAATGTTATTGGTAATAGCCCATTAGTATTGCGTGAATCATTATTGGATGAAGTATACACAATGGGCGAAAATTTTGTAGAAGCTGCAAAAAGAATAGTCGCACCAGGTATGAACGGTCCTTTTTGCATCGAAGGAGTTTACGATGAGAATGCAAAATTCACATCTTTTGAATTCTCTGCAAGAATTGTTGCGGGTTCAAATATCTACATGGATGGTTCACCATACTATTCTCTATTATTCAATGAAACAATGAGTATGGGTAAACGAATTGCCAGGGAAGTAAAGAACGCTACAGAAACTAATCAGATTGATAAAGTCACAACATAAAATTAATTACTTTTTGCTCTAACTTCCATCCCGTGTTGAGATTTTATGATGTATTTGTCTCTGATTTTCACACTTACCCAATCAATTACCAAAACCGCTGCTAGTACTACCAACATAAAGACGGCAGCCTTTCCATACTCAAAGAATTTGATATAGTTGATAATGTAAAAACCAATTCCCCCAGCTCCGACTAGTCCGAGAATACTTGTTTGACGGACGTTGTAATCAAACATGTAAAGCATTTGGCTTAAGAGATGAGATGCAGACTCGGGGATTACAACATATCGAATTAATTGCCATTTTGAAACACCAATTGAACTGACAGCATCCATAGGATCAGAATCAATTGTTTCAATTGATTCATACTGTAACTTCGCAACAAATCCAATTGTATACATGATAATAGCTAGAACACCTGCAAAAGGTCCCAATCCAACCATAATTACAAACAAGATGGCCCAAAGGATTGAGGGAAATGTACGAATTGCTGCTAATAATGCACGAATTGGGGCATAAACATACTTGCTATTGAGATTTCTAGCAGCAAGCATACTCATTGGTAAAGCAATTGCAACACCAACAATAGTTCCAATAAATGCCATTTGAATTGTTTCAAACATCGCCCATAGAGCAGTTGGAATATACTTTGGCTCCACTAAGAGCATCTCTTCAGCAACAATTCCAAGATTAGGTAATCCTTGAACAAAATCTATTGGATTTGCGTCTATGTTGTATGATGCAGCTACAAGTAAGGCAATGATCACACCAATTACAATATTATTTTTTGGAGTCATCAGCATACATCTCCATAATTTCTTCTGTACTCAAATCCCCAGTTTGAAAATCAACAATCGTATCTCCTTCCACACCAATCTCTAGAATTTTTTGACCTTCTTTGATAACAGCAACACGATTTGCATATTCCAAAGCAAGTTGCATATCATGATGTACCATGATGGCAGTTAGATTCATTCTCTTTTGAGCATCTGTAATCAAATCCATTATTTCACGAGCAGTGACATGATCTAATTCAGAAACAATTTCATCAGCAAGCAATATGGAAGGGTGCTGCATTAATGCTCTGGCAATTGCAACTCTTCTCTTTTCACCACCACTCAACATGTATGCCTTCCTTTCTTCTTTTCCAGACAAGCCAACCTGAGAGATAATTTTTTTAGCTTCATTAATTTCATCTTCTGGAAATTTTTTAAGAAATGATTGAATTTTACCTAATCTAGGCAAAGCACCAATGAGAATATTTTCAATAACTGTACTATTTTTCACCAATCCTAGATTTTGAGGAATGTATCCGATGGTGTGCATCATTTTTTTAAATTTTTTATCATTCATTTTTGGAGTTACGTAATCAATTTTGATTATACCTTTACTAGGAATCATCATACCATTCATCAACTTTAGTAGGGTAGATTTTCCTGAACCAGATTGTCCCACAATAGCATAATTTGTTCCTCTATCAATAGACATGTTAATTCCTTCTAGCGCAAAATTTTTTGAATCATATGATGTCCATACACCATTCATTTGAATAATTTTCTTTGTTGCAATTGAAGAAAAAGGAAGGTTTTTGGTCATCTGAATTTGTTTCATTTTTCAGAATACCTATTTTTATTTGCTATAGTTTGATTTGTCAAGAATCTTCTGATCAAGACCTGTTAATGCACTAATGAACTGACCGAATTCTCCTATGTGCATAGTTGTAGTTGTTGGAACTAGGGCTTCAGCACCATACAAGTCAACCAAAAGTGAATTGTGTTCATCATAGTTTAGTTTGATAAGCGTATCCACTAATGCATTTTTGGTAGATTCTGACATGTCAGCATTCACCATAAAGACATGGGATGGTACTGGTCCAATAGTTGTAACTGGACGTAACTTCTTTTGATCATCTAAATCTAGATACTTTTGGGGGGCGATGTCTGAACCAAATGCAACATCAACTTTTCCTTCTAGAAGTAATGTCAATGCTGCTTTATATCCACCTGCAAAAGTATAGCTTTCAAAGCTGTTTGCTAATGCAGATTCAAGTGCTACTATGTCATCACCTTCAATCATCACATGTCCTTCAGTAACCAACGTTCCCATAGGTCTTACAAAACCAGAAGAACCAGTCATACTAGTGAATGCAACTTTTTTACCAACTGTATCTTCAATTGATTGAAGAGAATTATTTTCTGCCAGAGTCCAAACTGTTGCTTGATAGTTGACTTTGCCTCCAACAAGTTCTGCCAATACTGCTTCTGCACCTGTTCTTTCATGAGTAATCCATGCAGGTCCAGTATCCATAAAGGCAGCATCAATATGGCCAAATCTCATACCTTCGATAATGGTCTCATAATTAGTTGGAATAACCACTTCAACATCAATACCCAAATTACTTTCAAGGAATTGTTCTAGGGCTTGTGCCTTTGGAGTTAATTCATCGGCTTTTTCAACTGGAATGAATCCTATTGTCAAGGTGTCAACATCTACAGATTTTGAATCAGATGAAACATTGATGATTCCGTTTTCTATAAGAAATTCAATTCCATTGAGAAAAGTTGCATCATCTACAGCGCCCTCGGACCACCATCCAGCATTATTCTTAATCCATTCAGGAATAGAACTCTGTGCTTGTGCTGTTTGGCTCAAGGGGATTGTTGCAATGCTAATAGCTGCAAATGCAACAATAATCGCCAAAGTTGTTTTTTGTTTCATGATTTCTAAAAAATTAGGAAGAGCTAAATTATTTAAACCGAATTTTCATTCCAAAGACTAATTCTAAATCTATAGAATGAGAACAACTATGGGCTAGATTTTGGATTATCCGTATTTGGATACAAGTTCAAACTGGGCTCAAGGTTATCTACAGTAATCTCCACCTTTCCTATTCTACTTCGATATTGTTTGATTTTCTTTCCCTCTGGAGAAATGATGAATTTATCAACTTCAGCCAATGCAAGATCCTCCAAATTTGAGAGGGTCTTATAGACAGTTGAAAGGGAAATTTTCAATTCTTCTGCAATTTGTGTTGCATCTTTTGATTCATTTTTTACTGAAAATAATACTGCCCTAGTACATACATTGCTTAAAGATTCAATTATTTTTTGAGTTATGTCAAATTCTGATAATTGAATAATGTTCGGCTTTGACATAGAGATCACTTGTTTGGTAATAGGGTCAGTACTGGTTCTGGTTTCTTGATGGAGATATCTGCTTTGCTTATCCTGCTGCGATAAACTTTGTATTTTCTACCCTTGTCAGATAGCATCCATTTTTCAACTTCAATTAGTGTAAGTTCTTCAAGATCAGATAGTTTTTTGTAAACTGAACTTAAAGGAATTTTCAATTTGTCTGAAAGTTCAGCGGCAGTATTTCCTTTTCTAATTATAGAAAATAGTATAGCGCGAGATTCAGAATCAGCCAAAGCTTCTATAACTTTTTGAGTAATATCGTATTTTTTTAGTTGTGGTAATGTCAGTTTCCTAGACATGCAAAGTAAAAAAAATTCACGATATATTTAAACGAGATCTTTTTGTTCTCATTCTATAGATTAAGAATTAGCTGTAATGAGTTGTTTCTTGTTGAGGGAAGACCTTTCTCCAAAAAAGTCCAAGAATTATTCCAATAGATGCCCAAAATGACGTAACACCAAGAGCAGACATTAATCTAAACTCATTTACCAATGTCATAGGCGCAGTTATTTTATCAGGATTTTCAGGCATTGCAAAAAATACTGCCGAAATGAAAATACCGTAACCCAACAAGGCAACAACTTTTTTGTTGTTTTTCAGTCTCTTTGATAATTGATAAAAACCAATTGCACCAAATCCCGAAATTGCAATAAATGACAAATATAGAATTGATCTAAGAATAACAGTTTCACCTTCACCTACGGTTGGCGGATTTGCAGGATATTTCAAAAATGGAATGATGTAAAGTGTAAACCACATAATCCCAGCAAGAAGTAATGATTTTTTGATATCATTATTTCCTGGGAGTGCATTTCTGGACAGTGCAAATACTATGCCAAATAGAGATCCAACAGAAACCCCTAGAATTACACCAGCTAGAATCTGCCCACTTTTCTGCCAGGTTCTATATCCTTCATATTCAACCCAAAATTCAGGAGTGTCTTCCTCCTCACCGGATGCAAACAAATTTTGATTTTCAATTCCTATTGCTTGTTCCAAATAAGGTTCTACAATGGCAAAATTTACCGTGCCATGAACAAGTCCTGCAAACGCACCAGATACTAGTACAATTATTATAAAAAGAGACGTTTTCATGATAAAGGACTCCTAATGGCATGGAAAGCCAGCAGCGTGTCTCATATCATGAGTAAGTTCATGGATATACAAATCAGTGAATGCTTGTTCACCATAAACTAGACTGAAAACATGTCCTTGATCAAACCCTACAACAAATAATCCTGCTGCAAAGATAATACCTAATGCAATAATTGCTAATTTTGGTACTTGTGATTTAGACACATTAATTTGTCTTGTTTCAGACATGAAGTTTGCACCAGCTGAATGTATTTAAGCTCTTGGATGATTTATCCAATTTATAAAGAAACAGGTTTAACGATCAATGAAAAAAAACATTCAAGCATTACAAAATATCGTTTCAAGAAAAGGTTCCAGTAAAGTACTAACATTTAGCATTCCTCATGTATTCAAGGCACTCCAATTATTATCAGAAGAGAAATTTGTAAGTAGAGCAACTTTGGGTAAAGAGATTCGATTAGGAGAAGGTGCTGTAAAGACATTGATTCTGCATCTAAAGGAAGCAAAGATGATAGATTCCACAAGATCAGGAAATTTTCTGACAGAAAAAGGGAAAAAATTTACATCACAATTACAAAAAATAATTCCAAATGAATGCATAATTGAAAAAAATCTACTTACTCCTAAAAAAATTAATCATGCCATAATCTTGAAAAAATATGCATCTTCTATAAAGGCAGGGTTAGAACAGAGAGATTATGCAATAATGTATGGTTCTTCTGGATGTACAACATTGGTGTTCAAAAATAATAGGTTTGTATTTCCAGGAGAGGACAAAGATTGTCTAAGTAAAGATGAAAAAACAAAACAGACGCTTTTAGATAATCTTAAACCATCAGAAGGAGATGTTGTGATTATTTCATCATCAGATGATTCATTTGTAGCAGAAATATCCGCAAAAAATTCTGCATTATGGACAATTGCTACAAATTAAAGAAGACTTTTACTAGTATTGAGAAAAAATCTAATATGTCAAAATTCCAATTTCTCATCATTCCAGTTGTGATAGGTATTATCGGCGGAGCGTTTTTGGTAGTTTATCCAGAGTCTGAAAAAAATACCGCAAATTTGACACCCACAAAATTGATTGAAACCGGCTCTCCGATATTGGGAGATGCAACTGCTTCAATTACAATTTTAGAGTGGGGAGATTATCAATGCACTTATTGTTACAAATTCCACCAAAACACCCTTGAGATAATAAATGAAGATTTCATAAAAAATGGTAAAGTAAAATTAGTTTTCAAAGATTTTCCTCTCAATGGACCGGATTCAGTTTTAGCCGCTGAAGCATCCTATTGTGCAGAAGACCAGGAGAAATATTGGGAATATCATGATGAATTATACAAGAATTGGGGTGGAGAAAGAACAGGTTGGATAACTAGAGAGTCATTAGATAGATTTGCCATAACAGTTGATTTGGATTTGCAAGAATTTAACAAATGCCTTGATGATCACAAATATAAAAACAAGGTTGATGCATTATACGAATTTGGTAGAGATATTGGAATTGATGCAACCCCTTCATTTCTGGTATTCAATGATGAAAAAATTATCAAAATAAGAGGAAATCAACCACTAGAGGTATTCCTCAAAACAATTGACGAGTTGTGAAAAAATGAAAAAACAAAACAATCAATCAAAATTAATAACTGCATAGTTGGGAGTAATCACAAATGGGTAAAATAGACATAGAAAAACAAGATTCTGTTCAAATTTATAAAATTCGTAAAACACTCGAGGAATTATCAAGAAAGTCAGGTCGAGGAACAGAATTAATCACGGTATACATACCAAAAGGAAAACAACTTCATGAAATTATTGGTGCACTTCAACAAGAACAAGGTACTGCAGACAATATCAAATCAGATCTTACAAGAACCCATGTGGTAGATTCCTTAGGAAAAGTTGTTCAAAGGTTAAAGCTCTACAAAAAAACTCCTGAAAGAGGATTGGTTATGTTTTGTGGTGCATTGCCGCCAGAGGAAGGTGGTCCATTAGGAAGCGAAGTGGTAAAAGTTTGGGAAATAGATCCTCCGAAAGATTTGAATCAGTATCTTTACAGATGTGATGACCACTTCCATGTAGATATTCTAAAAGATATGCTCAAAGATGACAACCTGATTGGATTCTTGGCAATTGATTCAAAAGATGCAGGATGGGGATTATTACATGGAGATAAAATTGAAGTTTTATCTCAAACAGGTTCAGGAGTTGCAGGAAAACATAGGCAAGGGGGTCAATCAGCAAAAAGATTCCAAAAACTTAGAGAGATGGAATTGACATATTACTTTAACAGAGTCGCCCAAACGACAAGAGAATATTTTATTGATATTTATCCAGTTAAGGGATTGGTAATTTCTGGACCAGGTCCTACAAAAGAAGATTTCATTAACGGAAACTATCTAGAGTATAGATTACAAAACAACATCATTGCAACAATTGACTCGTCATATTCAGGTGCAGAGGGAATTAGAGAGGCATTTGGAAAAGCTTCAGATATTTTAGGTAACTTTAGACTTGTTGAAGAAAAGAAAATGGTAGAAGATCTCTTTAGAGAAATTAACGGAAATACTGGAAAAGGATCATACGGATTACAGGAAGTCATAGATTATCTAAAAAACAACGTAGTTGAAACGTTGATTATTACAGACGACACAAACTTGAACAGAGTTGAGGGTTTATGCAAAAGATGCAAACATCTGCAAGAAGACATAGTAGAAAGACCAGAAGTCATTCCAAAGAAAACAGCATACATTAACAATCCATGTCCAGGATGTAACTCCATGGAAGTTGAAGCAAATGAGCAAGATATTGTAGATTATTTGGAGTTATTAGCATCAAAGACAGGTTCAAAATTAGAAGTTGTTTCAGGAAGTGCAGAACACGGAAATATGTTAGCAAGTCTTGGAAAAATTGGTGCGATTTTAAGATATAATCCAGGTCACGCTAAATAGATGCTCGAATCTTTTTAGCCAGTTCTTCTAGTTCAGAGTCATTTGAGATTTGTCTTTTTGTCCAAACAGTTCCTTTGTTATTATATCTAGGAATAATGTGTATGTGTACATGTGGAATTATCTGCTTGGCAGCACGACCATTATTTTGAGCAAGACTAAACGCATCAGCATTTGCCCCACTGAGAATTGCATTTGCAATTTTTGGTACGAGTTCGAATAGTTTTCCAACATTCTGAGGAGTCATTTCAGTAATTCTTTCATGGTGTTCACGTGGAATTACCAGACTGTGACCTACGTCAATTGGATATCTATCTAAAAATGATACATGAGACTCATCCTCGTAAAGAATATGGGCATCCCTTTTTCCGTCTAAAATATCACAAAAGATGCAAGTCATAAATTCTGAAATTTGTGATTTTATTTATTATTTTTTAGAAAAACACTCTAGTGGAACACATGTTTATCGAATGGTTAATTAGGGCAAATTTCAGAGTTTGAGCAACCCATGGGCCGAAAAGAAAGAAGAGAACGTGAACAAAAACGTGAAAATTACGCCACTAAACATTCAGCTCAGCAAAGAAAGAATACACTAATTGCTGCTGGAGTTTTAGCAGTAATTGCATTAATCGTAGGTTATGCCGCATATCTTTTTGTCACAATGGATCAAAGTACAGCACCAGGCGGTCCTGAAAATGCCGGTGCATTAGGTAGTGATCACGCACATGCGGCTATCGCAGTTAGAATTTTTGGAGATTATTTTGACTTTTCAGCACCAGCATATCAAATCAAATCAAGTTGGATTCACTTTGAAGGTAGAGATGGTTCCACAGTACACAAACATGCAACAGGTGTTACCTTAGGATACCTATTTGAGACACTAGCATTAGGTCTTGATGACAAGTGTTTCGTATTCCAAGATGGAAGAGAGTTTTGTACAAATGAGGACTATTCTCTAAAGTTCTTCTATAACGGTAACCAAGTTGAAGATATCAGAGATATTGAAATTATGGAAGATGATAGAATTTTGATATCCTATGGTGGAGAGACGGCTGAAGAGATCGAAGGACAATTAATAGAATTAGAGAGTCAAAGAATAGTCAAATAGAATTTCAAGATTCTTGAGTTGTAAATTGTGCCATCTTGTCAAAGAACATGTAATACCCACAGCGAACACATCTAAGAACGGTCAAATAGGTTGTAAGGAATTCTTTATCCTCAAACCTACCGCTGAGTTTGACATTTTCACCTGCAATTTCTGCTTTGTTACTTTTACAAACAGGGCATTCTAGGGCTTTTTGATCCATTAGAAAAAGCCAGTAAAATTACAATTTAAACTCAATGGACATGATCAATTATACGAATTTCGAAAAATGAGATTTGTTCTAATATGGCAAAAAAATAATCTAATTATGAGATTTCTTATCCTAAGCATTTCACTTTTGGCTTTATTTTCAGTTCCATTAGCATTTGGACAGCACCATGGTGGAGAACAAGCACCACCAGTATCATTTGGAGATGGAGAATTAACCATAAACACTACTATATTTCCAGCAGATTATACCGTAGGAAAAGATTCCAATCTGGATTTGAATATTCGATTATTTGATACTGTGTCAAATCTGAATATTGAAAGTGTTACCTATAGAGTGCAAATATTTCAGGGCACACAACTAGTTGCAAATCAAATGTTTTATGATCAGGATGGAGAGTTGAATGTAAAAATTAAGCCAAAATCTGGTTGTGGAGAAAAAGAGTTGTGGAAATGTACTACGTATTTTGGTGAAAATGACCCCATTGTTCCAAACGCACTTGTTTCATCTGCATCTAGTATGCCAGTAATTTCAGGCCCAGTTTTTCATGAAAGCGGAGAATACACAGTAAAGACATCCATTATTGGAGCTAAAAACCCAAAAACTCAGACATCTGAAGATATAGAGTTTGAAACAACATTATTCATTCCATCTGAAAAAATTTTCACTGTATCAATAAATCAAAACGAATACAAAATTCCTGTAAAAAATTATCAAGATCCAATTAGAGATATGATTTTTGATTCAGACACTAAAGAATTATCATTTGAAATTCCATTTGATTGGAGTCACTTAGAGCACACAAAACATTTGAAAAATTCTTTTGAATTTCCAAAAACATTTCTTGGTTTTGAAAACGTGTATGGTTTTACTGCAATTGTAAATGATGAATTTGTCATACCAAATGCATTACATTATGACACGATATCAAAAAAGGATACTAACGTAATTCATTTTATGATTGATCAAGAGAATCTAAAGAAGATAAAAAACAATTCAGAAGATTTGAAAATTTCTATTTTACCTGGTAGTGATTCGACTTTTGAGAAAAAAGAAATACAGTTTGATGATCAATATTCTGCATTAATTCAATATGACCATATTTTTTCACAAGAAAAAGAGTTAACGCTTAGCATTGTGTTTTTTGAGAATGGAGAACATATGAAAAATGTCAGATATGGGTATTCAATAACCCATCCTAATGGATTTGAGGAATTAAACACAGGTGGAAATCAGAATGTCTTGGGAATTACATTACCTCAAGGAAATGAAATTAGGGAATTTGGTATATCTCAAGAAGGAAAATATGAAATACAGTTTGTCTTGATTGGTAAAGATTCTACTGATTTACCTAGATATCTTTATTCAAAATTTGATTTAGAATTAATTGAAAATAAAGAAAATAGGGAAAATACACAAATTCTTAGCCAGACAAAAGAGATTCCTGCATGGATAAAGAATAATGCGAAATGGTGGGCAGAAGGTTCCATTGATGACTCTTCATTTACAAAAGGACTAGAATTTTTAATCAAAGAAAAAATCATGAATGTTAATTCATCGGTTGAAACAACAAGTTCCTCAAAAGAGATTCCTGCATGGATAAAGAATAATGCGAAATGGTGGGCAGAAGGTTCCATTGATGAAGGTTCTTTTGTCCTAGGCATAGAATTTTTGATTAAACAAGGAATTATTCAGGTAGAATAGAAATTTCATAAAGTAAACTATCTTTATTTTAGTTTTGAATTCAAAATTAAATCAATAAATGGATTGATTTTAAAACAAAGTCTAAATTATAGCAATCAAAAATTCCATCTATGGAAGGTATCTCTAGTAGAAATGTTGTTGAAGGAACATCTCGTGCTCCACAAAGAGCAATGTACAAAGCTATGGGATTAGATGATAGTGATTTATCAAAACAAATGATCGGGGTTTGCCATACAGGGAATGAGGCAACTCCATGTAACATTCACCTTCCAAGATTAGCCCTTAAAGCAAAAGAAGGAGTTTCTGATGCAGGTGCAACACCTAGAGAATTTTCAACAATAGCAGTTAGTGATGGAATTGCAATGGGTCATGAAGGAATGAAATCTTCTCTAGTATCTCGCGAAGTAATTGCGGATTCAATAGAATTAATGGTAAGAGCACATCAATACGATGCACTGGTTGGAATTGCAGGATGTGATAAGAGTCTTCCAGGAACAATGATGGCAATGGCTAGATTGAATGTTCCATCAGTTTTTGTTTATGGTGGAACCATTATGCCAGGAATGTTAAATGGTGAAGAATTAACAGTTGTGGATGTTTACGAAGCAGTAGGGGCATATGACGCAGGACAGTTATCATTAGAAGGTCTAAAAAATATTGAAAATACTGCATGTCCAAATGAAGGTTCATGTGGAGGAATGTTCACCGCAAACACAATGGCATCAATCTCTGAAGCCATAGGTCTTGCATTACCTGGTAGTGCCAGTCCACCTGCAGAAGATGATAGAAGAGAGAAGATGGTGTATGACACAGGAGTTGCTTGTGCAAAAGCATTACAGATGGATATCAGACCTAGAGAAGTCCTAACTTTTGAGGCATTTGAAAATGCAATTACCATGTTAAATTCTGTAGGAGGTTCAACAAACGGAATTTTGCATTTGCTAGCACTAGCAAATGAGGTGAATATCAAATTAACATATGATGATTTTGAAAGAGTAAGAAAAAAGACACCACATATTGCAGACATGAAACCTGGCGGAAACTATGTAATGAATTCCCTTGACAAAATTGGAGGAATACCATTTGTTCTTAAGAGATTACTTGACAAGGGATTGTTAAATGAAAACTGTATTACAATTACTGGAAAAACTATCAAAGAAAACTTGAATTCCATGGTTATGCCTCAAACAGAACAACAAATTATCAGACCTATGGAAAACCCAATTCACAATGTGGGCACAGCAGTAATTCTCAAAGGTTCACTTGCACCAGATGGCGCAGTGATCAAAACTGCAGGGGTCGAAATGACAAAATTCACAGGTAAAGCTCGCGTATTTGACAGAGAAGAGTTTGCATTTGAGGCAGTAAAAAGAGGAGATATCGATGAAGGACATGTGGTTGTAATCAGATACGAAGGTCCTAAAGGCGGTCCAGGAATGAGGGAGATGTTAGCAACAACTGCAGCCCTTGTAGGTCAAGGATTAGGTAAAAAAGTTGCAATGGTTACAGACGGACGATTCTCAGGAGGAACTAGAGGATTCATGGTAGGACACGTTGCACCAGAAGCATATGTTGGAGGGCCAATTGCACTTGTAAAAGATGATGATGAAATTACTATAGATACTGAAACTAACATAATTGATCTTCATGTTTCATCTGAAGAATTAGAAAATAGAAGAAAAGAATGGAATCCACCAAAACCAAATTACACTTCAGGAGCATTGGCAAAATTCGCAACACTTGTAGGGTCTGCCGCAGAAGGCGCCATTACAAAAGCTAATCTATAGAAATTTTTTCAAAATCTAATTTTTCTTGTTCATTAACATAAATTTCTAATAACTCATTCCATGCTTTTTGGAAATCAGAACTAAATTTTTTGAATCCAGACATGGTAGATAATGAAATTTTTGATTTTGGGTTGTATGAAACTTCATTTATGGAAATACAGTGAACGGTGTCATTTCTTACTTCAAATAATCTAGACATTTCTCGTGTAAATTCGGGTCCAAACACCTTCCAGTCAAGAAACGTTCTAATTTTTCTGTTAATCGGAACAAGATTAAGAAGATAAAGTAATTCACTACCATCACTTTCGTTAGAGTATCTAACAATTCGTAATCGAATTATCTCATCAAACAAAAAGGCCATTTTTGAAAACGCGGATAACACACTATCCCTATTTCTTGAAATAGTCAATTTGGAATTAAATCCATTTTTGATTGTTCCATCGGTGATAAAGTAATGCTTATTTTTATCAATTAAATACAATCGAATTTTTGGAGAAACTTTCTTCCTTTTTTTGGTATTTGTGACAAATTTTGTGACATTCATGAGGCATAAAACCTTCAACAATCAATTAAGGATTTGGAAGATTATCTGAAAAATAATGATCAAATTGTCCACAATCTTTATAGATCAGCGATCAAGATTACCTGTAGAGATAACAGGTACAAAAATAGATTATTCTTATCAAATTTCTGTTATCTACTAAAGGTGAATTTTTCTATGTGTATTAGTCACGCATTTCTTTTTTTATGGAAAACGAAAATTTACGGAAAATTAATAGACAAATTATAGAAAAAATGATGAAAAACTCCTATTAATTTAGTAGAATGAAATAACTGCAATACGGTGAATTAGAAAAAAATGGATAAGGAATGGTTAAGGGTGAAAAGTGGACGAAGTAAAGGATGTAAGGATTGTCTCAAACACAGATGTGTTCCAAATAGTTGTAGTTGTCTTTGCCATAAATGATAAATCTAAACTGAACAATACGCTTAATTTGATAGTTTTTTTGCGGTAATTATGAAAATAACCGTTAAAGAGGGCTGGAGTCAAAATAGTAAACTGGCCATTTTGGCTATCGGAGTAAGTATTCTTGCAATAGTTACCGTTGTCGTTATTGACTAGATTTAAAACTCTAATCGTGATCAAATTTTAAAAACAATATTAGAAATTTACTACTTTTTTTCCTTAGTAGGTTTTGAATGTGCCTTTACCATATGTCTCATAGTTCGATCAGGATCACTAAACTCCATTTTGCAAATTCTACATACTAAACTAGGTTGTTCTGTCTTTTTTCCAAATAGTTTCATGTTGTTGCGATAATAATGTACAATATGAACTATGCATGAAAAATTTGTTTTCAAAATTAAATTTCAACGCATCTACTCAATTAATAGGAATAATGAAGAATGCCATTAATTATTAAAAGTGGATGTTTTCGATGATTTTATGATTTGTTCCAAATGTAAAAATGATTTAGATGAAAGCAATTTTGTCGGTTTGTTGTTTTTAGATGGTGAAGATGTTTGGGTCGATAATTTTTATCATATCAAGTGCAATACCAAAGAACTAAATCAAAACCATGAAAATCTAGTTTTTGCTTCAGCAATGGATTGTTTTAATCAATTTCATCAAAAATACGATTCAAATATCATGATAAATGTGCTAAAATCCTACAAAACAATCTATGCAAGTAAAAACATCAGCACTTATGTCCGGGTTGATAAGAAAAATGGAATTACTTCAATTTTTACACCTATTCCGTATTGTTTCAGTGATGATGCAGAGTTTGAAAAAATCGTATTTTTTAACAATAGCAAAGACATTACAGTTGAAAGGCACAATCCAGATAGTACTATAGATTACTTGAGAATGGATTAATTTTCTACCTCATAATAAAAATGACAACTAGGGCAAATCCACCATAAAGAGTCAGATTCTTGTATCTTCTCACACAATACATGACATTTACTACAAAAATGGCAAAACATGAATGAGTTTTGTTAAAAATTTAAAAAATACTATGGGTATAATGTAATACTGTCAGAAGAAGAAAGTGGTAGCAAGGTTGGAGTAATTATTTTCCTATTTGCTCTAGTAATTGTTGCATTGTTATTTGTAGAGATATTACCAAATACTCAATTCGATTTGAATGGAAATGGAATCATTTCATTATCTGAATATGTGGAATATGTCTGGAATAATCCAGTTCCTTAGATTCTAAAAAACCCAATCTGGCATAATTGATCTGGTTTTGGTTTTTCAGAGTTATATGCTACAAAAATATTAAAAGATGTATGCTTCCAAAAGGGGATTTACCATGTGAATGTATGGATTGTGGTGAACAATTCACTTATTCCAAAAAACCAATGCAAACACATTCAGAACTTTTGAAAAAACACCGATGTCCAAAGTGCGGACATTTTGCATTAAAAACAAAAAGTAACACATTGTAAATCCATTCAACTTCATAATGGAAATTACAGCAAGACATACCAACATTAGAGAAAAATATCCCGCATTTTTCCACACATATGGGATTTTCTCGGTAAATTATAGAAATAGAATGAATAGTCAATATTCTAAGAAATGAACTAGATTAGATTACGATTATCACTTGGAATACGGTTTAACTAAAAGAGATATAACAAAAATTAGTTATGGAATTAGCATAACTGCAATTCCAATTATTGACAGCACACCAATTAAGAATACTGCCCTTTCCCTATGATCTTTTCTCAATTTTCTTTCGCTGATCATAAAATAATTTACTAGATTTTTCATTTAAACAACCGTATCACAATTTTACAAAAATAAAAGACATTATCATTTTTGGAACTAGTGTTTTACAAGTAAAAATCAGTTAAAATCACGCACAATTATTTTATTGGGAATTGTCAGAAGATAACAAACAGATTTGAAAATCAGTGTGATAGTTATACTATGAATATCCATTTCAAAACATGATTGCAAGATCCATGAAATGTACTAGTTGCAACAACCAAGTCATTGAAAGATTCACAAATGATGAATATTCAGAGTATTTGCAAAACAAGAAACGTGCTGAAAGGCAAGGGATTGAACTAGGGTGGTTTTGTATTAATTGTGCCGATAGAATGTGTGTAATGTGTAGAAATGGCCTGGTATCAAATTTTATTCCAGCACAAGAACAAGGAGAAATAAGAAAGAAGATCCCTACTTGCAAAAACTGCTTTGATAAATTCAAAAAACAATTGGCAAATCCAGACGAAATTGATCCAAAAAGATTAGAACATCTTCCCAACGTGACTCATGAAGAGTGGCAAAATTTTATTGAAAAGATCAGTAAGAAAGATTAGAAACTTCTTCTTTACCACTAGTTTCATAACACTAGTTTTTCATAAATATAAAAAATGATTAGAAATAGTATGGCTAAACTTTGCATTCATTGCAGTAAAGCATTCCACTCTGTGAGTGAATTTACATGTTCCAGAGAATGTAAACTTGCAATTTTTGACCGTTTATTGACCAAAAGTAAATTAGAAAGGCAAGATCTTTTTGCGTTGCTTGCCTGAGAATTTTTTTGCAGAATATCAGAATTAAATTAACAGGTTATCTTTTTCCCATAAATTAGATTAAGTTATTCTTCAAATCCATTTTTTCTTTTTAAAATAAGAGAAAAGAATAACGCCAACTCCACCCATGAATGACAAAACAATTGGATACGAGTATGGGTATGATAATTCAGGCATATATTGAAAATTCATCCCAAAAACACCAGCAATCACAGTAATTGGAACACAGATTGTTGCCACAAGTGCCAATGTTTTCATAATTTCATTTGTTCTATGAGAAACTACTGACAAATAGTAATCATTCAATGAAGATAATTTTTCCTTTGCAACATCCAAAGAAGACAAAATTTGAGTAATGTGATCATTTATGTTTCTAAAATAAATCATAGTTGATTCGTTTATGAGAACAGATTCATATTCGTTCAAATTTAGAAAAATCTTTTCTAAGGGTTGTATAGAATTTTGAATAACTAGAAGGTCATCTTGCAGTGAATCCATAATGATTAAGCTATCTTTTGATGTACTATGAGTAATTGATTTTTTTAATGTGTCAATTTTCTCAATCATTTTTCTTAGTACTACAAAATAGTTATCAGTGACCGCATCAATTAGTGCATAAAATAGATAATCAGAGTCACTCTCATGAATTTTTTTCCTTCCCTCTCTAATTCTATTTCTGACAGGTTCAAAGACATCATCTTCATACTCTTGTAAGGAAATTAACAGATTTTTCTTTAAGATCAGATTTAGGTGTTCCATTTTTATTTCATCATTCGAATCAAGGTAGAACATTTTCAAAATGACATATATCGAATCAGAATATTCTTCAATTTTTGAAATCCGGTTAGTGTTTGCTACATCCTCTAAAACTAATTTGTGAATATTGAAATGGGTACCAATTTTTTGGATTAATTCAGAATCATGGATTCCAGTAACATTTAACCAACTTACACCTGATTTTTCATCAATTATTGACAGTTTATCTGTTGGAATCTCTTCTTCTAAAACAGATTTTTCGTGAAAATTGATTAATTGAAGTTTAATTTTTTCAGTCTTGTTTTCCCCCACATACACAATACTTCCAGGCGCATCTCCAGGTTTTTTTGATGATTTTCTAAATAATTTTAGCCCCATTGGTCATCAGATAGTTGAAATTATGATGTCATCAAATAGCATCTCTGCTTTTTTAATTATTTTTTTATCATCTGCATCAGGTTCAGCAGTTATCAATACAAGATTATCTTTGATTGGAATGCTAATTATTAGTTGATTTTTACGTCTTGATGAAATATAATCAATTTCGCCAAGAATGCTATCTAGTTCTTTTCTCATTTTAAAATCTAATTGCATTTGCATATAGATCATAGATATTTTTTCATGTTCTAAAAGCGGCTTCACACCATCCCTAAATCCGCCTGCAATCAATCTACCAAGTTGGTTAATAACACCAACATGCCGAATTTTGTCTTCTTTTGATAACGCACTACATGCATTGTTTAGTTTTTTTATTTCATTTAGAGAGAGGATAGCCATTTTTCTTATTTTTTTAAGGTTTTTTTTCTAGGAGTTTTCCCATTGGTTTTGCCTTCAAACCTGTTTACAGCATTCTGAACCAAAAGTCCAGTATTAAAACACTATGGAAAATTCACCACATCAATAATGTGAAGAGTGAAAAATAAGGAGTTGCTATTCATCCAATCCTAAAACATCATAGTAGGATTTTGGAATCATTTGTTGTGCCTTAAAAAATACATTATTCGCAGCAGCGTCAAGAACATATGTCCTTGCCCAGTCATCCTCACTTCGAATAGAACGTCCAAATCCTTGAAGGAGTTTAGTCAAGGTTTGAGAGGTGTACCACAGAGGGAATTTATCCATTTTTGCTTTGATTCGTTTTTCCTTATAGTTTGGATAAGGCACCTTAGCTATTATCTGAAAACGAGATAGATCATCTTTTAGATCAACTCCCTCCCAAAGTGAAGATGATAGTAAAACACCTGTTGGATCTGATTCATGCTCAGAAATTATTTCATCTTGAGTTTTACCATCCTTATTTTTGCTATGACAAATCCTGATTCTTCGGGTGTTTTTTGGTGAAAGGTATCTAAGGATTTTTTGGCATCGAGGTATTGAGGAGGTAAGAATCAATCCACGTTCTGCAGAATGTTCATCTAATATCCTATCAATAGTTTTGATTACTTCTAATTCATCGTCTTCAGTGGAGCCATAACTTAATCGCCTAATATTAAGAAGTTCTATGCTTCTATTTTTGATAGGGAATGGTGATTTTGGAGTATCGACAAATGCAACTTCATCCTTTTTCAACCCCATGTTTTCACAGAAACTTTGTTTGTCAATTGTAGCAGACATGAAAATCTGATATTCGGTTTCAAAAAACTCATTTGCAAATTTTGAAACATCTATTGGTTTAACTGATATAGTTCTAAAATTACCATTCAAATCACGGACCGGATCATTTACAACAAAATTGTCTTTGTCTGAAGCAATATCAATTTTGGCTTGTGCAGCTCTGTCATAACGTCTTTCTAATCTAGAAATTAATTCATAGTCAGGATCATTTTCAAATCCAGGACTTTCTTTGATGTCTTTAATTTTTTTAGCATAAGAGTAAGCAATATCATCAGTTAAAGAAATCATGGAATCTAAATCAGTAAAATCATATTTTTCAGGATTTAGATTACATTCATCAACTTGTCCTGCAAATATATCAAATCCCACAAATTGAATTATTTGATCTTCAATCTTATGCGCTTCATCAAAAACAGATACTTTTCTATCAAGATAATCCTCAAATAATTTCTTGTTAAATTTCATAATTTGAAAAAATGCATGATAGTTCCAAAGAGAGTGTTTTGAGACTAGTGCATCATATTTTTGGAGATAGTAATGACACGATTGTTCATCCAATGTGTTTTCTTCTACTTGTTTTATGGTTGGTTTGAATTTACAGGTTTCAATTACTTCCTTCCCATTTTTACTAGTTCGCTCAATACATTCACCTTTTTCACAGGTTAAACCCCACCTCAACGCACGTCTAGAATTATCAACTTTCTCAGACTCCATCAATTTTAAACATGGAAAGTTTTGTTTTCCTTTGACGGGCTTCAAAAAAGGAATATCCTTGATATATTGATCCTGCAAATGTTTGGAGGCAGTTACGGTAAATGAACTATCAAAAAAATTAGAAACGGTTGCACCTACCAAGGATTTTCCAACGCCTGTAGGTGCGCATAGAATTATTTTCTTGTAACCTTGATTCAATTGTTCTTCAATATCAGCAAGAATTTTTTTTTGAATATCTCTGGGAACGAATTGTTCAGGGAATTTTTGTAAAATAGACAGGATTAATCTGAATTTTCTTTTATATTAAAAGCATGAAGGTTCTTGTAATATCGGAATTAATGTATTTGAGGATATACCTAGATCAGTTTTTAATAGCATAGATTTTTGTTTTCAAATGGTTCAGAGTCTAAGAATTACATAGTATTCAAAGTGTGGATTGTGTCAAAAAATTCGTTAAATCCAAGTATGTTGTTAATACAGCATGGCTTTTACTAAATGCCCTGAATGTGGAGAAATGAGATTTGATAAAAAAGCAAATCGCTGTGCAAACTGCGGGTACCAAGTTGGATAGTTTAATGATGCCCAGTGAGTGCATTACATGAATGCATACTATCTCACTGGGTTGTTGGCGTGCAAACCAATTACTGTTAAAGTAACAATTATCTCATAAAAAGTTGTCCCATGATTACACAATAACACCTTTACTTTAATTCAAAATTCTTTAATTCTTACATGATAGCATATTGTTCATGTTATAAGAAGAATCTAGCATTGGATGAGGCTAGAATTAGATATGAAAATTGGTATCATAGAAAGGGTGTTTGGCATATTGCTCACTTGATAAGTTTAGAGAATTTCTTTTAAAGTTTCAATAAGGAGATGATTCCCGTTACGTTAATTCACATAGTTTACAGTATAAAATCAAAATTGAATATCAGTAGAAAGCATATATCAATATTTAATTTAGGATTAGTTGAATGAACAGAATTGCATTAATTGACGGATTTGAAGAAGATAAGGTCCGAGAAACACTTGATGTAATGCTTCGAGATAAAGAGAATGAGTTTAGAGAACTTGCAAAAACACTAAACATTCCAACAAATACGAATGACTGGCAAGTGATAGTTTTAAAATTCTGCTTAGACTTTAAGGAATGTCTCACTATTTGGACAGATTCTGTGGAGCCAAACTCTATCAAAAATGCAAAATGTATGACCATAATGCGAGAACTTGCAAAGGGTAAGGAAAATTTCTCTGAAATTATCAACATGCAAAATGTTGCTCAAACCCTATTCTCAGAGTTTAATGAAACATACAGGAGATTGACCTAAGTACAACTATTGTCAAAGAGTTAGAATCCAAACAAACTACATTATTACCATTCTTGGTCAGGATTCTCTAGTCTAGCCCATTTGTTTTGGATAATTTGAAGTATTTTTTTCCTATAGAGCGATTGGAACATGATCCTATTATACAAAATTTGTATTTAATAACCACGTAGAAATCATATGTGAACACTTTGAAATATGCTTTTCAGTGATTGAGTTTAATATCTAGTAAGTATATCAAATATCATGGAATTGCTAGATGACAAAATGAGAGTCTGGTTAGAAAGTGCAAAATTTGTAAAGCCCAATCCTGGCGTATATGTTCTTTACAATAGGAGTAAACATCCAATATACATAGGTGAGACAAATAATCTAGAGGAGACGTTTACAAAATATGTAGAAACAGATTTTGAAGACGATGAATGTAAGAAAAAAACCCAGTTTTACCAAAGGGTTTTTACAGATAATCCAAAAGAATTACAATTGCAGTTACTTGAGCAATTTAGAAATGAAACTAATGAGTTGCCTTCTTGCAATTCGGAAATCAAAGTGGAAACCCACTAAACACATATTCATTCATACTGAAATTTTCATTAACAATAAAAAAAGTATGATGTTTTTAAAATCTCAAGTTAATATTATCTTTAGATTTTGAGAAAATTTTAAAATCGTAAAAGGATTTGAAGGGTGGTAAAGAAATAAGATTTGGCTCATAAAATATTACCTAGGCACAAAATTAGAGAAAACAATTAATCCAAGATTAGACAATTTAAGCAATGCATCAATGCTATTATTGTGAGCAGATTTTTGATTCGAAAGAAGCACTTTATGACCATGTCGAAATACATTCAGATTCTGAAAGAAATAAGGAAATAATGGAAAGAAAAAAGAAATCAAAAAAAACTGAATTTTAATCCTAATTAAAAAAAATAGAGTAAAGGTAAGAAATTATCACATTCACGAGGTGATATAACAACTTGGAATTATAAAATATGGATTGGGTTGAAACGTTACTTCGTAAATCATGTGACAGAACATTAACTAAAGAAGAAGTTCTTCATAGTCTATTTCACATGATAGAAGTAAATGAAAATACTCTAAATCAAATTCAATCAGACAAAAGAGATTTTGGTCCAGAGTTAGAGGAGTTAAAACAAACAGAGATTAGGGATTTGGATTTCCATCTCAAATATTATAGAAGTCTAGTTAATTACATTAATTCAATTCATGAAAATAAAATTTTTGAGAAGCAATATTGATTACAAAAAAATATTTTCTGATTAATAATTTTTGAGAGATAATTTTTTGATTCATTTTAATCTTCCAGATTATCTCCAGAATTAAGTTCAGAAAGAGTATTTCAATTTAATTTAGGTAGTTTTTCAGTTTTGAGATAGTAGTTGAAATAATTTATTTAGAAAAACAGATTTCATTGAGAATTTTTTTATAGTCTCAAATGTTGGAT